>Ga0206802_1138_pt1 | contig 17244 bp, 21 predicted proteins | sample Alteio_BWOrgCont_63_FD_152902 | JGI IMG/M metagenome (GOLD analysis project Ga0206802, IMG submission 152902) | Enriched cells from forest soil in Barre Woods Harvard Forest LTER site, Petersham, Massachusetts, United States -... | ecosystem: Environmental > Terrestrial > Soil > Temperate forest >... | reverse complement strand
TAACGGTACCGATACTGACTCCCCGAAACATCACTGGAGCACCGATCGCAAGGCCTTTAACAGAACCGTCAAAGTACAAAACAAATTTATTTGTCCGTTTAAAAAGTTCCCCTGAACCAAAAACAACGACCCCAGTCACCAGCAGCACCAATGCGCCGACAACAAATACCCCGATCAGTGTTTTATTTACCTTTTTGCTCATCTTTTACTCCCCTGGTTAAGAACTGAATAACTCTTGGGTCCTTGGAATCAGCTAACAAGGCCTTGGGATCCCCGGTCGCAATCATGGTTTTACTTGCCGCGTCAAGAAATACGGAATTATTCCCAATGGCAAAAATACTGGGTAGTTCATGGGTCACGATAACGATTGTCGCCCCTAAACTATCCCTAAGCTCAAGGATCAAATCATCCAGTTTTCGCGCATTAATTGGGTCAAGGCCGGCTGAAGGCTCATCGAAGAAAATAATATCCGGATCAAGCGCAATGGCCCTCGCCAGGCTCACCCGTTTACACATACCTCCACTCATTTCTGAAGGAAAAGAATCTTCATGCCCTTTCATGCCCACCAGAGAAAGCTTTAAAGCGACTTTTTCCTGTATCTGTTGCTTGGACAACTTTGTATAAAGCTCTAAAGGAAGCGCCACATTTTCCCCAACTGTCAGTGAACTCCATAATGCCCCGCTTTGATAAAGAACCCCGAAGTGCCTCATCATATTCTGCCGCTCTTGTTCTTCTTCATCCCAAAAACTTTTCTCGAACATCTGTGAGTGTCCGGCTTGAGGACCGTTAAACAAAACCTTGCCACGTAAAGGTACCAAAAGCCCGATCATACACTTGAGCAAGGTGCTCTTGCCGCATCCGCTTACCCCCATGACAATAAAAATATCGCCTTTATTCACGCTGAAATTAAGATTACTCATCACCATGACATCGTCATACCCTAAATCGAGATTCTGGACTTCAATAACCGGCTGCATATCTTATACTCCCAAAACCTGACAAATAAAGGTGATGATGGCCGTTGCAATGACAAGGCCGGTGATGGCATTTACCACGGCCGATGTCGTCGCATTGCCAACGCCTGCCGCATTTCTTTTACATTCAATACCACTCAGGCATCCGGCAACGGCAATGATCACACCAAAAACAAAACTGTGGATAAGCCCGATCCACAAATAACTAAGCTTAATAGACAGTTGCGTATGATTTAAATATTCGATGGGATTCAAATGAAACATCATCGTACTGATAAGAAATCCTCCCAAGATACCCATAAAATCCGCGTATATGGTCAGGATTGGCATCATCAGCACTAAGGCAAGAACACGGGGCACAACCAGAAACTCAACAGGAGAAACACCTAATGTTTTAAGCGCGTCAATTTCTTCGTTTGTTTGCATCATCGCGAGTTCCGCCGCGTATGAAGCACCAATGCGGCCGGAAACAATGATCCCTGTCATTACCGCCGATAATACCCGTACCATGGCAATCCCGACGATATCGGAAATATAAATTTGCGCCCCGAACATTTTAAGCTGTATCGACGCGACAAAAGCCAGGATCATGCCTACCAATAAACTGATCAGGGAAACAAGCAGCAAGGTATCAACCCCGCAGCGCTTGACAAGGAGCATAAAATCATCCCAGCGAAAAAAGGATTTCCCCGTCACCAGGCGGCCAAGAGAAAAAGCAATATCACCTAAAAAATCAAGCTCTCTCCCCAAGCTTTTGCCAATTTGTAAGACTTTCTCTCCAATTTCTTCAAAAAATGACTTACGCGCTTTTTGTGAAGAAATTGAATAATCAGCCTCAAGCTTTTCAGATGGTTTATTTATTATGCGTGACCCCCATATGATTCTTGACATTATCATCCACGGCAACAGCACTAGCTGTATTAGTAGCCAGGTTCAATTGTTGCTCTGTTGCCACCTCTCCATCCAATGTAACAGTCCCTTCCTTGACGCTGACATGGATATCACGGGCAACCGTAGATAAGCCTTGATCATCACTGATAGCTTGACGCACCATTTGAGCTGATTGTTGATCAGAACTTATCTTTTGAGTATTAGGATTGCCTTCACTGATATAGCTCGAAACTTGCGTGTTATTCTTAACACGGTTCTTTTCTATATGCTTTCCCATTTTAAGCCCCTTCTTTTTAAAATTCTCCCTATTGAACAGTACGCCTAATGGAATCAGCCGCATCACGGCCCGTTGATTTAAGATCTTGCCCGGCATCTCGAACAGTTGTTCTTAAATCCCGCCCTGTATTTCTAAAGAACGGCCGGCCATCGGCAAAAAACCAAATAAGAAACACAATCAACACCAAGGTAAAAATACCTATAGGGGCATTCCCCCATGACTGATTATCAGATGAACTCATTTATCCCCCCTTATAGTAACGCAAGACGATCATTTTGATTGTTGGGCTGGACTTTCGTGAATTGCATCATCATGTCCTTGATGGATTTTAATTTAGAGAGCTTGATATTGTCCTGGCCAAACCTGACCTCGCATCCGGTTTCATTTTTAATGATCCTTTCAATGCTTGCCAAACTGGTATGCTTAGGATCAAATTTTACTTCTTTGATATTCTTAATATCTAAAGAACCTACACGCGTCCGTTCTGGCAGATAAATCGTTCCATTACTAAAATCAACAGCAAAAGCAATAACACCTGGAATAATACCAAACAATAACCCGATACCATCTAGAATGGCAACTCCAGCGTCTAAACTTCCGCCCCTTTGTCCCCGGCGTTCTGGATACATCAACGTCCCACAACCCATCAATTGCAGCGTCAGAACAGCACAAATTAAAATACGTAAGGCATTAGTTAATGTTTTCATCATCATTCTCCCTTGTTGTTATCATTAAAAAAATATGGAAAGTATGCCCATGAAGCTATTCTAAGGGTGGGAAAAAATATATACAATTGTACCTGGGTATAATGCCGAATCTTGCGGAGAATTTATACTTCTTATTGGCTGCCAATATCCGTGATATAGTAAATAAAATACCAAAAGATAACCCGAAGAATAGTAAACCAGCTATATCATGAATCAGTCCTTTGGTATACTGCGCACCCCATTGTTCAGTGACAATCCCTAAAAAAGAAATCCGTATGGCATTCACTATTAATGCAATCGGAATAACAGCAATCACTACTATGATTTTTTTTGTCATATTAGTTTTCATCCAGTAAATAAATACTGTACTCATTGCAAATAGTGAAAGTATCCCTCGTATACCGCTACAGGCTTCATTGACTACAACCTGCCCATGCGGCATGACAATGACATTCCCACGGGCTGTCGCGTGCAGCATCCATGCTGATATGTTGGCTGACAAAAACTTTAAATGGAAGCTGATATCATTAGTCCATGCTAAAGGCAGTGGAAACATGAAGATTAAGAAAAATAAAGGGAAGGAGATCTCTTTGATGATACTCCCCCGGTTTGGTTTTCTCAAGTTATGGTATATTAAAATGGCTGATATGACAGGTACCATCACACAATAACTGTAAAAGGAGTCTGGACTAAACCAAGCTTTCCACATACCTGCCACCCCTCCACAGAATAAATAACGCGCATAAACCCATGGTGATCCATACAGCCGGTTGGGGCGTTTGAGCGGTATTTCCGCCTCCTGGCGGGTCAAGATAGGTTTGGGAAGGGTCAACAACAGCCCCGCCACCGGCTATACCTTCTTGGGCAATCCAATAGGTTCCCGGCTCTAAATCTACATTGAATGCCAATTGATCCGTCACCGTTTGAGTTGGGGAATTAAAGTTTGTTGTATACGTCACAGGAGCAGACTGTAACACCAGAGAACTTATAAGTGGAACTAGATTATTAGGGTATATCTTCCCTTGCAATTCTTCAAAAGTTGTACCTGAATAAAGGTCCCAGGTAAGGATAGTTGAGGCATTACCTTGCCCCGGAGATAACGCTGGGTCCAAAGGTACCATTACGCTGGTATTTAATGCTGATATAATAGTAGGTGCCGTTATTGTAAACTGCTCTGCTACCCCTAATGCCCCAGCCGCCTCGGAAGGCCATACCACGCCTCCACCACTGCCTGAAATCCATGTTCCATAAGATCCCGGGTCTCCTACTATCAAATCAGGCGCGAAGTCATTGGCAGTAACTCCTGTGTAATCAAAATTGATGGCAGATTGCGCCCGGGCTTGCAGGGCGAAGCCTAACATCAGTGCGGCGAGTAGCGTTATCATTCTTATTGTTTTCATCCGCATCTCCTTGAGTTTTATTAAATATAATAAAACTATTTAGAATAAACAGGAATAGGAGCATCCCATCTATTTCTGACTTTTTTCAGCTATTTGAGGGGATTATTTGGATGTTCTATTAGAGATTCTTCGGCTTCGCCTCAGAATGACGTTATAAGGTTTCATGAAACCATCCGCGGATTAAACGCAGCATCTGGTCTTTGTGCTCAAGGAAAAGATACTCGGCATGGGGACCATTTTTTATAATACTTAATCGTTTAAAAGCACTTGTATTTTTATAAAGCTGCTCGGAATGCCAATACCGAATGACCCAATCCGCATCGCCATGAATATAAAAAATAGGGGTTTTTGTTTTCTTGACTAACTCTAAGGGTTTTTCTTTCTTGAACCAAAAAGGCCCTGGCCGAACCCCTTTACCCTGTTTTCCATAGCCAAACAAATTATAGAATAGATCATTTTTAACATCGAGCTGCCAAAAACGATAATCGATCTTTGATACTTCCACCGGTGGGCTGATAGCAATTATACTGTTAATTAACGATGTCTTGGAAGCAGCGATAATGCTGGTCGCGGCCCCTAAGGAAAAACCAATCAATCCAACGCTCATATAACTCTTGCCGGCAAACTCGACAACACTCAAAAGGTCCAAATATTCTTTCGCTGTCCAATAAAATAATCCTCTGCTCTGACCATGACCTCTGAAATCAAACAAAATAACATCATATTCACTGCTTAATGATTCTCCTAACTGCTTAAGAAGAATGGCCTGTTTGCTGTTGAAAAAGCCATGAGCAATGATGATGACCTTTTTATGATCATTCTTTAATTGGTCATAGTAAACTTTATGTTGATCTGAACTTACCAAATATCCCGATAATTTCATCATTGAACGCTTGCTTCGTCTGGAATCATGAAAGCTCCGGTCGCATGAGTTAAATTCTTAGCTACCCCCCATTGAGATTGGATAGAATGGAGGGCTTTGGACCAAAATCCATCCTCTTTATTACGACGGGTAAATCCATGATTGGTAGTAAGCACAACATATATATTCAGCGCTCGTAGAGCGCAATCTTTCATTAAGAATTTTTGTGCTGTTTCTTTGCATGCTTTTTTGATCTTCCTAATCTGAGGAACAGTTAATTTCTTCAGCCACATTAATGCCTCAACAAACCCTTCAATTTCTTCACTATTCAGCAAACGGCCATTCACCCCGTCTTTAACAATCTCCCGAACTCCCGGAGCGTCAACAGCCACCACAGGAATCCCTGCCGCCATCGCCTCGGTTATAACCAACCCTTGTGTTTCGCTTTGCGAAGCAAAAACAAAGGTATCCATCGCGTGATAAGCATTCGCCAACTCTTTTCCTTTAAGCATACCTGCTAAATGCAAACGGTCCGCGAGACCTTCTTGGGCCATGATCTCTTTGATGGGATCTACAGAGGGTCCCGTACCTCCTATTAAATAATGAGCTTGGGGCTCTTTCTTAAGAAATTGAGCCACGGCACGTGTTACAAATTCCAAATTCTTTTCAGGGGCGATCCTCCCTACATGGCCCACCACAAAAGCATCCTCGGGAATATTTGATTTTTTACGAAATGCCTTTCCAGCTCCCCTGGAAAACTGATCCGTATAAATTCCAGTAGGAACCACATCAATGCTAGTCGTCACTCCTCTTTCTTTCATCATCAGCATGATGCTTTCACTGGGAGCAAAAACATGATCAGCCATGTTGGCATAGCCCGTTGATAATTCTATCATAAAACGTTTGAGAGCCTCGATGTTACCGGGCATATAATGAACATTTTCTTCATACAGGCTATGATGAGTAAAAACCAAAGGCACATTGTATTTAGCGGCTATCCGCAAGGCTGTGTCCCCAATAAGGAAGGGATGCTGGGAATGGACAATATGGGGAATAAAATCACCCAAGGCTTCCGTCAACGTTCCCTGAATGGGCAATTGTACAGAAAAATCTGTTCCGTTGTAATGCTTCAGCGCGGGAATCCTGACCACGTCTTCTTCCGGCTCCATATCAGGAAACTCGGGAGCCACAATAATGACCCGATGCCCCGCGTCACGATATTCTTTAGCAAAACTCATCACTGATTTTTCTAATCCCCCCACCATAGGTTTATAGGTGTTGGTCATCAATAAAATATTCATATTTTCTCTCCTCTGTCATTCTGAGGCGAAGCCGAAGAATCTTGAGGCACCTTAAGATCCTTCGCTTCGCTCAGGATGACGTATCTTTAGCTTTTAATTCTACCAGCGCTTTTCTTGCTGCCAGGCAGATGGCTTCGTAAGGATCTTTTGTTCCCAGCCCCAAGCCTTGCTTTTGTAAATCTTCAGGATGAAGCGGTTTTCCAAATTTCACCCTGATGGAATGTAATTTAGGATACTTAGCCGTACTCGGCCACGCCTCATGGGCCCCTTCTATAACTACTGGTACAAGCATTGCCCCTGTCACTTGAGCTAGAACGCCGAAGCCTTTTTTAAATTCTCCAATTTTGCCGTCTGTACTGCGTAATCCCTCGGGGAAAAAACACAATCCCTTACCATTTTTCAATACATAATAACAACTGCGCAGTGCCTCTAAAAAATGTGTCGAGAAATCAAAAGGGATAAATCTTCCCATCTTGACAAAATTCTTTAATACACGGTTTTTTATAAACGGCCTGAAGAAATACGGACCAAAAACAAAATAAAAAATCTGAAACACCGGCCTGCGCGGCAGGCACGCGCCAATAGCTAGACCATCCAGAAAACTTGTATGGTTCCCATACAAAATATACGCCCCTTCTTTGGGCACATTCATGGAGCCCTCTGATTTAATATTAAAAAATACTTTAAAGATCAGGCAATCGATGGCTGTAAAAATAAACCGAAAAACCCAAGCAAAATAACCCGTGCTTAATTCAAGCATCTGCAAGGTTTCTTTCTTAGGTGGTATATTTAAATGTTCTTTCCAGTAATCTTCCCTTACACCTCCCCCTTGATCTTCCAAAGGAACACCATTTACCCCTTTTAACGCATCCGTTATTCCTAAAATAAGATCTTTTACGCTAAAAGCCCGTGATATCGTCTCTACTTTTAAATCAGCGCTAAAAGCTGATTCCAGGCAAGAAGCAAGCTCTATCCTGCCTAATGAATCTACGCCAAGATCTAACTCTAAAGAATCCTCAAGGTTGATCGGCCTAGTCATGCTTCTTTGCTTCTTGAGGCATTGTAATACCTTTTTGCCGATCACAGATCCTGTCAATAAAAGATCCTCTGGGGAAAGCTCTCCTGATGCCGGAAGAGCTCCTTCTTTTCCAGCAATTACTCGAGGCTCATATATTTTCTTGATCTCATATCTATTTAATTTACCAAAGGTATTAAGAGGCAAATCATTCAGTGTTACCGTAAAACCTTTGAGCCTTTTATAAAGAGGAAGCTCATGCGAGGCATTGTCAAATCTCTCCTTAATGACAAAGCGTAGATTCACTTCCCCGAATTCCCTGAAATTTTCAAGATTGGGCTGAATGATAGCCCAAAGCACCTTCGATTTCCTGACACCCATCATCCCTGAGACTATAAAGACGCACATCTCTTTGACAGGAGCGATCTTTGTATAAAATTCCTCCAACTCTTGCGGATAAATCTTTTCCCCTGAGTTCAATATAATAAAATCATCAAACCGCGGTGTAAGAACTTCTGTCACTGCTGACCTCTACTTTCAATTCAAGAGAGTTTGTTGCCGGAATGATCCTGACCTTTTTAAAGCCGGGCAATTGAATGTCAATGGTCGGTTCTTTCTTAAACCATTTACCATGCCATTTGACAAGGATACTGTGATCTTGTGGCATTATAGAAATTGAAATATCTCCGAAACTTGTAGGCGCGGGGCCAAAGCTCATCGTTTGTTTTTTATCAACCCATGCTTGAGGAATTCCTGAACACAAAATTAATCCTTCACCTTCTTGGCGGACAAAACAGTTCCTTATCATCAAAACCCATTCCGCCGCGGCCCACACATGCTGCCCATCCCCCATGCATCCCCCGCCTGTACGAGGATGAATCGATTCAGGCCATTGTCCTGTTGGTGAAGCTAGTTTGGCCACCGCTGTCATCAATCTAAAATACCTGGGGTCTCCCGCGCGCAAAAGTACTTGCGCTAGATGCAAGGTAAGATACGGGTTAATCCCTGAATGGGTCATGTCGTGAAAGAATCCGCCATGAACCAAACAATTTTCCATTAAAAAATCAACCGTGTTTAAAACCCTTTGGTCGTTCGGTCCAAAAACTCGAAGCGGATAGCTGGCCGCCATAGAGCCAATCGCTCCGGTATCCATACGGCGATAAGGAGAGGCAGGTATCGCGGGTTTTATTAAACGTTCTTCGACTTTTCTTAAACTTTGATTAATACTCTCCAGTAATGAATTTGATTCACCTTCAAAATGAAGGGCCTCACCATTATCTTTATAAGCTGCGCATAAAAAGGCTGCTGCTTTTAATCCTGCGACCGCCCAGAAATCATCCCAATAATAAAAATCATTCGGACCCAAATGCTCAGCGCTAAAGCCCGATGGCAATAAGCCCGCGTGAGGAGATAACAAATTATTGGACAAACGCTTTTTACAAATCCATCGGCCGGCCTTTTTGATTGAGTCCTCCCATTTCAGGGGCGGAACATTTCCCGTCATCTCGCAATACTGACGCATGATCCACAAGGCCTCACCATTAGAATCCCATTCTCCTTCCTGAGACAAAAAATAACCCTGAACTGTCTGACGGGCACGGAAACAATCCAAAGCGAGCCTCACACGTTCTTTTAATCCAACACATAGCAAAGCATGTAATATAAACGCGGCATCACGAAACCAAAAACGCCGGTAAATAAATGGCCCGGGATAAACTTCCTTGGGGGAATGCAAAACCATGATGTGGATCGCGGCTTGATAAAGAAACTGAAAATGATCATCAGGGATTTGCAATACACAGACCCCCTGAAGGCTTTCCTTCCACTCAAGTTGAGCATGTGCTTGATAATACCCATATAATTCTTTTTTAATTTTGTTTTTCGTTAAAGGCACAGAGATGATGATCTCTTTTGATTCTCCCTCTTGCAATGCATATATCGCCGCGGCAGATGCCATTCCAACCTTACATGAAATTTCTTCTTTATTCTCAATCGAAGACAAATGACTATAAACATCACCATGGACATATCCAGAAAATACGTATCGATGGGCGGGTCTATCAAAAAGGACAAGATTTTCCCCATTGACCTGCCAACCAGGTGAGTCTTTAAGAAGAACAATATTATTGATAAAACTGACACCTTCGGGGTTATATGGCCTAAGAGAAATAACCAAATCGGCCTTCTCACCTGAAAATCCTGTGACTTTAAGCTGACAAATAGGAGCCCTGTCTGCCCCTATCACTTGCGCTTTTAATTTAAGTTTCAACTGGCTTGATCCCAGCGAAATCGAAGGATCAGCACCTATTTCTGTGACTACACAAATATTGTCATCTATAAGCATTTTTTGTGACACATTTAAGGCCCGTGACGGGATTAATGGCTCTCCCTCATTTGGGATGATCCAAACATCAATAGACCAGCCATCGTAAAAGGGAGTCACAAGACCACGCGGATCAACCAGAGGAAATTCACTGCCGCCGGGCACGCCCAGGGCTGTCCAATTGCGATGTGTCAGATTAATCTGAGTCAAAGAAAAAGACCTTGGGATAAACGCGTCATTACGCGGATCATATTGGCATTCCACCCAATACGGCCAGATCCAATCAAGATTATGCTGGATGGCCAAACTATTCATCAAACCACGGGCGTGTAAGACAACCCCTGAACGTATCAATTCCGTCGGAGCTGCCACCTCTGAAGGTTGCGCGAAATTCTGTAATTGAGATATAAGTTTAATCGGATCTAAAAACCCTTGGGACAGGGCGGCATTCCGAACGAAGTACCGCCAGGGAAGCCACTTCCACCACATAAACGGAACGCCTTCTTTTAATGGGCTTGCAAAGACCCACCATTTAAAACATACAAAGGTGAATACGGCTGTTGATAGAGTGGCAATAATTAACGCTACAAAAACTCCGTGCCATTGGCTTAGGACAAGAGAATTGATATGAACATTAATTCCCAATGCTAAAGAATTAATTAGCGCGTAACGGATGACTTCTTCGAGGGAATGCTGGTTCTTTTTAAATACCAAGTATTTATAAAGCAGATACCCGGCTATGCCCGCGCACACGCAAGAGATCCCTTTAGCCACACTAAAGGGAAGAAAATGATATAAAACATAATAGATACTAAAGTCTGTCGTGGTGACAATAGTCCCTGAAACACAAAATAGAATAAATTCTTTTCTAACATAAACATTCATCGTTGTTACACTCTTTCTTCGATAATTCCTTCTTTTACATCGGGCGAATGAGTGTCAAGCATGCCTTTTTTCAGGTCTTTCTTGGTTTTCTCAGCCAATAAACCATACTTTTTCTGGACTTTCGCTAAGTCCTCATCGGTGAGCTTTTCAATGTCCATCATTTCGTTATGAGCACCTTTAGTAGCACGGATGATCTCATCGAGTTTAAGTTGAATCGCGATAGTATGACGATTTTGGCTGTTTTGAATGATGAAAAGCATGATCATGGAAATGACTGCTTCGAACGTACTGAATATAAGATACCATGTCACGCTAAAATGAAGAGGCAATCCTGTTATTGCCCAAACCAGAATAATAAGAAATACAAAAAAGACCACGAATGATTGCGCGGCTTTATCGGAGATCCATTTCGCGACTACAGAGAAATATTCCATATATTGATTATTCTTTACCTGGTCCTAAATACACAATCCGCGGTCAATTCAGGAACGGGATTCTCCTCCCCGCTTTCCATTAAACAATCAGCGTGCACCATATTGGCTTCAACAAGTGCTTGAATGCTTTGTTTGAAGGTATGCATTTGTTCCTGCATTCCTGTTGCCATATAGCCCCGGATTTCCTGGATACGTTGTTCACGGATAATATTGCGGATCGCGAGAGTAGCGATGAGTATTTCAGTCGCGGGCACCATTCCGCTTCCATCGGTCTTTTTATACAGACGCTGGGAGCAGATGGCCTGCAAGGATTGCGCCAACTGAACGCGGATCAATGCCTGCCTGCCCACGTCAAAAACATCCAGCAGGCGCGTGATTGCTTGCACCGCGCTCCCGCTATGGAGCGTTCCTAGAACGAGATGTCCTGTTTCAGCGGCACGGATGGCCAATGTTATGCTTTCGAGATCACGCAATTCCCCGACAACAATAACATCAGGATTTTCCCGTAAGGCGTTCTTTAATCCATCGCTAAAAGAAGCGGTATGACAACCAACCTCACGCTGATGGATCAGTGAACGATGAGGCGTAATTAAATATTCCACAGGATCTTCAATGGTGATAATATGCCGCTCTTCCTGGTTGTTAATGTGATTGATAAAGGAAGCCAAAGTCGTTGATTTACCGCTGCCGGCCGGCCCGGTGATCAGGACCAATCCACGTTTTAATCGCACCAAATCTTCAAAGACCGGCGGTAACCCAAGTTCTTTCATCATCGGAATTTGATAAGGAATTGGCCGGATCGCGATTGTCGTCCCCATTTGATGCCTGAATATATTCAGACGAAAACGGGAACACCCGGGAACATCCAATCCCATGTCCACCTCCAAGCCGTTTTGGTATAGCTCTAACTTTTGCGGAGGCAGGATGGCGTTGATGATATTAAATAATTTCTGTGCGGTCACAGGGATTTCCATCAGCCGCTTAAACGTTCCATAAATCTTGAGGGTCGGCTGTTCTCCATCAGAAAGAAAAAGATCCGAGGCATGCGAAAATACCGCTTCATGTAACCAGGCAAAAAGTCCGCAGCCTTTTAACTGCTCTAAGTTAAATAGATCCGAGAAATCCTCATCCTCGAAAACACAAAGCCCAGCTTGCTGATATTCCATAAAGACTCACCCATTGGAAATTTTCATTTACCCATGCAGATGCACATCGATCCCCGAATCATGGTCATGATGCTCTGGACGGTCGTGATCATGATGCCAGCGGTCGTCATGATCCTCAAAAAAACAACCTGCCAATTGCATAGTTAAGGCAACTCCGATAAATATCTGTAATAATCTCTTAAACGTCTTAAACATATTTCTCCTTATTCTCAAATTATGATACAGGAAACTCGTCATTCTGAGGCGAAGCCGAAGAATCTAAAGGCACCTTAAGATCCTTCGAAGTAACTACGCATGCCCGGCATGAGGGCCTTCGCTCAGGATGACAAATAATAACGCTCAGGATGACATGTGCTTAGTCTCAAGATGACGAATAAATAATTATGGATTAATGATTGTCATATTATTGACCACATTTGTAACTCCATTAATATCACTGGCTACCTTGGTGGCCATGTCTTTTCCGGCTCCACTGGTGGCATCACCGCTTAACGTGACAACCCCATTGGTTGTTTCAACGCCGGTCTTGAAAGCACTGGTTGAATGATGGGTCAAAAACGCCATCTTGACCTGGGCTGTGATGGATGCGTCATCGATTTTATTATCTTTACTCTCATCCGATTTATTCACAGCCTCAGCAATGGTCATTTGATTATTGACATTCTTAACGCCATCAATGTCTTTGGCATATTCACCTGTCAGGTCTTTTTGGGCCTGGCTGTCCGCGTGTCCTTTTAAAGTAACCACCCCATCGGTGACATCTACCTCAGTATTGACCGCGCTCACATTACGATTGAAGAACAAAGCGCTCTTGACCTTCATACCAAGCCACCCATCTGAATTCTCAGGAGGTTGTTGGCCGCTGATAACTAATTGATTGTCTACACTTTTAACTCCAGGCAGACTGGCAACGGTATCTCGAGCCAATGATTTATGGGACTCTTCGCTCACTGTCCCTGTCAAGGTCACAACGCCATCATTTGAGATTGTTTTGATTGAATCATCTTTAAGGTAGGTCTTATACACATACGAATCCTTGGCAGATGACTGAATACGATCATCTGTCTCAGAGGCGCGTACAGACGAACCTATGAGTACAACTGCAAACATGACTGCTAAAAATACTTTCGAATAATTTACATTCATAAAAAACTTCCCTTCCTGGATAATAGTGTTTATTCAATGCCTCTATTCATGAAACTTTCATTTTAAAACTATACGGCGACTCTCCTGCCAAAGATAAAAGAAACCACCGCTAATATCAAAAACACAAAGAATAAAATCTTAGCGATATCAATGGCTGAACCCGCAATACTGGTAAATCCCAGTACTGCCGCGATAATTGCGATGACAAAAAACGTAACGGCCCAATTCAACATAGAACACTCCTTTCTTGACAGACTATTGCTGTCATTTTTATAGCTGTATACGGGTATTCTAGGTGAGCATAAAAATGAATCAATTGTACCGAGGTATAATCTCCACTTTTACTGACGCGCGGATCTACTTTTTTTGAAATAATTAATGCTTGGAGGGAGTAATGCCCGCTTGTTGGGCGAAGTCAATGAGTTCGGTCACGGTTTTTGCCTGCATCTTCTGCATGACCCGACTGCGGTGAATTTTGATGGTTTGCAGAGAAGTTCCTCGCTTTGAAGCAATCTGCTTATTCAACATACCCTGGGCCACGAAACGAAAAACTTCAAGTTCCCTCGGTGACAAAGTATTGATACATTTCCTGATTTTGGCTATGTCCGCTTGTTTTTTATTTGTAACCTTGCTCCGTGAAAGGGCAAGTGTAATAGCATCAAGCAGCTGTTTATCAGTAAATGGCTTAGAAAGAAAATCAATGGCCCCTGCCTTCATAGCCTTCACGCTCATTGGAATGTCCCCATGCCCGGTAATAAAAATGACAGGGGTAACAATCCCTTCCTGAGCCATCATTTCCTGAAGGGCAAAACCATTAATATTCGGCAGACGGATATCCGAAATCAGGCATGACAGGAGTTTAGGATGTTTAAAGGCTAAAAAATCTTTTGCACGCGTAAACGTCTCAACATTAAACCCGTGTGATTTTAATAAAAGACCTAATGCCCTGCACACCGAAGCATCATCATCAACAACATAGATGATAGATTTGCTCATAAGTCATCTTTCTTATTCAGAGGGATTGTAAAATAAAATATCGCCCCACGGTCAGGGTTATTCTCCGCATTCAAATAACCACCATGCGCCTCCACAATGGAGCGACTTATGGATAAGCCCATCCCCAAACCATCCGGCTTGCTTGTAAAGAAATGAGTGAAAAGCTTTTTCATATTCTCCGGTAGTATACCACTTCCAGAATCCTTGACCTGCACCAAAATCGTGTCAGCATCTTTGCACGATGTCCTGATTATCAGTTCATGAGAATCCTTATTCTCCTCCATCGCCTCTAAACTATTACTGATAAGATTCAAAACAACCTGTTGTAATTGTATCCGATCACCTTGGATAAGTGGAAGATTTTCATCCAATTCAAATTTAACAATCTTACCCTTTGCGGTAACTTGAGGCAAAATGAGTGAAACCGTATCCTGAATAATGACATTGAAATCAAGGGGCTCAAGTGCAGGCTTAGTCTTTTTTAATAAGTACCTCATGCGCTTGATAACTTCAGCTGCCCGCTGATCATCATTAATAATATACTGCAAAATTTCCTGTAATTGAGGTTCCCTGTCTTTTAACATGCGTTGAGCCGCTTGAGCGTACGACAGGATAGCTGTCAGTGGTTGGCTTATTTCATGAGCTAAAGACGAGACAAATTCCGCGAGTTTTCCCACCCGGGTGACATGCAAAAGTTCCTCGCGCTGTTCCTCAATCTTTAAATTCCGCTGCTTCATCAATGTAGTATCCGATTTAATTCCCACATAATGAGTAATCACACCCTTTGAGTCACGTACCGGAGCAATGCGCAGTAAACACCAATACTTTTCACCGTTCTTTCTGAATTTTAACATCTCCCCATAAAAAGATTCCCCTCGGCATATAGTTTTCTTAATTTCATCGATGATGCGCAAGTCAGCAGAAGGCCCATAAAGTAAAAAATAATTTTGCCCGAGGATTTCTTTTTTGGTATAACCGGTAATATTCTGGAAAGACAAATTAGCATAGGTAATAATAAAATTAGGAGTTTTTGCATCAATAATAAAAATAGCATCTGTCGTGGCTTCCATGGCTTTGTTTCTAATAAGGATTTGCTCCTCCGCCTGCTTCTCCCTGTCAGCCCCCTGCTTCTCCCTGTCAGCCCCCTGCTTCTCCCTGTCAGCCCCTTCTTTTAATTCATTGCTTTGCTGAAGAACCCTATCTTTCAAATTAAGAGGAGTTCTTTTTTTCGATAGCGGTTCTTTGGCTTTTCTTATTTTGATATTTATTTTCTTTTTCATTTAATCTCGATCTTTAATTTTTGACGTAACATTAATCAGATCAACCAAGGTCTGACCATTGACAGGTTTTTGCAAAAACCCGATTGCTCCCAGTTTCAAAGCACGGTCAAGAGCACTGTCCTGTTTTTCAGCTGAAATAAAAATAACTGAACGTTTGGATCCGGAAGCAAGAATAAGCTTCTGAGTTTCCCATCCGTCTAATCCTGGCATATGAATGTCCAGAAGTAAACAACCCGGCTCATCATTAGGTACGGCATCAAAAAAATTTTGTGCGGAATTAAACGTTCTTACTTCAAACCCATACGTCATCAAAAGAGTCTTAAGCGCCCTGCATACCGATTCATCATCATCCACAATATAGATATTGGAGGGCATTTCATTCCTTTCCTTTGTATCCATAGTTAAACACAAAAATAATTAAAAAACACTCTGACTTAGACCCTTGTCATGATGCAACAATTATACGTTGTTAGTATACATGGTGATCAATGAGCAGTCTATTATACCAAGGTATAATAGGCTTTTAATTCTTCCCCTGCAAGAACAAAGCCTCTTGGGGAGAAGAATGTAACAAGTCTGGGCAGGAACGGCTTCGATTAATCAGGGGCCAGTATTTACTCTACCCGCCTTGCAAAATGCAAGGCAGATAGAGAGAAGCAGTGACTTGAAGCTTCCTAGGCCATAGTCACCAACTCCTGGGAGAACCAAATTATTCTGCACGATCGTGTTTTACTGCCGCTTCATCAACAACTAAATTGACCACTTTTTGAATTCCAGAGAACTTCCCCCAGGTTTCTTCTCTAAACAAATAGATCAAAATACCTGTTGCCCCCAAGAATTCTATCCCGCCTAATAGGAGGGCCACGACGAACTTCATTTCATTGCTCCACATCGAATAGGTGAAAAATGCCGTTTGGAGCAAGGATAGACCGTTGATAAGAAATATAAAAGAAACCGATAGAAATAAAACCCCTAAAAAGAAAACCCTTGTTTTTTTTACCCCGAGTACATAAATCTGGGCAGCTTTTATCTTGACCAAAGAAGACCTACTTTTAAATCTCCTGACAATATTCAGAAGAAAAAAAGAAGAAACCAATTGTTGAAATAATCGGCGCATAGGTGTCGTCATTCTCATACCCTTATAAGTTAAGGATTATTTACGTTTCGATCCCATAAAATAACCTAATAAAAGAGAGGCTGCAGCGGCCCCTGCATTCCCTCGGAGTGGAAATCATTCAAAATACACTACCGGTATCGAGAGACCATGTACCACATCAACATCACCCGCATGCCCGCTGGCCCCGCCTTAGGCGGGGCTGGCAGCACTGATACAAACAAGACCATCACCCTCATCAACGACACCCAAGACCACCAGGTTGAAGTGCAACTATCCTTTTCTCAGGAACATACCTTGGTATAATTGATTCTTTTTTTTCACTCCGCTACAATTAAAAAACAACTCAACGTTGATCTTCTGGACTTTATTAAAAAAGAACACCTCATAAAAGGAGAAGTACCATGACAACAGAAACACATATCCATGTATACTAACAACGTATAATTGTTGCATCATGACAAGGGTCTAAT
>Ga0206802_1137_pt1 | contig 17292 bp, 12 predicted proteins | sample Alteio_BWOrgCont_63_FD_152902 | JGI IMG/M metagenome (GOLD analysis project Ga0206802, IMG submission 152902) | Enriched cells from forest soil in Barre Woods Harvard Forest LTER site, Petersham, Massachusetts, United States -... | ecosystem: Environmental > Terrestrial > Soil > Temperate forest >... | reverse complement strand
AGCATTTTTTGCATCTTTCACATTTTTTGCTTGCGTTAGAATAGTGTCTATTTCGCCAATAAAACTATTAGTAGTGATGTAATTATCAATAGGATCAAGTCCAGTCAAAAAATCGATATCAGCTTGTGGAATTTTAATTCTGCTTTCAATAGCCTCTTGGAATCGTGGGATTTCATCTAGGGTCAAGTCAATAAACTTGCTCCCATAATTTTTTGTTAAATTAAGAGTATCAAGACATGATTTTTCATCTTCTGGATTGAGATTTAGTTGTTTGATTTCTAGTGCAGCAGTAGCAACTGCCTGGTCAATAACAGCTTGTAAGTCTCCCTCTTTTGGCTGAACTGCAACTCTGCTAACATCGGTAGATTTACTGATAGCATCCAGTTTAGCTTGCTCTTCTTCTGCCATCTTTTTGTTATCAATTTTTTCTCTTAGTGCCGCAAAAAGAATATCTATCTGTTGAATACGAGAATCAATTGTGGATGTAAATTTGATAACGTCACTTACTTTTTGTAATACATTAGCAGCATTATCCATAGCTAATAAACTAAATTCAGGTAAAGATGCACTTTCGATGATAGTTGCTCCAAGCCGTGCTATTTCAGTGGAAAGCTCATCAATATTGATTTTGTATTTATCGGCATCTTCAAAAAATTGGGTGTTTTCTTGGATGATTTTATCGGGATTGCCAAGTGCAGCGATCCCCTCAAATACCGATACAGCTTCTTTATGAGAGAGACTAGCTTCAGCTTTTTTTCGCTTTTCAAATTCATTTAAAGCATTAACAATAAATCCTTCCCTTTGATCGGGACTATATTGTTGATTAATAGAGTCCCAGCCAATGGTATCCCAAGCAGCACCCATTATGGGCGAGATTGTTTTTTCATCAATAAAATTAGCACCAAAATTTTGATCTTTGATTTTGTCAGATAAGAGTTGTGCTGTAGATTTTCCTGAAGTTGTTGTTTTCGGATCTTGGGTTAGTGAAACAAAAAAACTAGTTAGTGGAGGATTTTTTTTATCCTCAACATAGGGTCTGCTTTTTAATTTACCTACAATGTTTCTTTGATTCCACAAGAATTCAGTTATTTGACTGGTTATTTCTTCAGGTGTTCTTTTGATGCGAAGAGGATATAGCTTTTTGGAAAAATTTAATTCTTTAATGCCTTGAATAAATTGATCACGTCTAGTATCGCCGCCAAATTTAAATGCGGAGCTTAATAACTTATTCGCAGAATCCATGGTATCAGCTTGTATAATTCTATGTAGTTTTTCTGCAATGGCAACAGGATTAGGTTTAATACCGTCTAGCATTGGTAACGCCTTGCCAAAGGTTGCGTCAAGAATACGTTTATTGTCTAGTAGGAATTTTCTTAAATCAGCTCTATCTTCATCTGTAATATTTTTATTTGTTTTCTGATCGCCGGTAATGCTTGTCAAATTATTGTAAACTTCATTTGCTAAAGTATTATAGCTATGTTCCATGGCTATCATGCGTGCCACTATGTCGGTTCGGTCGATAACAAATTTTTCATTGGAGGATATTTCGGAGATTAATTGACGGGCTGCGTAAATTTTCGATTGTATTATTTTTTCGCCATCATTGTCGTTAATAATAGGAAGATCTTTTTCGAGTATCAAGTTAAGTTTTGTTTTTAAGTTATCCAGTTTGGAATCTTGTAATGAAACTATTTCAGCTTCTTGTAAAATGCCCTCAGCATATTCAATTGTTGATGTGGCGTCTAATTTTATCTTTGCTAGATCAGATATCAGATTTTTAAATTCTGCTATTATAGCTGCATTTCCTATAAGCACTTTTGTTTCTACGGTAGGGGGTAGTGTCGCATCTCTAACCAAGTTCTCTGTGGTTATTGAGCCTTTTTTTAATTTATGCGAGATTTTGGCTTCGTCAATCAACTTTATTCTGATTTGCTCTTTTCTTTCCTGCTCTTCAAATTCTCGAATGGCTGCATCTATTTCGCCACGTGCTATATCAGCCGCAGAGAATGACCATCGTTGAATGGGCATCCATTGAGTGGCCATATTAGTAGCACTGTCATCGCTAATAGTAGGATTTGTTTTAGAATTTGTTGCCAACACCATTTCTTTAATTTGTGCAATATTCTTTTCGTGGGTTCCTTGTTCTTTTAGGCCAATTAAAAGCATGAAAAATTCAGATAAAGTTTGAGGATGTCTAGCTCCTGCTAGATTTGTTTTTAGATTTGATAAAATGTTTTTATTATTTGCTGAGAGAGCTATTTGTTGTGAAGTAAAAAAGTCTTTTACTATCTCTTTTATTGGTTTTGGTGCGAGTTGACGGGGCGCTGCTGGTGGACGCTTGACTGCTGGATGATGAGTAGCCGTAGACATTCTTGTCAATTTTCCTCCAATCTCTTGAAATGCTACACGGAAGCTAACGCTATCATCGGCTTTGACTTTATTGAATTGATTGATAATTTTGGTGGGATCACCATAGGATCTATCAATAATGTTATCCCATTCTTTGGCGAGATAAGTGCGAATTTCAATTATTTGTGGATCACTAAGTACTTCTTTACTATCTTGTACCAGGGTAGAAAATCTTCTGAGATGGTTCTCAAGGAGAATTCTGTTTGCAATTTCTAGGTCATCTCGAAATCCTTTTGGAGTTAGAGTAATTCCTATGATTTTTAAATTCTCTATAACATCATCTAGTGTATAAGAATTTTTTATTCGGTTAAAATCGTCTGTTAGTTTTTGTATGGGCGAGTGAATTTCTTGTGAACTGAATGTCCAATGAAAATGGTCTTTAGACCCCCAAGCAAATGAAGTGGATTTGTCAGTTTTCTTGGCTTCTAGTGCAGATTTTTTATCTGCATCTGGGTATCGATCTATATTTTCAAGTGTGATATTTCTTAGTGTCTTTACAGTTTGGCCGTAAAGAATCCCACCTGGTTGATCTTGATGAATGAAGCGAGGAGTTCCATCAATCTGAATTTTTTCTTGTGCAAATATTTTGGCGAGATTTCTTGCTTCTTTAAAAACTTTTTCACCACGTTCTAAAATTGCTTTTTCATCTTTCACGGTAGTTTTTGATGGGGGATCTAGATCTAGCAAATAGGGTCCGCCATAAGCTAAGGTGCAAAGAACCTCTATGTTAAGATGTTCCATGCAGAAAATTTCTAAAGTGGTTGTTAGTGATTTTTCTGGCCACGCCTTGTCTTTATTACTCGTGAGACTTTTGCTGAGTGATTCTAGGTTGGCTTTATGATTACTGATGATCATATCCGTTATGGGGGTCTGTTCAAGATTCAGATTTCGTCTTAGTATTTCAGTCATTTTTTTTATTTCATCATCGCTTAGCGGGCGATCTTTACTTAGAGTTATTCCGGCAGCGGTTAACAAGGCTTTCTGCAACATAAATAATTTTTCATTGCTGTTAACAAAATCAAGTAATTCTTTTATTTGTTCTTCTTCTTTTTTTGATTCTAAAGGGATCTTTAAAATTTTAATAGCTGCACTTGCTGCAGCATTTTTTGTATCGATAACTCGTTCTGTCAATCTTCCATCTGTTGCAAAAAAACGTCGCAGATTGGTTTTGGAATTTCTTGAGTATTCACCTAGCGCATAGGCAATGGATGCTTCGTCATCTTTGGGATGTTTTTTCTGAACTGCATATGTATTTTTTGCAATACCAACGACAATTTTTATAAAATCTTCTTCTTTGCTGTCTTTTACGCCAATGATAATGTTGTCATCTGCAATCTTTTTTTCTAATAAATTTTGTAAGAAGGCATTGGCCAGCATAATATGTTCAGTTTTAGTTGGCTCGTTAAGATTAGACATTTCCTTAGCCAATGCTTCCTTAATTTTTTTACTCAAGGTAGTAGAGCTTTCTTTGGCTGCAGCTCCAGTCAGAAATTCTCGTAATGTCGGCATATCTCTAAACCTCTCTTAATCGCCTTTAACTCTAAAGGCGGAGTATTGAAGAGCTGGCTAATTTGTCACATCTTTAATTATAGTTGCGAAATGCAAAAGCGATTTTGAATTAAGAAAAAAATAACCTATGTAAATAGAGCACTTTATGTGCAAATGAGAGTTATTCTTGTTGCCAACGGTCGCGGTTTGGTAACGGGGATGACAATTACCCACCACCATGTCGCCCTTTCGGCGAAGGAATTTCAGGCGAAACTGCACCCTCCCGAGAAGCTCTTTCTGTTTTTCCCGCTCTATCCGTTTCTCCAGCAAAGCCAAATGATGAAAACCTATCTTTCGAATATGCAACCGCCGGTTTGATTAATTGAGTAATAGATTGATAAATACATTTTTCAAGCTCTTCTCGCTGCTGAGATCCCAGCATTAATCTGCCAGTAAAATGATTGATTATTTTTCTAAGTTCCGCGATGTGACTTAGTTCAGAATTAGCAAGATCATCAACTGATAAAGGATTCGCAGGCGCCATGTTTATTTTTACCGTATCAATCGCAACCGCCATTTGCAGTAGAGAAGGGAACAGACGAATTGCATTTGGCACATCCGGGTTTAGATTTAATCCTGGATTTACTTTCAATTTACCAACGATAATTTTCAGTAAATTAGCTTGAAATCCAGCTGCAATATCTAAGATTTCATCTTTTCTTTTTGAATTACGCGATCTTGAATAAGCGCGATCAAAAATTAAATCTTGAACTTGATCAAACACATGTGATCGCTGTGATGGCTTTTGTGCTGCATAAAACGCTATGACTTCTTTTTGTTGCTCTGGTGAAAGATCGGTTTCTTTTAATTCTGATGATAGGTCTGATTGAGACGTTAAAAATTCAACTAAAGAAGAAGTGTGAATAATATCCCACTTCGCATCTTCTTTAGCCTTGTCTAATGAATTTTTGACAGTTTCATGAGCTGTTTTTAGCATATCTTGATCGTCATTTTCTGCTTTTAAGAATTTTAGAAATATTTTTTCAGCATCTTCCGTCAGGCGCGTGACTTCACTAGCCTTGCGCGCTTTATCAAGAGATTGAACATCTTGTGATATTGCTCGCATTAGGCTGGTGATTTGATCGGTAAATTCTTGCTGGTTAGCAGTAAATTCTATGTCAGCAGACATCAGATATAGGCGTCGACACAGAGATAGCGCGATTTTTTTATTGTGACCGTCAATCTCTGGATTTTTTATTACTTCTTCTAGGGTTGGGCCTATCAGTGTCTTTAGTTTTGGCATAGTTATCCCCTGGATTGCATAATGGATTTCCTAAGTATAGCCAACTCTGGAAAAATGCACGTTTTCAAATGAGAATAGTTCTCAGTTGTATTGACAGGGGCCGGGCCTGAGAGAGATACTAGGAGGCAAACAAAATCATGGGCTAAGTAGGTCAAAAAATATGCAATTGAGTGATATGAGTATGGGCCAAAAAGGACGGGTTCTTAAGATCCTGGCAGGGGAAAAGGCTTATCGGCAGCGATTAATTGCGCTAGGGCTGATTCCTGGCACTGAATTGATGATTAATCATATTGCCCCTTTCGGCGACCCTATCGAAATCCTGGTGCGAGGCTTTGCCTTGAGTCTCAGAAAAGAAGAAGCCTGTATTTTACAAATTGAGGGGATATCAGGATGAATTGGCTGAGCCGCAAATGCTGCGAGCCATGTTCACCGCAAGGGTCGCAAAAGGTGACTCGAGTAGTCGGCCTGGTCGGCAATCCTAATTGCGGAAAATCTACCTTGTTTAATGCCTTAACTGGCGCTTGCCAGCGGGTAGGTAATTGGCCGGGTGTAACAGTTGAGCGCAAGAGTGGCTGCTTTACTGAAAATAAATTGTCGATTGAATTGGTAGATTTGCCGGGCGTTTATTCACTGATGGTCGCATCAGTTGATTCAGCAATTGATGAACGAATTGCTTGTGAATTTGTGGTTGAGCGGCAAGCCGATGTTATCTTGAATATAGTTGATGCGAGTAATTTAGAACGTCATTTATATTTAACGTTGCAATTGATTGAAACAGGCGTGCCAGTGTTAATCGGCCTCAATATGATGGATGTGGCTCGAACGCATGGTTTGAAAATTGATGTTGAACTTTTGGCAAAAGAATTGGGCTGCAAAGTAGTGCCGCTAGTTGCCCGCAATGGTGAAGGTGTGGCGAAATTAAAACATGCCATGGCAATAGATTTAACCTCATCTTGTATTGCAATTCCTTATCCTAAGATAGTGAAAGAAGCAATAGATGCTGTTGGATTACAATTACTCGAAGGTGATACATTTTTTGCTGCAAGAGCGAATGAAACAGAACTAGCACAAACCAAAGAGTGGCAAGAACGAATTTCAAAAACACTAGGTGAAGATGCTGATATTTTAATTGCCGATGCACGTTATCGTTTTATTCAGAGTTTGATAGAAAAATGCGTAACGAAATTATCCAAGCCAGTGAAAACATCCACATCACGGATTGATGCGATTATTTTAAATCGATTATTCGGCGTTCCGATTTTTTTAATGATCATGTATGCCTTATTTTTCTTTGCAATCAATGTGGGTGGCGCATTCCAGGATTTTTTTGATATTGGTAGCAATACTATTTTTGTCGAGGGTTTCGCCCATCTTTTACAAGCGTGTCATGTGCCGAACTGGCTGGTTGCACTGCTGGCCAACGGCGTTGGTAAGGGAATTAACACGGTACTTACTTTTATTCCAGTGATTGGCGCTATGTTTTTGGGATTAGCTTTTTTGGAAGACTCAGGTTATATGGCGCGTGCTGCATTTATTATCGATCGATTGATGTGTGCATTAGGGTTGCCGGGAAAATCTTTTGTCCCCATGATTGTCGGATTTGGTTGTAATGTACCTGCTGTCATGGCTGCCCGCACATTAGAAAACCCACGTGATCGTATTCTCACCGTGATGATGACACCTTTTATGTCATGTGGTGCAAGACTGGCTATTTATGCTGTATTTATTGCTGCATTTTTTCCTTCTGGTGGACAGAATATTGTTTTTGTTCTTTATCTCATGGGAATTTTTATGGCGGTTTTAACTGGTTGGATTTTACGAAAAACTATTTTGCAAGGTGATCCAGCACCGCTCATCATGGAATTGCCGCCATATCATTTACCCAGACTGCGAATACTATGCCGACATGCATGGCAACAATTACGCTGGTTTGTATTGCGCGCAGGAAAATTGATTGTACCTATTTGTATTTTATTGGGTGTGCTGAATGCCTTGAATATGGATGGCACACTGAATACGGGTGAAGGAGATGTTCACTCTATTTTGTCGCAAATGGGCCAATGGCTGACACCAATTTTTTCCCCAATGGGTATTCAACCTGATAACTGGCCAGCAACCGTTGGATTAGTCACCGGCATTTTAGCGAAAGAAGTTGTTGTTGGTTCACTTAATTCTTTATATAGCCAGATAGGGCAGCTGGCCAATATGTCGGGAGATACATTTCATTTTTGGGGAAGTTTAAAACAAGCTGTGCTATCAATCCCAACTAATTTAAATCAATTAGGCAGTGCCCTTGCAAATCCTCTCTTGGCTAAAGCGCCTGTGCATACGTTAAATCAATCTGTCTATGGTGTAATGGTCCAACATTTTAATGGCACAATGAGTGCCATGGCTTATTTGCTATTTGTATTATTATATTTTCCATGTGTTTCTACTGTTGCTGCGATGTGGCGTGAGCTAGGGCGTTACTGGGCTTGTTTTTCAGTGGTGTGGACGACTGCTTTAGCATATGGCGTCGCCGTTACTTTTTATCAGGTCGCTACTTTTATTCAGCATCCACTGTTTTCAAGTCTCTGGGTCGCAGGTGTAAGTGGTGCGCTGCTTTTCACCATCATTGTATTGCGTATTTGTGCAAAACAAGGAGGACGCTATGAGCTTGCTCGCAATTAAAGAACATTTGGTAAAAATAAAACTAGCCAGCTTGTCGAATCTATCCGCACACTTTAACCAAATTAGTCCTGATCTTTTGCGCGACATGTTAAGCCATTGGATGCGTAAAGGAAAAGTACGCTGCTTTAAAAAAACCCCTTTTTGCGGCGGAAAATGCAATAAATGTGATGTGACGTTAACTGAGATTTACGAGTGGGTTGCTTAGCGTCCATATTTTTTTGCCATTAAGTAATATTAAATCATGAACAGAAAAAAGAAAGGCAGGCGCAAGGCCTGCCTTCATGTTTAATGTTTAATAAATCTTTACTTTTGTCCTGCCACCATATTTTGATCCAACATATACATGCCTTTTAAAATCTTAAGTGCTTCATACAGTTGGAAATCATTTTTTGCCAAAGTCACTACAGCAAGATTGGCTGCATTGTCAGCGTTGATGTCATCTGCTCTGGTGTCATCACTTGCGCTTTTAACTGAGTTGAGATGGCCTTTCAAGTTGAATTCGTGAATCGGTTCAATCATGGCATCATCGAGATTAGTATTGTCTGTGACCTTTAAATTGCTTTCGACGATGATGTCTGGCGTTATTCCTTTGTTTTGGATCACGCGTCCTGAAGGTGTGTGATAAAGCGCAGTCGTTAGCTTAATCGCATGGGTACTATCTAAAGGTAGGACGGTTTGCACGGAACCTTTGCCAAAGGTTTGTGAGCCGAGGATCACAGCGCGATGGTAATCTTGTAAGGCGCCAGCAACAATTTCAGATGCGGATGCAGAACCTTCATTGACTAGAATGACCATTGGAACACCTTTTAAAATATCACTGGAACTTGCCTTCGCTTCATAATGTGCGCTAGGTAAGCGACCTTCAGTGTAGACGATCATATCGTGATATTTATTTGGTTTTTTGCTGTCGATGAAAACATCTACAACTTGTACGGCTGTTTCAAGTAATCCACCTGGGTTGTTGCGTAAATCTAAAATTAATCCTTGTAGATTACCGCCATTATCTTTTTGCAGTTTTTTAATTGCTGCAACCATCAACTCAGTGGTGGGTTGTTGGAATTGGCTGATACGAATATACCCGAATCCTTTGGTAGGCATAGAGCTTTTAACGCTTGCAATATTAATGGTGTCGCGCACTAGTTTGAAAATGAGTGGTGCTTTTTCACCTTTACGTAAAACAGTGAGAGTGACAGGAGTGCCTTTTTTGCCACGCATTTTATCAACGGCATCACGTAGGGACATGTCATGCACTAGTTGACTATTGATGGCTACGATATAGTCACCTGCCTTGATGCCTGCTTTAGCAGCTGGGGTATCATCAATGGGGCTTATCACTTTCAAGACACCGCTTTCAGTGGTGACTTCAACACCTAATCCAGCAAATTCACCTGAAGTTGTCATTAATAAAGTTTTGTATGACTCTTCATCTAGATATTCAGAATGTGGATCTAAACCACTCAACATGCCGCGAATGGCATCTTCTAGTAGTTTTTTGTCTTCTACTTTTTGCACATAATAATCTTTGATATCACCGATAGCGCTAGTGAAGCGAGTCACATCACTTTCATCAATATCATTTTTCTGTGTAGTGGGGGCCGCAGTTTTGTCATCAGTGAGTGAAAATGCTGCAGGCGCGAAAGCCAAATTCAACCCTATCAAAACTGCAAATGAGCTCAGAAGGACGGCCATTGAAGAGTTGTGGTGAAATTTCATATGGATTTTCCTTAAAAAAATGAATTAATTGGATATATTTGAAGTATATATTAATTTAGTAAAATGTGTGGTTGAGCAGCAAAAATAGCCGAAAAACACAGTTTTAGATTAGGTTCCATACCACTTACTAGGTTTTGATTTATTTTAAATCATTCTAATTTAATTAATGACCCACCAGTCATTTCACTAGGTTGTTCTAACCCCATTAAGTAAAGAATAGTAGGCGCCACATCAGCCAATATGCCATTGTTTTTATTAATTTTTGCTTTGCGGCCGACATAAATAAAAGGAACTAATTCGTGAGTGTGGGCGGTATGAGGTTGGCCGGTATGATGGTCAAACATGAGTTCTGCATTACCATGATCTGCAGTTATGATAGTTTCTCCGCCAACTTCTTTTAACGCAGCGATGACTTTGCCAAGACAGGTATCGATGATTTCTATCGCTTTAGTGGTGGCAGGTAAGTTACCGGTATGGCCTACCATATCTGGATTGGCAAAATTACAGACAATAAAATCGTAACGTTGACTAAGAATTTCACTGACTAATCGATCTGTCACTTCCAGAGCACTCATTTCTGGCTTCAAATCATAAGTGGCAACTTTGGGTGAGGGAATTAAAACTCGTTCTTCGCCGGGGAAGGGTGCTTCAACACCACCATTAAAGAAGAAGGTGATATGTGCATACTTTTCAGTTTCTGCAATGCGCAATTGCTGCAAACCTTGCTGACTTAAAATAACTGACAAAATATTGCTCAGTGATTCGGGTGGAAAAGCAATTTGTGTTTTTAGTGTGATGTCATATTCTGTTAAAGAAACAAAGCTAGCAAGTGCTGGATATTTTTCACGTGGGAAGCCAGTGAACTTGGGATCGATAAATGCGCGAGTGATTTCTCGTGCGCGGTCTGCACGATAATTCATAAAAATGACGACATCACCATCGTTGATGGTAATCGATGGTTGATTGGCTGGATGAATACTGGTTGCTTTGACAAATTCATCATTCTCACCACGTTGGTAGGCAGCTTCCAAACCCGCTATGGCAGTGTCAGCATGAAAGGTAGCTTTGCCTTGGGTTAGTAAATCGTAAGCAATTTGAATTCTTTCCCAGCGTTGATCGCGGTCCATGGCATAGTATCTACCAATCAATGAAGCGATTTGTACACCATCATATTGATCGCAAAGTTGAGTCAACGCTTCTAATGATTTTTCTGCACTGCGCGGCGGTGTATCGCGACCGTCTAAAAATGCATGGATATAGATTTTAGAGGCATGCTGCTTGGCGGCAAGTTTGATCATGGCAAAGATGTGTTGTTCTTGGCAGTGGACACCACCTGGAGAAAGTAATCCTAGAATATGAATAGCTTTATTGGATGTGACAGCTTGTTGCACTGCATTACAAAGTATAGGATTTGCAAAAAATTCGCCATTTTCAACGGCTAAATCGATTCTGGTTAAGTCTTGATGCACGATTCGGCCTGCACCCATGTTTAAATGCCCGACTTCTGAATTGCCCATTTGGCCATCGGGTAAACCTACACAGCGGCCGCAACCAGAAATCAGGGTATGTGGATAATGGTTCCAGAGATTGTCCCAATTGGGCTTTTGCGCTGCGGCAATCGCATTGGCTTCTGGATCTTCACGGTAGCCCCAACCATCAAGGATAATGAGGGCGATTGGTTTAGGTCGAGTCATAGTTTGTGTATTCATATTCGCTATATTGAGTTAGTTTAAAAATGACAGACGAGTTTAACAGATTATAAGCCGTGTAAAAATCCCCTGATTGTTATTCCCGTTGGCTTCTGGCTGAGCACAGGATAAACTAGCGAAAATTACCATGGAATTTTTAGATGATAGGTTCAATAAGAAAACAAGCTGGCTGGCTAGGGATCGCGTTTTCCCTAGTTTTCTGTTCTGCTTTTGCAGATACGCAGACTATCTATATTAATCCCAAAGACCCATATGAAAAATTTAATCGAGTGATGTTTACTTTCAACGATACCTTAGATAAATGCATTTTAAAACCAGTGGCAACTCTGTATGACAAAATCGTACCTAAACCTTTAAATAAAGGGGTAGGTAATTTTTTCAATAATATTGACACCATTCCAACGATTGCTAATGATATTTTACAAGGCAATATTTATCAGGCAACGAATGATATATGGCGTCTTGCACTTAATTCTACTGTAGGCGTTGTTGGTTTTTTTGATGTAGCGACACCAATTGGTTTGGAGCCTAATACTGAAGATCTTGGATTAACTTTTGCACGCTGGGGTTATACCAATTCTAATTATCTTGTAATCCCTTTCCTTGGGCCGACGACAGTGCGTGATGCTATTGCTTTCCCTATTAATTATTATGCTTTTACTATTTATCCCTATATCAATCCACCACGCGATCGATATCGTATTTATATATTGGGTGTGGTGGATAAGCGTGCTGATTTACTGCATTTCCAGAGTGTATTTGAGCAGGTTGCTATCGACAAATATGTTTTTATGCGTGATGCGTATATGCAGCGTCGCAATTATTTGATTCAACGCAATAAAGAATTAAGCGACCCCTATCTGAGTAACGAGGAAAATAAAAAATAACGTGTTTCATATCGCATTATACGAACCGGAAATTCCGCCCAATACAGGAAATATCATTCGCTTGTGTGCCAATACTGGGGCAAACTTGCATCTTATTCATCCGCTCGGGTTTTCTCCAGATGATAAACAAGTGAAACGAGCAGGGTTGGATTACCATGAATGGACGAGAGTGCATCATCATGCTAATTACGCGGCATTTCTTTTGAATGTGAAGCACGGACGCGTATTTGCTTGTTCAACCCACGGCAAACGAATGTACAATGATGTTGAATACCAAGCAGAAGATATATTATTATTTGGGCCTGAAACTAGGGGATTGCCTCGACATTTGTTAGATAGCTTGCCAGCTGAAAATGTTATTCGCATTCCCATGTTGCCAACATCACGTAGTCTTAATTTATCTAACGCGGTGGCTATTGTTTTATATGAGGCATTGCGGCAGGGAAAATTTAATAATTTTTCATAGCTGTCATTTTTAGCCTATAATAATGATAACTAAATATAAAAAACGCAGGGGTGGAAATGACGTATTTAGATAATTTACAAGCAGTTAAAAGCAGTTTTGCAGAAATAGCAAAGCAAACAAATGGTTTGGCTCTGGGTCTGCAAAATGCAGCGCCCCCGCAAGAGGGTCTGCCGCCATCTGTTCAATATCTTTTTGCAACTACGGAGCAATTACAAGAAATGCTGAAAAAGCTCGATCAGTTGTCCGAGGATCCTCTCCCATAATATGATGGGATGTTGTCATAAAATCCATTATGATTAAATTGTGTAACCGTTAAATTGAATGGAAGAGCTGGATTAATGACAAAGAGTAATAAAGAACAGCAGCTGCAATTGCTTGCTCTTGTGAAAGAAGCAATTGAACGCGATCAGCAATTGCGGGACAAGTATCAAATTGCTGAAAAATTTCGCTTTGTTCGAGAACGATTGCATCATTTATTAGTAAAGCTGGAGCAAGAGATGGATGCTCTAGACCAACAAGAAAAGAAAGTGATTGCAGACATACCCAAGGATGAAGTCATTATTTACGTCTACTTGTTTAATGCTCACGGTTTGGATTTGCGCAGTTGGATGAAAATGTTAACGCCTAAGATTTTTTATGAGCACAGTGTGAATCGTCCTGTTTATTTAGACAAAAATTTTGTGGAAGCTTTTATCAGAAGCAAACAAAATAAATCGCAGCATGGATATTTGACTGTTGGTGTGAGTGAAAAAGATATTATCCAACGCGAAAGTGGGAAAGATTCATTAGGTCATCAGCTTGCAAAAATAAAAGAAGGGACTTTGAATTTTACAAGGTTGGTTTCTTTTACTCATAACGAGCATGTTTATATGGTGAATGCTGAAGGTGAGCTTGTTAAGAAGCATTGATTATTGCAATACCAGTAAATTATCCTGTAAAGCCTCGCTCAGTTTTATTTCCGTGATCCCCAAGTATTTTTCATGCGATCTGCCAATGTTTCATTGGTTCGTACTGGTTCTTTAGTTGCTTGAGTTTTTTGTGCAGGTTGATAAAGACTGGAAGACCGTATATCCACATGGGGAATTTTAGCCAGTTGCTCTGGTGGCGCTGTCTTTGCCAAGGGTGATTGAGTGATAGGTGGAAAATTTATTTGTTGAGTCATTTTGCTGGTTTGCGCAGGTTGTGTCGATGATTTTTCTTGGCTAGTTTTGTTATCGACTGTTTGTTGCGCTGCTATTTTTGCAGGTTCAGCTTTATCAGATTTTTGCGCGGAAGGAGCTTCAAATGCTTTCATTCCAACTGCACTAGTTCCCAGCCATTGTTTAAATTTGAGAAATTCGGCGCTGTGAAATTTGGCTTGAGGAATTTGTTGACCAGTGAAGGGCGCAGTAAAATCAAGACCCGTCTTGACGCGTTCTGTTTTCTCGCTGACGGTTTGTTGTGTGCCAGCTTCCTGGTTTTGAAGATGGGTGAGAGTGTCTTTTTCAATGGCTTCCGCTTTGTCAGATTCCTGAGCCGCTATTTTTGCAGCGGCTCGTTTTTTATCTTGGGGAGCTTGCAGAGCTTTTTTAATATCAAGATATTGTTCGCGATGTTTTTTTTCTGATATGTCAGTTAGTGATTTCTTTTCTTTTTTTTCATCGGCAAGCTGCTCACGTTTTTCAAGTTCTTCTATGCGAAGATCTTTACGTTCTTGCTGTCGTTTTTTTTGCTCAAGTTCAGCGAGGTTTTTTGCTTTTTCATCGATTCTTAAGCCTTTTGAAGTTGAGCCGCGTTCATCGGCTTCTGCTTCTTTGGCGCGACAATCGGCACAAACATTCCCGTAGGAGTTTCCTTGGAGTAGGAAGGCTGTAAGCGGTTTTATTTGTCCGCAAACAGCACACTTCCTTGTTAATTGTTGCTGGGTTCTGTGCATAAAAATTCATTTAACCAGAATGAAAAACATTGCTAAAGTTATGTCAGTAAATGATGATCCTCAATAATTACTTAATAACTGTGGGCTATATTATATACGATTTTTGACGGATACATAAAGGATCTTCTTGCGGGAGAGCCGCTTATTGGTTATCCTCAGCACTTAAATTTGCCAATGGCATTGTATAACTTAACATTTAACACTGAAAAACTGAAATAAGGAGAATAAAAATGACAAAAGGCCTTTCGTTACAAGATCCATTCTTAAACACTTTACGCAAAGAAAAAATTCCCGTATCCATCTATCTTGTGAATGGAATCAAGCTACAAGGATTGATTGAATCATTTGATCAGTTTGTAGTCTTATTAAAAAATTCGATTAGCCAGATGGTATATAAGCACGCTATTTCTACCATAGTTCCTGCGCGTAGCATTTCATCCCCGTTGGAATTTAATCAACCTGGCAGTACTAGCAGTGGGCAGGCTCCTGCAAGTCCAGAATAATTAATTATAGTGGGGTAGACATTGATTGATCGCCCACAAGGTGGTGAAAAAGCCATACTTGTGCATGTTTTTTTCCCCGCGGAAGGAATGCAGGAAGACCTTGAAGAATTTAAGGAGCTTGCTCGTTCTGCGGGTGCTACCGTAGTTGCGACTGTGACTGGGACGAGAAGCGTTCCAGAAGCACGCTATTTTGTGGGTAGTGGTAAAGCTGAAGAAATCCGCGAAATGGTTGCTACAACTGCAGCTGAGTTAGTTCTATTTAATCATGCACTATCACCTGCGCAAGAGCGTAACCTCGAAAAATTATTAAAATGTCGGGTTTTGGATCGCACCGGATTAATTCTAGATATTTTTGGTCAACGAGCGAGAAGCTTTGAAGGTAAGTTGCAAGTTGAATTAGCCTTATTAAATCATTTATCTACGCGTTTAGTGCGTGGGTGGACCCACTTGGAAAGACAGCGCGGCGGTATTGGTTTGCGTGGTGGTCCGGGGGAAACTCAATTAGAAGTGGATCGGCGATTAATTCGCAAACGTATTCAATCCATTCGTGAGCGACTAAAAAAAGTTAGACAGCAACGTGAGCAAAGCCGTAAGGCGCGTCGTCGTGCTGCATTGCCAACGGTTGCTTTAGTTGGCTATACCAATGCTGGGAAATCCACTTTGTTTAACTGTTTAAGTGGTGGTTCAGTATATGTTGCCAATCAATTGTTTGCGACACTAGATCCAACGTTGCGCCGGATTGAACTTCCTGAAATGGGGCCGGTGATCATTGCTGATACGGTGGGGTTTATTCGACATTTACCACATGATTTAGTTGAAGCATTTCATGCTACGTTGGAAGAAGTGACTGAAGCTGATTTGTTATTACATGTAGTGGATATTCACGATGAGAGACGAGCTGAAAATATTGATCAGGTGAATGCAGTGTTAGAAGGTATCGAGGCTGATTCGGTTCCGCAGTTGCTCGTTTATAACAAAATTGATTTGTTGCCTGGCATGGCGCCTGGAGTTGAGCGCGACTATGAAGGGAATCAATTACGAGTCAGCGTTTCAGCTGCCAAGGGTGTTGGCATAGAAGATTTACAAAAAGTGATGGTCGAGATGTTAGGCAAAGATATGATTCAAAAAACGGTGAAGCTAGCACCGAAAGATGCTCGCTTGCGGGCGCTACTCTATCAGCTTGAGGCAGTCTTATCAGAGAAAGTGGATGAGGAAGGTTGTTACCATTTAATCGTTAGGATGCCAAAGGCAGAATTCAAGAAATTGCTAGGATGATTGCTTCCACAGCGTTTGCCCTCTAGAATCGATAAATACGAAAATCATGATTATATAGTGGAGTATTGATATGCCCTGGAACCAACCCGGCGGAAATAATAACCCAGAAGATCCTTGGGGTGGTAAAAAGGATCAAGGACCACCCGACTTAGATAAATTATTTATTAATTTTATCAATAAGTTAAAACAGATTTTTACAAGTAAGAAATTGCCTGCATGGTCAGGGACTCCTTCATCTAGCCCTAAACAAGCTTATGGCTTTGGCGCGGGGTTGTTAGTTTTGGTGGTAATCATAGTCTGGTTTCTCTCGGGCTTGTTTATCGTTAATCCTGCAGAAGAGGCCGTCATTCTGCGTTTTGGGCAATATGTGGATGTATTGCAACCGGGGTTACACTGGATTGCCAGATTTATTGATACTAAGTATTTGGTTGATGTGCAAAAAATTTATGCATTTTCATTGCAAGATGATTTCATGACTAAATCATCAGAGCAGGGTGATTTACCGGTGCCGTTGGTGAATGTAGGGGCAGCTAAAAAATCAGGTAGTGATGCTTTTGTTGATTCAGTCGATAAATCTAAAAATCTCGTCAATGTGGAATTGAGCGTGCAATATCGCATTGCTGATCCGCGAGCTTATTTGTTTAACGTAGTGAATCCAGATCAAACAATTCAAGAAGTTTCTACTGGTGCTTTGTCTGATGTGATTGGTCAAATGAAATTGGATGAAGTGCTCACTATCGGACGAGAATCTTTAAGTGCAGGTGTCATGGAGCGAGTTAAAAAAACTTTAAAAGTTTATGGCGCTGGTCTTGAAGTGGTTGCAGTGACACTTCGTAAAGTGCAAGCACCTGATCAAGTACGCATTGCATTCAACGATGTTAATCGTGCAGATCAAGACCGCTCAACTTACATTCAACATGCGAAAGCTTATGCAAGTCGTGTCGTTCCGATTGA
>Ga0206802_1135_pt1 | contig 17526 bp, 13 predicted proteins | sample Alteio_BWOrgCont_63_FD_152902 | JGI IMG/M metagenome (GOLD analysis project Ga0206802, IMG submission 152902) | Enriched cells from forest soil in Barre Woods Harvard Forest LTER site, Petersham, Massachusetts, United States -... | ecosystem: Environmental > Terrestrial > Soil > Temperate forest >... | reverse complement strand
AACTAAAAACTTGCAGAGGCAACGCCGCGATAGGTTGCGTCAGCGAATGCTGCCAATAGCGGTTGCCGAAGGCTGTAAATAAAAGCGGCGCTGTTTCTCCTGCCACCCGTGCTAAAGCCACCATGATCCCGGTGGTGATTCCTGCCAAGGCTGAAGGGATCACGATATCTATGGTGACCCGCCATTTGGGAATCCCTAAAGCTAAGCCAGCTTCCCTTAATTGAGAAGGCACCATGCGCACAAATTGCTCACTGGTGCGCGTGATCATGGGGATCATCATAATACCCAAAGCAAACCCTCCGGAAAGAGCTGAAAAACCTTTCATCGGCAAGACACAGACAATATAGGCAAATATCCCGTAAACAATGGAGGGAATACCGTTCATCACATCCGCCATAAAACGGACCGCGTGCGCGAATTTTAAATCAGCATATTCACTAAGATAAACCCCGGACCCAAGACCAATAGGCACCCCGACACAGATAGCCAGCCCCAGCAAAGTAAAAGTCCCCGCGATCCCATTAGCCATACCCCCGCCCTTTTCGCCGACAGGCTTAGGTAAATGCGTGAAAAAATCCGGATTTAACGAAGTCACACCCTGGATGAATAAATGGGTCAGGATATTAAAAAGGATAAAAAGAACACCGATAGCGCACAAGGACAAAATATAAATCATCGCCTTGTCCCAGATGGCCCGTCGAAGACGCGTGCGCTCAAAAGCTGTGTGGATCATCTCTTTCATTTGACAAGTTCCGCGGGCCCTTTGGTGACAGACCAGATTAAAATACGGGCCAATATATTAACAATGATAGAAACAAGAAACAAGACCAAACCTATTTCAATCAAGGCTGACAAGTACATATTCGTATCAGCTTCGGCAAATTCATTGGCAAGCACGCTGGCCAAGGTATACCCCGGCGAAAATAAAGAAGGACTTATCACCACATTGTTCCCGATGATCATGGTGACCGCCATGGTCTCACCAATGGCCCGGCCTAAAGCTAAAATCACCGCCCCCAGAATCCCCACCCTGCCATAACTTAAAACAATGTCAAAAATCGCCTCCCAGCGGGTGGCCCCCAGGGCATAAGCACTTTCCTTATAAACGGAAGGGACAGCCAAAATAACTTCCCGTGAAACAGAAATAATAAACGGGACAATAATAATGGCCAGGATAATGCTGGCCGCGAGAAATCCTACGCCGTAATTAGGCCCCTGAAAAAATGGCAGAAACCCTAAATATTTTCCTAAAAACGGCTGGACACTTTTTTGCATGCAAGGCACTAAGACAAAAATACCCCACAACCCGTAAATGACGCTGGGAATGGCGGCCAAAAGATCAACCAGTATGGATATGACCTTGGACACTTTGGGAGGCGCATATTCAGCTAAAAAAATAGCAGCACCTACCCCGATAGGAACAGCCAGCAAAAGTGCTACGAAAGACGTCAGGAGAGTGCCGTAAATAAATGGCAGAGCACCAAAATTCTCTGCTACCGGGTCCCAGGTGGAATTATAAAAAAAAGCTAGCCCGAATTTCTTTAAAGTCGGTAGCGAAGAATAAACTAATTGGAAAAAAATACCAGCGACAAGTATCAGTATGGAGATAGGGAAAACCGCCAATATCCTCCTGAAAACAATGTCGCTGGTATCCTGTCTACTCATAATGCGGTTAATCTTACTACTTAATACTTTACCTGGTCAAGCTTCTTTTGAATCATTTCGACCAAATTATCAGGTAATGGCGCGTAATCCAAATCCGCCGTTAATTTCTGACCATCGGTAATGGCCCATTTGATAAAATTCACAATAGCCGCACCTTTGATATGGTCATCCATTTGCTTATAAATTAAAAGCCATGTGATACCAGCTATAGGATAGGCTTGTGGATTAGGGCTGTTCACGATAGAAAAACGGAAATCCGCAGGAATAGTGATGCCTACCGCCGCTTGGGACGTAGAATCAACACTCGGTTCCACAAAATTTCCGCTTTTATTTTGTAAATTAGCATACGTTAAATTATTTTCCCTCGCGTATGCCAACTCCACGTATCCGATGCTTCCGGGACTTTGCCTCAATATTCCGGAAACACCCTCATTACCCTTACCACCCAAACCAACCGGCCAGTTAACAGATGTTCCTTTACCGACCCTACCCTTCCAATCATTGCTGACAGAACTTAAATAATCAGTAAAGATAAAAGAAGTACCGCTGCCATCGGAACGGTGCACCACTACAATAGATGTAGCGGGAAGATTAACCCCTGTATTTTGCGCGGTAATCAGCGGATCATTCCATTGGGTGATTTTACCCAAATAAATACCCGATAAAATCTCCGGCGTCAACCTTAAACCCCTATCCACACCCGGAAGATTATAAGCCACTGCCACAGCTCCCATCACCATCGGGATATGATAAATACGGCCAGGCGCTTGTGTCATCTGGTCCATGGTCATAGGGCCATCAGTGGCACCAAAATCCACGGTTTTGGCTGTGATCTGTTTAATGCCGCCGCCTGAACCGATGGATTGGTAATTAAACTGGACATCTGAATTTGTTTTGGAATATTCATCAAACCACTTGGTGATAGCTGGAAAAATGAAGGTAGAACCTGCCCCATTAATGAGGGTCGTATCTGCAAAAGACAAGGAGGTCATCATTGCCATTGCCAGAACTAAGGCCAGAATTTTCTTCATACTCAATCTCCTTTTTTTACCGCTGTCATTCCCGCGGAAGGTCCTCAAACCGGACATGCGCAGTTGCTTCGGGAACCCATTAGAACTTAAAGTTTAAATCCATTTGGAACAGATCTTCAGGAGCAGATCCGTTTAAGGCTGTTGAACCGGCACTCTCAACAAAATGCTTGAAGACATTAGTATGGAAATAGGCCATGGTAAACCAGACGTTCTTGGCCAAGCCTAAATCAAGCTCATTACGCCAGCCACAAACACCCGTATCCCCGGAATAAAAATCATCGTCGGGAAGGGCATCCAACCAGGAGTCACGTTCAAGCACTTTATAATACGACTGGAGTTTCCAAGTCCCAAAACCGTTGATCGCGGAACTACCCATATAGACACCCATCTGCCATGCGCTATTCTGATGGGATGGATCAAGATTCTTAAAGAATTGCCCAAAAACTCCTACTTGAGGAATATAAATAGGAGAAGGCAAAAGCTCTCCAAATGGATCATTGATACCAAAATCCACCGCACCGCCTATAAGATAAAAATTATAGCTATAGTCAGTGGTAGGCGCAGTAGTACTCAACGTGTTAGTGGCATTCTTAAAATCCAAAGGGAAATGATTGGGATTACTGACATTATAAAATGATCCGGCCGCTTTATAATACAGCTTCTCCGTCAAATTACCCTTAATACCCTCCTGGGATATGAACATATAAGGATCGGTCCTAAAACCTGAAGTTGCAGTTGTAGGGGTACTGTCCTTAAGTATAAAAATTGCATTGGTTGAAAAAGGCGTTACATAATCATTAAGCCTCTTTTGAAATTGAACAGCTCCACCTTCAGGAGTAATGTCCGGATCCCAAAGCAAGCTGGCAGGTTCCCAGATAGGATTATCCATCTTACCACCCATAATCGTTGCCCATGAAGCAGGCGTATAAACAGCATAGGCCTTGTTTAACACGATTGTGGATTTATTAAAAGTACCTTCTCCGGTAGCATTACCACCAAGAGTGATATTGTTGGAACGAGGGTTACCAACTCCGGAACTATTTTCACCGTCTGTAGCAAGGCCGACAATGACTTTTACTTTGTCGTTGACTTGATCTTCAAAATTGACGCGGGCACGAATACGGACCCTGTTTTGGGCAAGATGGCTAATATCAGTACCACTGGCAACTTTTCTACGCTGATATTGATCACGTATACGGAAGTCCCCTGTTAATTTCATGCTATTTAACCAATCCGGAAGCATACTTTTAAAAGTTGTTTCCTGGGAAGTTTTCTCATTAGAAGAAATTTCCCCTTTGACTTGATTGGCTTCTTGAGCCGTCAAAATGCCTTTGTCTTCCAATTTCTGGATAAGCGCATCCACTGAACTGGAAGCAAAGCTCATTCCTTGCCAAGCAAAAATCATTGCGGCAGTTAATGTTAGAACAATTTTTTTCATGTACCCTCCTGATTTATTTTTCTAAATTGACGCACTTAATTTACAGTTCAAATATTAAGGAAATATTAAGGACAGATTAAGACTTTAAACTCGTAATTACCTTAGATTCTTCGTTTCACTTAGAATGACAGCTTAACTATAGGCAAGCTATATTAGGGAAGGATAAAGCGCAGATAAAGCTTTAGAAGAATTGTTTTTAGAACCCTTTTATAATACTTTCTTGAATTTAGGGAAGCATTACACCCGTGGTCTTTTAAACAACACTTCTTTGGAGTTACGTGGACCAAAACTTAATTCTAAAGCCCCGAGTATGCTGATTTAAGTCGTGTCATAAAAGCAGGCTGAAGCCGGCTTCTTGAAAATGCCTGTCCTTGGTCAAAACAGACATTAATTTCAGCTCTTTCATAATGATAAAACTGGTGCAATCTGTAAACGACCAGGACTGGTCTGAATGTTTTAAGAAAAATGCCCGTGCTTTCAAAAAACGTTCCTGGTCCATCCAGACAATGGAACAAGCATGCGAAGCAAAAACTGCATCAAAAAAGATGGATATAAGATGGGTTAATCCGCGTGCGTGTAACAAGGTAATCGTTTCATCAAGAATATAGTCAGTGGTTATAAAGCGTTGTTTTTCTTTAGCAGCCTGAAGAATAATACCTTTGATCTTTAGGTGCTTTTCATCATCCTTCACAAGGAGCGCATAAAAACCGCTTGTATCGATAAAAATCGCACCCTTCATAAGCCGTAAATAACTTTATCCATCTGCTTGTTATTCAAAGATCCCCCTTGCTGGGCCAAGTGGATGATCTGATAAAAAGGATCATCTGATTCAGGAAGCTCGTTGCCCATAGGTTCTATACGACAAACGGGTTTCCCACGAAAGGTCATAACCATCCTCTCTCCCCTACGGGCCCATTCAAGGACTTTCTTGCTGTTTTTTCTAAACTCAAGCAAGGTTATTGTTTTCATAAATACCTCTTTCCTAAAGTTTAAGTTAAACTTCAACTTCAATTTCAATATATCACAGATTATGACAAAAGCAAGAAAACCACACAACTTAATTCTAAAGCCCCGAGGATGCTGATTTAAGTTGTGTCACCGTAATTTCATGTCACCGTAATTTTCGTAATTTTTTCCTATTATTTTCTCTAACGACCTCATTATTTTGATTTATTTTTTTTTGTTCCAAGATATTAAGCCGCAAATAAAACCACCCAAAGGAAAAAGTATTAATGCTGTTGAAAAATAATTTAAAAAAAAGTTTGTATTAAATATCGATTTGCCTGAATATAAAAATGTCATACAAATAGACCAAATTGTCGCCGTAGATACTCCCCAAACAAATACTCCTTTATATAGAATAAATTTAATTTTTTCTAAATTCATTTTATCTTCCTAAAATATATCAATTACCTTTTAAGTAACCTTCAAGAGCGCCAAATCCTGCCCCTGCAATTGCCCCAACAACAGCCTCACCAGGCCCTCCAACCGCCAAACCTGTAACTAATCCACCAGCGAAACCAAAGAGAAAACCATTTGAAGTCGAATTTCCATATAATAATGTAGAACCAAAACCAGAGGCACCACCATTAATAGCACCAGGAATCCCTGAAGAAGCCCCCTCTATTACACCACCAAGTGTGGAATCAAATGCACTTGAATTACTACCTCCACTAATCCAGCCTCCTATTGCACCCGCTAATCCAAATAATCCTACTGTTAGCGGATTTTTAGTTAATATTGCAGCTCCTAACATATTCACTAAACCACCAGCAGCTGCAGACCGTAAGCGTGAAACAAAATCAGAATGAGTAAACCAATTAGACGTATAACCAATCGCTGAGGTCTCTGCACCTCTTTCCAGCCCTCCAACAAAACTTCCTCCAAATGCTGCTGAAGTTGCTCCTCCTATAATACCACCCAATGCTGCTTGTTTAGCGACATCTGTTATATAATTCCCTGTCAATTTAAACAATCCATTACTTTCACCAGCCCAATCAGATGTTCCAGCACTTATTGCACCAATTATTGCATTTACTCCAGCATTGCCACCTGTGATTTCTGAATCAATAGCCCCAGATGCAGCTCCCCCTAAGAAATGTGCTGCAATATGCGCTGTTTGTCCCATGGTGATACCACCTATTGCCCCAAATATCGCCCCACTTATAGCTCCAGCTATAAGCCCTTGCCCAACATCCCCTCCAAGGATAGCGGAGCTGGCACCTCCTATGGCCGCACCTGCTATTGCTCCTTGTGCAACTCCCATTAAAAATGGACATAAACCTGGAAGCAATTCAGGAGCAGCAAAGAATAATACCGCTCCAGCAAGAGCTATCCCAATCCCCTCAAATATCTTCCCAACACTCTTCCAAAACTTCTTCCACCAGGAATGTCCCGTCGGATCTATCAAATTAATCGGGTTGTTATTGCAATAAGTGTACCGATTGAGCGTTTGAGGATTACTCGGCGCCTGCACCACCGTATCAGGCGTGATAAACCTGCCTAACGACGGATTATAGTAGCGAGCACCCAGGAATATCAACCCCGTCTCATCATCCAACGGCTTACTAGTAAAGTAATTCCACGCATTAACAAAATTGTTACCGTACTTATCATGCACAATCACCTGGCCAAACGGATCATACTCCGTCAGTTCTCGCATGGTACCTGTTTGGTCTGTTAAGACATTAGTGCCGCCCAGATGATCAGTGTGATAATACATCACCGTGCCGTCGCTGGCTACGGTGGAAACCCTTGTGCTGCCTAGGTAGATAAACTTAGTGTTGCGGGATACACCGCTTTCGGTTTCATAGACATTGCCTACATCAATGGTGGTGTCCACCGTTGGGTTTTTCGCGGTTGCCGGTAAAGGATTACTAGTACTGCCAAAGAGCAAGGGATTGACATTGTTATTGTAAAGAGCTAAATCACGGCGAACAACTGTTTTCTCTGTCCTTCCACCGTCACCGTCATATACATATGTGGCCACTGTCAGCCCGCCCACTGTCACCTTCTGCAAACGGTTCTGAGTGTCATAGACATAGTGTGTTAAATTACTCCCTTTTTGCAGATTGACCATATTGCCGTTGGCATCGTATTTAAATGTGCTGCCATCGGACAATGATGTCACCGCATGCGGGCCTGCGTTTCCTATCGCCGTCCCTGCGGCATTAACTCTGCTGTTGGTCTCACCATAATTGTACGTCAATTCGTCTTTTAGTGTGACGTTACCTATCTCATCGTAGGCATAGGTCTTAGTCCCATAAGAACCTGTGGCTGTAAGCAATCGATTCAAAGCATCATACGTGAAGGCCTGACTCATCGAAGCGTTGCCTGTATTGACATTGTCCACAATCGTCAGCACCTGGCCTATCGAATCATAGGTATAATTCAAATCCTGTAACTTATTGTTTTTGGCATCCGTGGTGAGAATCTGCTTTAAACGGAAATTCGCGTCATAGTTATACCCTGTTGTCACCCCATTACCGTATTGGATCTGGGTGATCTGGCCGTTGGCGTTATAGGTGACGTTTTGAACATAAACATTCGGTGTCACCACATTAACACTAACAGGTACTGTAGCCTTAACATCCCCATAGATGTCCGTGGCCCTGGCAGATAATTTGTAATGGCCGGCAGGGACATTGTTCCAATTAAAGGTAAATGGATTGCTCGTAGAGGTGGCTAATACGGTTGAACCTTGGTAAATTTGCAGCTGGGCCACTGTATTATTTTGCACCGTGGCTGAGGCTGTCATGGTAATGCTAGCTGGAGCAGCATACGTTGTTGAACCAATATTCAAATTGGTCACCGGAAACCCAATCACCGCAATTGATACTGCTGATGATGTGGTCGTATTGCCATTACTATCATAAGCCACGGCTGTTAAGCTGTCATTACCCGCTGGGATATTGTTCCATGCAATACTATACGTACTGCCCGTCCCGTAAGTCGTAGTCCCTACCACCGTAGAGGTAGGCACCGTTGCTGTTCCCAACAGTGTTGATCCGTTATAAAACTCCACCTTGGTAATAGTCCCATTAGTCTCACTGGCTGAAGCACTGATGGACCAATCACTACCAGCCACACGCTTCCAGCCGCTGAAAGGATAGGTGATTGCAACTACCGGTGCGGAGGCGGATTTCAATGTAACTTTCTTACTTGTCGTCCTTACTGCTGAAGTGCTTGCGGCATAGGCATTACTTACACCTAATGCTTTATCTAACCACGCTAAGCGTTCGTTGTTTGGATTGCTTTCAAGTGCTACGGGTGTGATGACTCCATTGACCACGGCTGCTGTATCCGCCACACCGGAAACCTGTCCTGCTTGATTGTAAACATAACTTACTTGCGCGCCGTCGGGATATTGCAATTGCTGCAAACGGTTTAAGTCGTCATATTGGCGGGTGACATTGTAGTTGGATGTGCCAATGCTTTTGTTGGACGCAATTTCACGGCCTATTTGATCGTAAATAAAGCTGGCGGAGCCGGTGTCATAGGTCACTGATCCCAATCGTCCTATGCCATAGCTTTGAGTGAGATCATCAAAATTGTAATTCACATTAAAAGTAGCCGCGTGATTGGTTAGACCAGGAAGATTAACAATAGGCCCGGTAATGGCATCCGTTTTGTTTATCAAACGATTCAAAGCATCATAATTAAAGCTGATCACCTGTCCCTTGGCATCTTCTTGGGCGATCAAATTACTATTGCCATCATAAACATACTTCCAACTGCCCATATCAGGATCATTCATGGCTATTTTACGATTTAAATTATCGTAACTAATAGATGTCGTATTATTATGAGCATCCGTCACTGAAACTAAATTACCACTATTGTCATAGAAATAGTTGGTCGTGGCATACAAGACATAAGGAGACGATGGGTAATTCGGCGAGCGGCCATCAGCGCCCATGTATTCCTGCTTTTGGATCAAACGGCCAAAGGCATCGACAGTAGACTGTTCCATATGCCCGTTCTCATCGGTCGTGGTCGTTGACCATTGATTATAAGTAACGCTTGAGTAGGTGCCGTCGGGATTGGTTTTAGTGACAATACGGCCCATAGGATCGTAGCTGACTTGAGAATTAGGCTTTGTTGGATCAATGTCATCCATCACGCTTAAATAATTGCTTGTAAAATACGGCAAATACTTCTTCACAGGCAGGCCGCGGCTGTCGTATTCGGTTTGGCCTGAAACTATATACTGCCCCGCGATTGGCCCTAGGTCTTTTGTTTCATACAGTCGGCCAAGACCATCGTAATAGGAAAACGAATGTGTCGTGGTTAAACAGCTTACCACACGGAAGATGTGTACAACTTGGACGAAGTTCCCCAATATCGCATAATCTATCTCCTCAGTGGGAGATTGGACACTGTCTAATGGAGATATGATTGTTGCAGTGCGGCCAAATACGTCATAGGTGGTATACGCGGTTTGATTATTGGCATCGGTTTTGCTCATCTCCTGCCCCCAAAGCCCTTGCAAGGCATTACCATTACTAACCGGCGTACCATTCAACGGCGTGCCGTCAATTCCATAATAGGCCATTGTGTTCGTTTGATTTAATGCATTGGTCGTCTTGACTGGAAACATGTGAACGGTATTATCATATATTATCGTCGTGGTATTGCCATTAGGGTCTGTCGTTGTCTGAAGATTGCCGTAAGTATCGTAGGTGTAGCTGGTCTTGGGATCTGCCTGTGTTGTGCTGCCTAACCAATTAACCTTAGATGTTAACTGGCCTAAGCTGGGCGTGGCGCTGCCGCTTGTATCTCCATCATAATAAAAAAAAGTCTTGTTGATAGGTACAACCGTCACAGTTGTATGTAACCCGCTTATCATAAAATTATATGTGGTTGCTGTTTGCGCAGGCAAACCAATGAGCCAATTGCTTGTATTGTTCACATAGCTTATTTGTGTTGTAGTTTTATGGGGATCAATGCTGTTGCCTGTCGTGGGATCAACCTGCCCGTCATTAATGGTTTGGGTGATATCACCGTATTGGGGATTTTCACCGTAGGTGAATTCCTGGGCGGTGCGTTTAGGTGTTGCGGCATTATTACCGTCGTAAAGATAATTATCTGTACGTGACACATAAAGGAATTTGGAAATTTGATTGCTGGTATTATTGGTGGCAATCGTCTGAGTTTGCCATTGATTGACACTCTTGCTATACAAATTCCCATTTGAATCATAGGTATCCTGCTCCAGCGGATGGCCTTTGAGCCAGTGGTCTTGCAGGAAAGTTGAAGTTACGTAATTGCCTTGCGGATCAGTGACGGTGACTGTCTGGAATCCATCAAATTCACGATAAGTCTTATCCCATAACCCGCCGGCGTAATTGTAGCTTGTCGTGTACGTTTGTGAATCGACTGTCGTGGTAGTTGATTTAACAACAGGAATAAAATAGGGCATGTAGGTGTTCTGATAATGGAAACTGGAATCGTATTGAATGGAAGCGATAGCTCCAATGCCATTGTTAATACTAACAAGCAAATCAGCTATTTGACCTTGATTTGTATATAGACCAGGTGCTTCTCCGGTTTCACTTAGCAGAATATCTTGCTTCCCATCTGCATTGGCATCTAAGAATTGGGTGGTAAAATTAGTAAAATTGGCACCGATAAACACCCAATTATCATCCTGCACCCAGCCATTACCCGTATTGATCAAGACATGATCAGGGCCGCCAGCCCCATTGGCAATAACCATATCCGGCAAACCGCTTCCGGTGAGATCAATAAATTGGGTTGTGTTGTTGGTTAAATCTCCTAAACCAAAAGTATTGGCATAGCCACCGCTGGTGATCGGTGGTCCCCAACCATTACCCGTATTCATATAAACTGTGGCCACACCTCCGACCAAATTGATAATATCCGCCATGCCATCCCCGTTAAGATCAATCAGGGTTGCCCCATTAGCAAAATCGACACCTGATGGTGTTGTGTAATTGGTAACTGTCCAACCTTTATTAGAGTTGATCTCATTATTCAAATAAACATGATGGCTTGAATAATTGGCATTCCTGGCAATCGCGATGTCGCTAAAACCCGCGCCATTGATGCTTCCAAAAGCAGTGCCTCCAGGCACTGTATAATCGCTGCTTGTAACATAATTAATATACGCATCTGAAGGCAAGAACCATGCTGAATCCTGAACAAAATTATTTTGTCCATTATTGATTCCCATTGTGGCCCAACTACTTTGCGTTCCATAGTTCGGATTCTCTCTAAAGCCTTGTGTAAAATCAGGCAAACCATCGCCATCCAAATCAACTATTTCTAAACCATAGTAATAGTTCTTATAAGGAAAAGAGAGATCAAAACCGTTACCGCCTAATTGCAAATTACCCGTTGGTGTCCATGACTTTTGTTTGGTGTTAAGATAAATCTGATTGGGCTGACTTTGAAATTGCCCTTGGTTATTTACAATAGTACTATATTGAACAAAATCAGGATACCCATCTCCATTAAGATCTGCTACCCGCACACCCAAGTCTCCCCAAAATCTATTGGTAGTATTAAATTGAGCAAAGGCAGGAACATTACTTAAATCCCAACTGTTATCTATTTGAAACCCTTTTGCCGCCGTGTCCGATGAATAAGCAAAAGTCACCGCCGGCAAGGTGCTTGAGCCATCTGACCCTTTTTGCTGTACCGATTGCAATAAATCACGGTTAGTGTAGGCGCTTGGGTGATAGGTAAAGATATAAGAGGATTGAACATTAAGACCAACGGAAACGATGATATGATCAATGCGCTGTGCTGTTTCGACCAAGGATTGAGATATATAAGATGTACTTGGGGTCGTTGCCGGAACATAATTGATCGACACCTGTGCGTAAGGGCTTAAATTAAGAGCAGATTGGTCGTTGCCTGTATAGCTAATGGTCTGCGGATAAATCTGGCCATTATCTTGCAGGTAAAAAATGTTCATGTAATTACCATTTAAGTCTTCTACCCTATTTAATGCCCAGCGAAAAATATGCGTTGGATTAGCAGGGTCATTTTGCTTGGAATCAGTGGTGTTGCCGTAATAATACTTGATCCCCTTTTTATCCGTAACAACCCAATAGGACGGGGAATTCTGGAAGTATTGGATATTCGCGAATGCGCCTTCTACTTCCATATAATAATGAGTGGAATTATTAGGGTCTTGAACTAAATCCTCTGTCCCCCCTGCCTTTGCCATCGTAAAAATGTCCGTGCCGTCATATTTGGGAGTGCCTTTCTTGGTTGAAATTTGAATAGACCCTAAATCTAAAGTCCAACCAACACCGGCGTTGCCTAATTGTCTGTTACTGGAACTATAGCTTAAAGACAAATTCGGCTGGATGCCCGCACGGCCGGAGGGAACTGCGATGGGAATACTTAAACCGGCTGAACCGCTGTACGGCTCCACTTGCACTGATGCTGCTTGAACATTAGAGCTAACTCCAGTACTGCTTGCCACTGATGAACTGCTAGCTGCGGCACTGAGTGCCTTTGGTTTATCTGCCACAGGGGCCGGTTTAGCAGCTGTACTTTTATCAGTAGAAGCAGAAGAACTGTTAGTGCCACTTGAAGTGCCATTAGAGGTGGCTGTATTAGAAGACGCACTTGGAGAAGAAGCCGTACTCGTTGGCTCCGTAGATCCCGTATCCGCTTTAATCTCTCCTGCTCCCAAAATTACTGAAACAGCACTGACGAATACAAGTCTTCCCCAATATTTAGCCATATTTCAATCCCCTGTCATTTAATCAGTTTATTAAAGTATACCGAGATTTAATTTTCCTATTTTGTGATTAACAAAAATATAACACAGTTTTGATTATATGTCAAATTTTAAGCACTCATCAAAAAACACTTGAACTGCTCTGGGGAGAATCAGGCGATCAGGAATTTAAGCATGGTGTCGCGGGTAAGGATGCCGCAGGGCTTTTTATAGTCATCGACAACAGGGATACAGCCGAATTTGTGACGCACCGTGGCATCAATGGCCTCAAAAAGAGAATTGTCCGGCTTTAAGGTGAAGGGCTTAGGCTGCATGACCTTCATGAGCAAAAATTGATTTAAAGCATCCTTGTCATAATACCACGAACCGTCTTCAAGGCGCCTGGGGGAATGAATGCGGTATAAATCACGCTGGCTGATAATGCCTACAATACTGCCCGCTCCATCAACCACCGGCAAATGCCTCACATCGTATAAAGCGATTTTTTCCTGCACAAGCGCGAAATCATCAGTTTCCTTAACTGTAATAACAGGCGCTGCCATGACTTCCCGGACCTTGGTATCCAGCAGGAATTTTTTGATATCTGCTTTTTTAAGCGACATACTTCGAGTTTATAACATAAAAGAAACAAAGCAACAAAATATCGAATTATTTTTTGTTTATGGTATGATTCTAAAAGATTACTTGGCTCGCAACAACACTTGGAATATTTTTTATGTCAGCTCAAATGAATTTAATTTATTGGTCGTCCCTGACCGGCATCATCGCTTGTTTAGCCGCGGGCTTAGGGGCTATCCCGGTGCATTTCGTCAAGAATAATTCCAAAATGCTGCGCTCTTTTTCTTCGGCTTTTGCCTCGGGGATGATGATCTCGGCCGCGGTATTTTCATTGGCTGAGGAAGGCATTTCGCTTAGGACCAAATTCCCTTTAGCTCCTTATGAGGTCGTCCTGGGACTCTTGCTGGGTGCCGCTTTTTTTCTGGTGGACCTCACGTTTCGTTGAGCATCATCACTTGGAGAATCACAGTCTCGCCAAAGGGATTTCCCAAAAAGGAATTCTTCTTTTTATCGCGATGTTCATCCACTCCATCCCAGAAGGCATTGCCATCGGTGTCGGCTTTGCCACGGGCAATTTTCATTTTGGGCTGATCATGGCCATTGCCATCGGCGTGCACAATATCCCCGAAGGCATTGCGGTTTCTCTTCCCTTAAAGAAAGACGGGGCTTCCACCATCAAATGCGCTTGGGCTTCCATCCTAACGAGCTTGCCGCAGCCGATCATGGCAGCTCCGGCGGCACTCTTAGGCTGGTTTTTTTTGAACCGGTGCTGGGGATAGGATTAGGCTTTGCGGGGGGTGCTATGATTTATTTAGTGATGGCGGAAATGCTCCCTGAAGCCATCGAAGAAGGCGGAAATACCTTAACAGCATGGGGCGTCATGTTGGGCCTATGCACCATGCTGATGGTGACCAATCTTATCAATTTACTCCCGACCCCATAGGAGCGTTTTCAATCTTCAAAATTTTCACTTTGAATGTCAGCGACTTACCAGCCAAAGGGTGGTTAAAGTTCAAAACCACATTATCCCCCCTTGATTTCAGAAATAACCGCGGGAAATTTCGAACCATCCGGAGCGGTGGCTTGTAAAATCATTCCCACCTTAGGTTCTACTCCTTTAGGCAAGGTACTCTTAGGAAATTCTTTAAATGCTTTTGGATCCACCTCGCCATACGCGTCTTTGGGGGCGACTGTAATGGTTTTTTCCGCATTGACACCCAGACCGTTTAATTGTGATTCCAAACCTGGGATAATGCTATGACTCCCAACCACATAGCTCAACGGAGCTTTACCTACTGAAGTTTCAACTTGGGCATTATCAACAATCAAAGTATAATCTAACGTAATTTTCTTACCAGCACCGACCACGGTATCGTCCGCATAAGCACATAGATTTAACATGCCTACTACTAATAATACGATGCCGCTAGCTAAGAATTTTTTCATAAAACCCTCACTTGGTTATAAGATCATTGTTTGTACCAAAGAGCTGCATTCTAACGCATGATTTCTTTTTTGCCTATTTATTTTAAAACCTTTTTTTATACTGCACATAAATCTGGGTATCCGCCTGCGGCTGGGCATCTTGAAAACTCGAGGAGGGATAACTGTCCTGAGTCAAGAATTCCCTTGAGATATTCAGGCTCATATGATCAGTCATATCCATCTCTCCATTCACCTTACGGGAATAATATATATTCGTTTCTCCCGGAGATGAAGGCATTTGGTCCATTTCCACGCCAAGTTTTAAATTATCCGTTAATTTTGTTTTAAGCCCGAGCTGCTGATCTGCATTAATGTCCTGCAAGGAATAGTTTAAAAAATTCTCCGCTAATTCACTTGATGTGACCCCATTGAATGGAGTAGTGGACGCAGACCAGGCATTTCCGGTAAACAATACCCGCAACGCCTCCTGAGGAGCCATGGGCGGATCTGAGATCACTGTCAGTTGCGGGTCAAGCACAGTTCCTTTAATCGCCAAATAAATATCCATGTCCTCTACTTTGGAGTCCAGATGAATGTCTAGATCCGGATTAAAAACATCTCCCTGAAAATTAAATTTACTGTTCGATAAATCCAAATTGGTTTGACGCACTTGGATTTGTCCTGAATCCACAATCACTTGACCCTTCACCCAAATTTTGCCCCCGCCAGGTTTTAAAATCAAGTCCAAGCGTGAAAAACCATCTGTGAGAAATATGGACTTATAACGTATATTGTCCACTAAAAAATGACCACTAAGATTAGGAGAATTTATCGGCCCTTGAATATTTAAATCAATATCTGAAACAAAACCCTGTAAACCCTTTCTGAGGTCCTTGCTGGCCCAATAACGGCTCGCTTCATGAAGATCCACCGATTTAGCATAAAAATTTCCCTTGATTTGGCCCGCGTAAACACTGCCGGTAAACACGGCAGGATCACTATCCGGCATAGAGATTCGCGCGTTAAAAATGCCTATCTCATAATGGGGTAAATCCCATAATGGAAGGCGCACACGGATCTCTTGGATACGAAAGAATGCATTGGGCAAATAAGACAGGCCCTTGATGCGCACATCCTTGAGAATGAACCCATGGTGAAGATTGCCTTCAAAATGGCCTACTTGCATCAAGCCTACCCAAGAAAACTCTTGCTTGAAGTAACGTAGCAGTATCTTACCGCCCAAAGGTGTCACAATCAAATAAGCGAAGAAGGCACTTAACAGCAGCATTATGGAAAAGACTGTCAAAAAACTAGCTATTATCAGTTTTCTAAACCAACGCATAAGGGTGTATTAAAAAGCGTGCATACCAGACATGATTTCAATGATGCCGCGCCTGACCATCATCACTCCGATGGCGGCCAATAAAAGCATCATCACCTTGGACAAAGCGCGGGAACCGGCCTGCCCCAAAAGACGCATCAGGGTATCGGAAAAAGTAAAAACAATGCCTACAATGGCAATATTAAAGAATAAAGCGATCAGCGTAATCACAAGTCCATGAACGCTCACCAACATCAAGGAAATGGTCAAAACAGCGGGGCCTACGACCAGTGGGGTCCCAATCGGGACAGCACCTAACTCTGAAGCTACACCCCGGCGGGTTTTTCCCTGAGTTGTCAAATCCACCATCCCCAAACAAAACAGGATGACCCCACCCGCCACCATAAAATCTCCCATGGTAATGCCTAAAAAATGAAAAATCAACTTTCCTAAAAGAATAAAGCCGACAGCCACCAAACTTGCCGTGACTAATGATTGGAAAATAATCGCGCGCTTCTCTTGAGGGTTCAGCCCCTGGGTCAAAGAAGCAAAGACCGGCAGGATACCGATTGGGTCAACGGTAAAGAACATGGGGATAAAAACCAACAGGATGTCATTTAACATAGCTCGCAACCTCTCTTAATATTATAACACAAAAGGATTTACAGCTGAGGACCGGCGCTGATTAAGCCTCGGCCATTGGGAGTGTCCGTAAAAAGCTTAAAATTCTCGATGAACATCGCACCTAATTTACGCAGGGAGGCATCATAGGCGTTTTTATCCGCCCATAAATTGCGCGGGTTTAATGTTTTATCTTCCACCCCATTAATATGCCTGGGTACCTGAAGGTTAAAGACCGGAAAGGCCGCGAAGCCGCTCTTATCAATACTGCCATCTAAAATAGCATCAACGGCCAGGCGGTTATCCTTTAAAGGAATGCGATGGCCCACCCCATAAGGCCCCGCGATCCAGCCGGTATTAAGAAGATAGGCAGAAGAATTATGCTCCTGCATTTTTTTAGCCAGAATCTCGGCGTACATCGTCGGATGCACCATCAAAAACGCTTTTCCGAAACAGGCGGAGAAAGTGGCTTGAGGCTCTTTGACACCCAACTCCGTGCCCGCCACCTTAGCGGTATACCCGCTTAAATAATGATACATGGCCTGCTCCTTGGTCAATTTAGAGACCGGTGGCAGCACCCCGTAGGCGTCACAGGCCAAGAAAATAATCTTGAAAGGATGCCCGCCTTTGGAAGGCGGCTTGACGATATTTTCAATATGGTCAATCGGATACGAAACACGGGTGTTCTCTGTTTTCTTCTTAGAGGCAAAATCAACCTGTCCACGGGCATCTATATCGACATTTTCAA
>Ga0206802_1134_pt1 | contig 17646 bp, 26 predicted proteins | sample Alteio_BWOrgCont_63_FD_152902 | JGI IMG/M metagenome (GOLD analysis project Ga0206802, IMG submission 152902) | Enriched cells from forest soil in Barre Woods Harvard Forest LTER site, Petersham, Massachusetts, United States -... | ecosystem: Environmental > Terrestrial > Soil > Temperate forest >... | reverse complement strand
AGAACGTATCGCTCTAGCAAGTAAAGAAACAATATAAAAGGAGTATTTAAGTGGCTGCTCGTTTATTAGAAAAATATCGTAAAGAAGTTGTTCCGCAAATGCAGGAAAAATTCAGCATTAAGAATCCCATGGCTGTTCCGCATTTGGCTAAAATTGTCGTTAACATGGGTGTCGGGGAAGCTATTGGGGATGTTAAGCTTTTGGATCGTGCTGCTGAAAATTTAGCGACGATCACTGGACAAAAACCAAGTATTCGCCGTTCCAAGAAGGCAATTTCGAATTTCAAGTTGCGTGAGAATTTACCTATCGGCTGCAAAGTGACTTTGCGTCGTGCGCGTATGTACGAATTTTTGGATCGTTTGGTGAATGTGTCCTTGCCCCGTATCCGTGACTTTAACGGTACATCACGTAAAGCTTTTGACAAAGGTGGAAACTACACCTTAGGCATTACTGATCAGGGAATTTTTCCAGAGATCGATCCTGGTGCGCGTGACTTTCGTATCCAAGGTATGGACATCTCTTTTGTTTTTGAAAATGGAGATAAAGAAAAGAATTTTGAGGTATTGCGCCTTTTAGGCATGCCTTTTAGCAAACAATAATAAGGAAGAATAAATGGCCAAAAAAGGGTTGATTAACAAATCATTAGAGATTCCAAAATTTGCCGTACGTCAGCATAATCGTTGCGGTCTTTGTGGTCGTCCACGCGGGTATATGCGTCGTTTCGGTATATGCCGTATTTGTTTTAGAGAACTCTCTTGGAAAGGTGAAATTCCAGGGGTAAAAAAAGCCAGCTGGTAATTACAAAAGGATAAAATAACATGTCTGTTTCTGATCCGATCGCTGATACATTAACCATTATACGCAACGCCACCAATGCGCACCATGAGACTGTCGAATTTCCAGCCTCCAAATTGTTGGAACGCATGATGGCCATTTTTAAAAATGACGGTTACATTGAAGATTTCCGTTTATTGAAAGACAATAAGCAAGGTGTTCTTAAAGTCTATTTGAAATACGAGAACACTAAGCCCTTGATCATGGGTATTAAGCGTATTTCCCGTCCGGGGTTGCGAGTTTATACTGATAATAACCGTATTCCTAAAGTTCTTAATGGATTAGGAACGGCAATTATTTCCAGCTCCAAAGGACTGGTCACTGATAGAGAAGCGCGTAAGTTGAAAATTGGTGGCGAAGTACTTTGCTATATTTGGTAATTTTTTTAAATTGAGGTCACTATGTCTAGAATTGCAAAAACACCGGTAGAATTACCCAAGAACGTTAAAGTTACTTTTGATAAGGCCGCGGTCAATGTGGAAGGTCCAAAGGGCAAATTGTCCATGGCCATTCCTGCTGATGTGGTTTTAGAAAATAAAGATAATAAGATCATGGTTAATCGTCTAAACGATACCAAGCAGGCCCGTTCCAATCATGGCACCACCAAGCGTTTGATCGAAAATATGTGCGCCGGTGTCAGCAATGGGCATAAGCGTGATTTGGAAGTTCAGGGAGTTGGTTTTCGTGTTGCGGTACAGGGTAATAAATTGGTCATGAATATCGGTTTCTCTCATCCAATAGAGTATGAATTTCCTAAAGATGTTAAAGTAACCGCAGCCAAGCCCACAGAAATTTCAGTTGAAGGTGTAGATAAGGCCTTGGTTGGTCTGGTCGCTGCTAAAATCCGCGGATTTAAGCCCCCAGAACCATATAAGGGTAAAGGTATTCGTTATGTAGGTGAAATTGTCAAACGTAAACAGGGTAAACAAGTGACAAAATGACGTTCAACGTAATGTTGAACGTCATCCTGAGGCAATAGCCGAAGGATCTCGAATAAAGATTCTTCGCTACGCTCAGAATGACAAAGAGAATAGGTACTTATGCTAAACATTAAGGAACAACAGCGGATTTATCGTCATGAACGCATTCGTGATGGGCTTGCGGGAACTTCACAACGCCCACGCCTGTGCTTGCACCGGTCTTTGAATAATTTACAGGCTCAAATTATTGATGATACAGCCGGTAAGGTTTTAATTGGCAAATCAACCTTAGCTAAGGATGTAAAGTCTAAATTCAAAACTGGCGGCAATGTCAGTGCCGCGAGTGTTTTAGGTGAAGCGTTAGCTTTAGAGGCTATTAAAAAAGGAATTAAGAAAGTCGCGTTTGACCGCGGCGGATATTTATATCACGGGCGTATTAAGGCATTTGCCGAAGCCGCACGAAAAGCTGGATTGGAGTTTTAATATTTATGAAAGACAATAAAAAGAATGACGAAAAAGAATTAGACGTTAAAACACCCGCTCAAGCCGAGCAAATCCTCGAGCAGGAAAAGGAAGCGATAGCCGCACCTGAAGAAATTGCCGCTGCTGAAATCCCCGCTGTTGGTCAGCCCGCAGCCGGAGCTCCTGGTGGTCGTGGTAGGGATGGCCGCAAGCGTGGTGGTGAGCGCAAACCATTTGCTAAGAAACCTACCGGTTTGACAGATAGCGGATTGATAGAAAAAGTGGTGTCCATCAATCGCGTGTCTAAAACAACCAAGGGCGGTACACGCCTGGCCTTCTCGGCGTTGGTTGTTGTCGGTGATGGCAAGGGGAAGGTTGGGTATGGTTTGGGTAAAGCGGGTGAGGTGGCGACAGGTATCAAGAAGGCTTTAGCCGCTGCCAAAAAACAAATGATCTTTATTCCTCGTCGTGGTACGACAATCACTCATGAAATCATCGGCCAGTGCGGTTCTGCTATTGTATTGCTTAAACCTGCTTCTGAGGGTACCGGAGTTATTGCTTCAGGTGCCGTGCGCGCGGTTTGCGATGGGGCTGGAATCACCAATATTTTAACCAAATGTCACCGTTCTAATAATCCCATCAATGTAGTTAAAGCTACATTTGACGGACTATCCCGTTTGAAGGCTGTGCGTACTGCTATATTACCTGTTTCTTCGCCATCGGAATCTAATGGTGAGGGTGAAGGGGTCACAAAAAGAGGGTCAATCTAATGCAAGTTCATCAATTAAGAAGTCCTGAAGGATCACACAGACATAAAAAGATCGTCGGTCGCGGACGCGGTACCGGTCGTGGTAAACGTTCCGGACGTGGTCAAACCGGTCAGAATTCCCGTTCTGGACGCGCTGTCAGGTTAGCCTATGAAGGCGGCCAAATGTCATTATTGCGCCGTTTACCCAAGGTTGGTTTTAACAGCAAATGGCCGGCCAAATATCAAATCGTCAATTGTGAAAGCCTCAATCGTTTTGAAGATGGGACAACGATCACTCCTGAGCTTTTAAAAAGCCATCATTTGATCAGGTCTTTGTTGCAGCCAATTAAAGTTTTAAGCGTGGGAGAAGTAAAAAAGAAATTAACGGTGCAAGCGCATCGTTTTTCTAAGGTGGCGGCTGACAAGATCGCTAAAGCTGGCGGAAAACATGAGATTTTGGGTCTCACGCCTACCACACAAGGTGCTTCCGCCTAACATCTTATGATCTCTCAATTTTTAAAAGGTTTTTCAAACTGTTTTAAAGTCCCCGAATTACGTCAGAAGATCCTTTTTACCTTGGGTATCCTTGCGGTTTACCGTTTAGGCTGTTTTATCCCTACTCCTGGTATCAATGGCGCGGCTTTAAATGAATTTTTTCAAAAAATGAGTTCAGCCAACGGCGGCGGTAATGTGGCTGCCATTATGGATATGTTCTCGGGTGGTGCTCTGGGAAAAATGACAGTCTTGTCTTTGGGTGTCATGCCGTATATCTCCAGCTCAATTATCATGCAGCTTTTAACGGCTGTTATCCCTGCCTTGGAGAAAATTTCCAAAGAGGGTCAGGCCGGTTATAAGAAAATCAACCAGTACACCCGCTACGGCACGGTGGGGCTGGCCATGATACAGTCTTTTTTTATTGCTCTTTGGCTTGAAAGTCCGACTGCGTTTGGCGGATTACAAATTGTCAGCAATCCTGGTTGGGGCTTTCGTTTAACGACTGTTTTGACCTTGACTGCCGGCACCATTTTTTTGATGTGGCTCGGTGAACGCATCCAGGAGCACGGGGTAGGCAACGGTGCTTCGCTTGTCATTACAGCAGGTATTTTATCCAGGGCGCCATCAGCCTATCGTCAGCTGATGCTGTTATTGGACCCTAAAAGCGGGGCAGGTCAATTACAGCCTATTGCTATTGTTTTGATGGTGATTTTTTTAATCGGGGTCATTATCTGTGTTACCTTGATTTCTCAAGGCCAGCGCCGTATTCCGGTTCAATACGCGCGTCGGGCAGGGGCCACTTCAACAGCAGTGGGGCAGGGCACCTTTATCCCTTTAAAAGTGGATACATCAGGTATTATTGCCATTATCTTCGCGCAGTCTATTATTTTGTTTCCGGCGACCATTTCATCTTTCATGCCGCATAGTGGATTTCAGCAATTTGCCTCCTGGGTATCGCGCGGGCATCCGATGTATTACGCGATTTACGCGGTCTTGATTGTGTTTTTCTGTTATTTTCAAACGGCCATTGTTTTTAATCCCACGGATGTGGCGGAGAATTTAAAGAAGCACGGCGGGTTTGTGCCGGGCATACGCCCAGGCAAAGAAACAGCCGATTATCTGGATTATGTTTTGACCCGTATCACCGTGGTGGGTTCTTTGTTTATTTGCGTGGTTGCTGTTATGCCGGACTGGATCATGGCTTCGTTTAAAGTCCCTTACGCGGTGGCTGCTTTTTTTGGCGGTACCGGTGTTTTGATCACGGTCGGTGTCATGCTGGATACCATGAAACAGATTGAGTCACATTTGCAGATGCATCATTATGAAGGCTTCATGAAGTCCGGTCATTTACGGGGTCGTCGATGAGGGTTGTTTTGTTGGGCCCGCCGGGTGCTGGCAAAGGTTCTTTGGCTGGATTATTAAAAGAAAAGTATTCCCTGGTGCATATTTCCACCGGCGATATGCTTCGCGAGGAAATTAAAAAAGGCACGCCGCTTGGGCTGGAGATAAAAGCGTTAATTACAAAAGGCGCCTTGGTTTCAGATGAATTGGTGACCAAATTAGTTGAGCAGCGCGTTGTGAGCGATGCGGATATCAAAAAAGGTTGCATGTTCGATGGATTTCCCCGTACGGTAAAGCAGGCCCAGGATTTGGATGCAATATTAATGGCGGCAGGTGTGCCTTTGGATTGTGCGTTGAATATGGAGGCGGATGGCGACCTTCTTTTAAGACGCCTCACCGGTCGTCGGGTGTGCCGTAAATGCGGGGCCTTATTTCATATGACTAATAAGCCTCCATTGAAGTCAGGTGTTTGCGATGTGTGTGGTGGTGAACTTTATCAGCGTACGGATGATAATGCAGAAACAATTAAAGAACGTATGAAAATATACCAGACAAGCACACAACCGATCATTGATTTTTATGCGAAGCAGCATAAATTAAAAAAGATAGATGGGAATTTAGAAACGATTGATCTTTGCCAATCTTTGGCTTCCATGTTTAAATGAAAACCTCCCAAGGTATTCGTATCAAGAGTGCTAATGAAGTTGACATTTTAAGAAAAGCTGGTAAGATTCTTAGTTCCATAATTGTACAATTGCAAGGCTCTTTAACAAGTGGCATGTCGACGAAAGACATTGATTCTAAAGCGGAAGAATTGATACGCCGCAATAAAGTCACCGCGGCCTTCAAAGGTTACCGCGGCTTCCCTGGGGTGGCATGCGTTTCAGTCAATGACGGTGTTGTGCACGGTATTCCGGGTCCGCGTATTATCAACGATGGGGACATTGTCAGTTTAGACATCGGCATTATTTACGAAGGGTATTATTCCGATACGGCTGTCACGGTTGGGATTGGAAATGTTTCCCCTGAAATTAGGCGCCTTTTGGATGTGACTCAAGGCTCCTTGTCTCGCGCAATTGAGCAGGCTAGGGTGGGAAACAGGCTCTCTGATATTTCTTTCGCGGTGCAGAGTTTTGTAGAAATGCATGGCTTTTCGGTGGTGAGGGATTTTGTCGGGCATGGGATAGGCCAGAAATTGCATGAAGAGCCGGAAATCCCCAATTATGGCCGTGCGGGTCAAGGCCCTATACTTGCCGAAGGCATGGTGTTTGCGATAGAGCCGATGGTTAATATGGGCACGCATCGTACCAAGGTCCTTAGTGATGGTTGGACAGTGGTGACAGAAGACGGAAAACCGTCAGCCCATTTTGAACATACAATAGTTATCACGTCCAATGGACCTGAAATACTGACAAAATCTTAATTTAAAGAAGGTATGGCTAAAGAAGAATTAATAGAAGTTGAAGGAACGATTGAAGAAGCATTGCCGAATGCCATGTTTCGTGTGGTTTTGGAAAATAATCACAAAGTATTAGCGCATGTGTCAGGAAAAATCAGGATGAATTTTATCCGTATTTTACCTGGGGATAAGGTCAAGTTGGAGCTATCGCCGTACGATTTAAGCCGTGGGCGCATTACATTTAGATTGAAATAAAGTCTGAAGCAATAAAGAAGGGTCTATACAATGAAAGTTAAATCATCGGTCAAAAGAATTTGCGCAAATTGTAAAATCGTCCGTCGTAACAGGGTGGTGCGTGTCATTTGTACCAATCCTAAACACAAACAAAGACAAGGATAAGAAGTATGCCCAGAATTTTAGGTATTGATCTTCCAAAAGAAAAACGGATTGAAGCCGCGTTACCGTATATTTACGGTATTGGGCCTACACGCACCAAACAAATTTTAGCGCAAACACAAATCAGCGGGGATAAGCGCGCCAAGGATTTGACGGAAGAAGAGATTTCACGTATCACCAGTTTGCTTCAAAAGAATTATGTCACTGAAGGTGATTTGCGCCGTGATATCAATGATAATGTGCGTCGTCATATGGAGATGGGGTCCTACCGTGGCATTCGTCATCGTAAAGGATTGCCCTGCCGCGGTCAGAGGACCAAAACCAATGCCCGTACCCGTAAAGGTAAAAAGCCCGTCGTGGGACATATCATTAAGAAAGAAGCAGCACCTGCTGCTAAAAAATAAATAGGATAAAAAATTATGGCCACTAAACCTGAGCAAAAGCAAGATCAATCACAAGCCGCTAAGAAGACCCTTAAAACTAAAAAGAAAAATCTTAAGGGTGTCACTTCAGGGCTCGCGATGATCCAAGCTACTTTTAACAACACCATCGTTACTATTTCTGATAAACAAGGAAATACGATCAGCTGGGCGTCCCCAGGTTTAGTCGGCTTTCATGGTTCTAAAAAATCTACCCCGTTTGCGGCACAGATTGCTGCGACAGATGCAGCCCGTCGTGCTAAAGAATTAGGATTAATGAGTGTTGATGTATTTGTCAACGGGCCTGGATCAGGACGTGAGTCAGCGATCCGCGCGTTGGTGGCAGCAGGTTTACATGTGACTTCAATTAAAGACGTGACTCCCATCCCGCATAACGGATGCCGCTCACGCAAGAAACGTAGAGTATAATTAATCAACGTCATTCCTGAATCTGAAGGAATCCATTTAATGGATACGGCTTCTCCTCAAGCTGGTGTGACAAAAATGGGGTCGAAAGGAAGTTAAAAGTATGGGTCGTGACTTAGGACCAGATTGTCGTCTTTGCCGCCGTGAAGGCGAGAAGCTTTTTTTAAAGGGTGCCCGCTGCTATACGCATAAATGCGCGGTGTCCCGTCGTGAGTATGCTCCGGGTCAGCATGGTTTGAAGAAGGGTAAGCTTTCAAACTTCGGGGTCCAATTACGTGAAAAACAAAAAATCAAACGTATTTACGGTGTATTAGAAACCCAATTCCGTAATTACTTTTTAAAGGCAGCCGGTACCAAAGGGGTTACCGGTCATATCTTATTACAATTCTTAGAACGCCGTTTAGACAGTGTTCTTTTTAATTGCGGATTTGCCAAGTCGCGTACCGATGGCCGCCAAATTGTCAGCCATAATCACGTGTCGGTCAATGGCCGCCGTGTTAATATTCCTTCATTCTTGGTTAAGCCCAATGATATCATCGAGATCAAGACAGATGATAAGGCTTTAGCTAATATCAAGGCGAATGTGGAAACAACCAAAGAACGCAAGGTCCCAGGTTGGTTGACAGTGGATGCCGCGAATATGACAATTAAGGTTGTACGCATTCCAACGCGTGAAGATGTGACGTTTACAGTGAATGAACAACTCGTCGTTGAGTTGTATTCAAGATAACCCTTAAAAGGCTTTAGCAACGCTTTCTTTGTAGTCGGAAGCGATTTTATAAACCTCGTATGACCCTTGAGGGACACTTTAAGGGGGACATAAAAACGAAGGAGAGTAATATGGGAGTCAAATGGCGCGATTTTCAAATGCCAAAGCGTTTAGATTGTGAAGAAGCTAGTTACACGAATACATATGGTAAATTCGTTGCCGAACCATTTGAGCGTGGGTATGGTGTGACCTTGGGGAACTCCCTGCGTCGCATTCTTTTGTCATCCATTGAAGGCTCTGCTGTTACCTCCATTCGTATTGAAGGTGTTTCGCATGAATTTTCAACCCTTTCAGGCGTTTTGGAATCAGTGACGGAGATTGTCCTTAATGTTAAGGCGCTGGTCATCCGTTCCCATTCCAAGGCCCCTAAAACGGTTTATATCAAAGCCAATAAAAAAGGCGAGATCAAGGCCAAGGACATTATTTCAGATGAGATTATCGAGATTTTGAATCCTGAGCATCATCTGTTAACTTTGACGCAAGACATTCCATTTAACATGGAATTAGAAGTTTCCCGCGGTCGTGGTTATGTGCCCGCGGATCAGAATAAAAAAGAAGGTTCTGCTGTCGGCACCATCGTGGTTGATTCTATCTTTACCCCGATCATCAAGGTTAATTTCACGGTCGAAAATACCCGTGTTGGTCAGCGCACGGATTATGATCGTCTATTAGTTGAGATCTTTACTAATGGCGCCATCAATCCTAAAGAAGCTCTTCTTTACGGAGCTAATATCTTACAACGCCATTTGGATGTCTTTGTGGCTTATGGTCAATTGCCCGAAGAAGAAGAGGCTGAAGAAGAAGTTTCCGCCGAAGAAGAGGCTTTGTACACCAAGCTGCGCCTGCCGATTTCCGAGTTGGAATTGTCAGTGCGTTCTGCTAATTGCCTCAAAGATGCTAATATCAAGACCATTGGCGAATTAGTACGCCGTCAAGAACCAGAATTGCTGGAGTTCCGCAATTTCGGTAAGAAATCATTAACAGAAATTCAAGATATCCTTAAAGCAATGGGTTTGAATTTAGGTATGAAGGTTGATACCAAAAAATTAAGGACCAAGTAAAATGAGACACGGACTATCCGGCAATCGTTTAAGCCGTAATCGGAGTTTAAGAAAAGCGACTTTAAGGGACATGGCCAAGTCCATATTCCTGCAAGAGCGCATTTGCACCACCTCTGCTAAAGCTAAAGAAGCGCGCAAGATGATCGAGAAATTGATCACGTTGGGCAAGAAAGACACCTTAGCCGCACGTCGTCGTGCTTTTGCGATCCTGTGCGATCACTCAGAGGTTTCTAAATTATTCACAGACATCGCCCCACGCTTTAAATCCCGCAACGGCGGATATACACGGATTATCCCGTATATGCAACGTGCAGGGGACAATGCGGAGTTGGCGTTTTTAGAATTGACAGAAAAGAGCCGCGAGATCATCACCAATCAGAAACGCACCAAGGCTGACAAAGAAGCCCAAGACGTCACCAAGGTTTCTGATGCAGAGACTAAGCCCGTTGAAGCTGCCAAAGAACCAAAAGCAGCCCATTCCAAAGCTGATGTCAAGGCAACCCCCAAGGCCGCAGCCAAGCCCAAGGTAGCCAAAAAACTCTTCCAACGCAAAGCCGGCGGAGAATAAATAGTCTGCTCGTGTCATTGCGAGGAGCGCAGCGACGAAGCAATCTCAAAAAAGCCTTCCAAGAAATTGGAAGGCTTTTTTATTTCTTTTATTCCCTCCCCCACCGTGGGGAGGGTTAGGGAGGGGCAATGCTCACGCGGGTCCTGTCTCGTCATTGATATTCAGGTGCTCCTAATTGGACCGCGCACGTCACAGCCTTATAAACACAAATTTCCCTTAACGAGCCCAGAGCACCGTCACCGTCCGCCCCTGAACATCAACTCCGATTCACCCGCCGCAATCCTCATTGACCACAGAACTATAAAGATATAAAATGCTTAAACACTCAATTTAATTCAATGTGTTCAAAATATGAGATTAAAAGAAGAAAAAACATTAATGTTTCTTGAAATTATAGGATTAGTAATAATCTTAGCGACTATTTGTTTTGATGTTGCTAACAATGCGATTGATCAAAGACAGTCGGAAATAACAGTTAAAGCTCTTCATTCTGTGACTTTGGCAATTGGAAGTGTGGAATCTAGGCAAGATAGTTTCATTGAAGAATTTAACAGATTATTTCAACTACAACAAATTATACCAGAACATCAAATAGACGAGAAACATGAAACCCCTGATTTTAAAGAGATGGTTGATGAATTTCATAAAAATAAGAATAATAATAAATTGTTAGAAAAAGAAATTCAGATTTTCACTGATCAAGCAGCTTCTTTTACTGCCCAATATAATACACAAATTGATGAGTTAAATAAATTATCCAATGACAACAAGATGGTTTTTTGGGAAAATTTCAAAATGATTGCAAATGATATTAGAATTTTAGCTGTTATTATTGGGATGTTTTTTTATTTAAAACTTTATATTTCTATTAGAGAAAGAACGAAATAAGTAGAAAAATAATCGTGACACATTGAATTAAAAGTAGCAGGCTGGGCAGGTATTCTATTTTCAACATAATCAGGGATTTTCCGGCAAAAGTCTGCAAGGATTTACAATAATTTTGTTCCAAATGAAGAGAATCTTTAGAACAAAATTGTTGTAAACCGTAGCAGACGGCGGAAATATCCCGTGTTGAAAATAGAATGCCTGCCCAGCCGTCCATGCAAATAATGGGAGAGTTCTATTAATATCATCTTGACTTTATAAAGTAAACGTGCAGAATTAGTAATAAGAAGCCTATCAATCGTAACGTCCCCGCCGCTTCTGTTTAATAATCCATCATTTATTGCTGAAACCAAAGTTGACTAATGTTAGCAAATGTGCTAACATTGAAATGGAGGCGTAATGGGATGTCCAGCGCAAGAAGATTATATTTTCTATCGGGGAGAGAAGTTTCAGATTGAGTTTTACTTTACACAGAAAGGAAAAATGCCGGCAAAGGAATATTATGATACTTCAGATCACTATACAAAGGTTAAGCTTTATACTTTAGTGAGGTATTTGGCAGAAAGTGGAAGGCTTTTTGATGAGAAAAGATTTAGATTAGTCCATAAGAAGGAAAAGATCTATGAATTTAAGCCAAATGATGAGCGATTTTTTAATTTCTTTTGGGAAGGTAAGAGAGTTATTATAACTAATGCTTATCCTAAAAAAGGACAAAAAGTAGATCGAAGAGAGCTTGAAAGAGCCGTTAATTCAAAAAGAGATTTTGAATTTAGATTTAAAGGGGGTGTTTATTATGAAACTCAATAAAATAAGAACCTACTCAGATAAGTTGCTCGAGAATAAGAAATTTAGGGAGGATTTTGAGCGGGAATATAGGAATCTTGTTATTTCAGAAAAAATAGCTGAATTGCGTCATAAGGCCCGTTTGACTCAAGAACAATTGGCCAAGAAGGTCCATACAACAAAGTCTGCCATTTCGCGGTATGAAAACAGTGATTATACGGGTTACAGCCTTACTCTTCTTCAAAAGATAGCTGATGCTTGCGGAGCAGATCTTCGAGTATCATTTGTATTGAAAAAATAATCGGGCACAGTATAAGGTTATTTCATAACGACTGGGGGTTCCCTGTTTTTTGAAATAGCTATAGGGGGTTCTTTAATCGTAGGGGTTGTTCATTGACACCCCCGTCGAATTTCTATATAATGACCCGTTAAGTATTTAATATTAATTTAAATAAAATTAGGTGGATTATGATGGAAGTCGATGAAAATAAAGCTGTTAGGATAAAAAAGCTGGATGCTCTCAAGGCACATGGGATTGATGCCTATGCCCAGCGGTTTATACGTTCACATTCTATTGCAGAGATCTTAAAAGATTTTAAAGAAGGCGTTCATGTGGTGACCGCAGGTCGTATCATGGCCAACCGGGACCAAGGCAAGGTCCATTTTATGGATTTGATGGACCAGACCGGGCGTATGCAGCTTTTTGTTAAAGGGGATAATATCGGGGCAGATGCTTATGAGATGCTCAAGTGCTTAGACCTTGGTGACATTATTGGTGTTGAAGGCGAAACGTTTACAACAAAAACGGGTCAAAATAGTCTTCGCGTTTCTAAATACACGGTGCTTGCTAAATCTTTACAGACGATGCCAGAAAAATGGCATGGCCTCAAAGATGTGGATATTCGCTACCGTCAGCGTTACGTGGATTTGATCGCTAACCCTGAAGTGCGCGACGTGTTTATCAAGCGCAGCCACATTGTTTCTTATGTGCGTTCATTCCTCGACGGAAAAGGATTCTTGGAAGTAGAAACACCTATGTTGCAGCCGATGGCAGGTGGTGCGCGCGGCAAGCCTTTTAAATCAAAACACAATGCCTTGGATATGGACGTTTATCTTCGTATCGCTCCTGAACTTTATTTGAAACGTTTATTGGTTGGCGGCCTTGAAAAGGTTTATGAGATCAATCGTAATTTTCGCAATGAAGGGATTTCAACGCGTCATAATCCGGAATTCACCATGCTGGAAGTCTATCAGTCCTATGGTAATTTTGAGGACATGATGCAGATCACCGAGGAGCTTATCAGTTCCTTGGTTTATAAAATGTACGGCACATATAAAATTAATTATCAAGGTCAAGAGATCGATTTTACAACACCCTGGGAACGCCGTTCCTTTGCAAAGGTGGTCAAAGATAGTTTTGATATTAATCCAGAGGATTCAGCAGAAGAAATGTTGGCCAAGGTAAAGGCCCATAAATCAGGTAGTTTCAAACTTGATCGCCTGACCAAATCTGCCATCATGAAGATCGTGGAAGATGCTCTCGATGAGAAAGCAACATCAAATCCTGTGTTTATGCTGGATTATTTTACCTTTCTTTCTCCGCTGGCTAAGACCAAGACAGATAATCCTGCCGTGGCCCAGCGCTTTGAATTTTTTATCGCAGGCATGGAAGTGGGCAATGCCTATTCTGAGCTTAATGATCCTCAGGAGCAGTACACGCGTCTGGTTGCTGACTTGGATGATGATACGGAAACGGGGAACCGCACCATCGATGAAGATTTTGTGCGGGCTCTTGAATACGGCATGCCGCCAGCTGGTGGTTTAGGTATTGGTATTGACCGTCTGGTCATGCTCTTGACGGATTCAGCGTCGATCAGGGACGTGATTCTATTCCCATTGATGAAACCGGAGCAATAAATAAATGAATTTTGAGTGGTGGCTGACCTTCAGGTATTTGTGCGCTAAAAAGGATAAATTCCTTTCGGTCATTAATTTTGTGGCCATCGCAGGCATTGCCATCGGTGTGATGGCGTTGATCATTGTCATTGGCGTGATGACCGGTTTTGACCATGATTTGCGTGAGAAGATTGTTGGCGCCAACGCGCATATCCTAGTTGAGCGTGAAACCGGTGTCAGGAACTATGCGCCATTAAATGACCGTTTAAAGTCTTTGCCTGGGATTATGGCCAGCACACCGTATATTCAAGGCAATGTTTTTCTTGAGGATGGTTCCAGGGCGGCGAGTTTACTTTTGCGTGGAGTTAATCCTGCCAGCGAAGGAGCAGTGACACGCATTGACAGTTATTTGGCCCAAGGGAAGGTGGCTGATTTAAAAGAAGATGGCGTCTTGATCGGCAGTCAGATAGCTTCATTTTACGGCTATCATCCGGGAGATATGCTGACTATCATAGCCCCAGCATCGGGTGTCGCGGGTGAAGGCTGGCGCTATCAGTTTAAAGTGGCAGGTATATTTAATTCGGGGATGTATGAATACGATAGTGGTTTAATTTTGGTGACTTTGCCCCGGGCCCAGGAGATTTTTCATATGGGTTCAACCGTCTCGGGCATTGGCCTTAAATTAAAGAACCCTGATCAAGCATCAATCATTAAAAAAGAGATTTATGAACAAATAGGTTTTAGTTATTTAGTGAGCACCTGGATGGAGAGGAGTGCTAATTTTTTTGCGGCATTAGCTTTGGAAAAATTCGCCATGTTTGTTATCCTGACACTCATCGTGCTGGTGGCCTCATTTAATATCATCAGCACCATGATTGTGACGGTGACCAGTAAGGTCAGGGATATTGGCATTCTCAAGTCTATCGGTGCCTCACGGGCCTGCATCCATCGCATTTTCACCTGGCAAGGCCTGGCCGTGGGGGCCATGGGGACGTTTTGGGGTTTTGCGGGAGGTGTCAGTGTTATCGTGTTGCTTAAAAAATATCAGTTTATCAAACTGCCTCAGGATATTTATTATATCGACCATTTGCCTGTAGTCATTCAGGCGTCTGATGTGGGATTAATCGTCGGTGCTGCCATGCTCATCACCTACGCTGCGACCATATATCCGGCACTTAAAGCAGCAAATTTAGAACCTGTGGAAGCATTAAGATACGAATAGAAGAGAATCTCTGTCATCCTGAGCGAAGCGAAGGATCTTAAGATATGTTAATTGAAGCCATCAACATCCAGAAAGTCTACCCAGGCCCTTTGCAAGTGCTCAAAGGTGTTGACTTGACCATTGAAGCCGGCGAGGTAGTATCTATCGTCGGGCCGTCCGGTGCCGGAAAGTCGACCTTGCTGCATATTTTAGGCGGCCTGGATGCTCCCAAAGAAGGCCAGGTCATTTTTAATGGTCAGAATTTATACGCGTTAAGTGATATCAAGCGCGCCCAGGTGCGTAACAGCGAGATGGGATTTGTTTTTCAATCGTATCATTTATTACCTGAGTTAACAGCGTTGGAAAATGTGATATTGCCGGCTATGATCAAAGAAAATTCAGGAAAAACAAGCACAATTGAATTTGCTGGGTTAAAATTATTGGAACAATTAGGATTGCAAGCCCGCGCTTCCCACAGGCCTAATCAGCTGTCAGGTGGTGAGCAGCAACGGGTAGCCATTGCGCGTGCTTTGATGAATGGACCCAAGGTTGTCTTTTGCGACGAACCAACCGGCAATCTGGATTCTGTCAGTGGCTCTATGGTTATGGACACGCTCTTACGTTTAAATCATACCCACCGGGCGACAGTAGTTATCGTCACCCACGACGAAAAAATCGCTGCGCGTACTGGACGAGTGATTGCAATGAAGGACGGCTTGCTCGAACAGCCGAGTAATCTTGCTTTATAAATACCTGTGTTATACTTAATTTGAGGAGGGTATTTTATGAATACAGCTAAAAAGGAAGTCCGGTCTTTACTTCAAAAATTACCCAATGATTGCACTATTGAAGATATTCAATATCATCTTTATGTGATTGAGAAGATTAATAGGGGGCTTGAGCGTATTAAGAAAGAAGGAGGCATTCCTCAAGAAGAAGTTGAAAGACGGATGGCAAAATGGCTCGTAAAGTAAAATGGTCTCCGGAAGCTCTTGAGGACATTGAATCCATTGCGGAATATATCAGCCGTGATTCTGAATATTACGCGCGGACTACGATTTCAAAAATTATCGATTTTTCACAAAGTGTAGTTGCATTTCCCCAGATCGGGCGCATAGTACCTGAATTTAACGATAAGAAAATTAGAGAGCGATTAGTTTACAGTTATCGTCTGGTCTATAAAGTCGAACTTACGTCTATTTTAATTATCGCTGTTATACACGATAAACGATTATTTAATTCTATTTCCGAACGTTTTGTTTAGAGAGGGGATTGGGGAGTTGAAATAAGGTTCCTGATAAATAAAATATGCAAAATAAAAGGTCAATAGGAGTTACATTTTGGGCATGGGCAATTATAATTAACTTTGTATGGGGAGAATCAAACCACATAATAAATTTTCAACATCGAATTCAAGAGTATGGGGCCATTTCTTTTGTATTTTTAATTTTGTCTATAGCTTTTTTAATTTGTGGCATCTTTCTTCTTAAATTAAATGAACATGCACGCAAAGCGACTATCTATTTATCTTTTATCAGCATAATTGTATCTATATTTTACTTATTGTCACCCCGTGGGGATATAAATAGATATGAGGAGAATTCTTATGCAAAAAGGGAAAAAACGATTATGGAGCAGGTGAAGCCAGAGTATCAAAAAGAAGCATTGGAAAAATTAAATAACTCGAAGCTTAAGTTTGAAAGATTTGGGCCAATTTTTATAGTGCTGTTAATTATAGGGGGCAGCTTAATTCCTGTATATTTTTTTACTAGGCCGAGCGTAAAGGAACAGTTTTTGAGGAATTCGCTTTTGCGGGAATGACAATTTTTACTGAAAGGGATGTTATGAAGATTTACATGAACGGAAAATTGGTGGATAAAGTCGACGCTCGTGTGTCGGTGTTTGATCATGGGTTTCTTTATGGGGATGGGGCGTTTGAGGGGATTCGGTCGTATAGTTCCCGCGTGTTTCGTCTGAAGCAACATATTGATCGTATGTTTGAAACCATGCATACCTTGATGATTAATTCTGGGATGACTAAGAAACAAATGTCTGACGCGGTGGTTGCTACTTTAAAGGCCAACAAGATCAAGGACGGCTATATCCGCCTGATCGTCAGCCGTGGTGAAGGAGATTTGGGGCTTGATCCTCGTAAATGCTTTGGTCACCCAAGTGTGATCATCATCGCAGATAAAATTAGTTTATACCCAGCAGAGCTTTATCAAAAGGGCATGGAGATCATCACGGTACCGACGGTGAAGAATCATCCGAACGCCTTAAACCCGCAGCTAAAGTCACTTAATTATCTGAATAATATCTTAGCCAAGATGGAAGCGTCGCATTGCGGTTATAATGAGGCGATCATGCTCCAGGACAATGGCTATATCGGCGAGTGCACGGGGGACAACGTTTTCATTTATAAAGACGGTGTGCTCTCAACGCCGCACTTGGGTCGTTTAAAAGGCATTACAGCAGGTGCTATTTTGGAATTGGCCCTTCGGATGAAAATCAAAATATTTGAAGGTTACATCACGCGTCATGAGGTGTATAATGCAGATGAGTGCTTCTTGACCGGTACCGGTGCGGAATTGATTCCCATCGTGAAAGTTGATGGTCGCGCCATCGGTGAAGGGAAGCCCGGAGCAGTGACAAAGAAGCTCTTAAATGCTTTTTATCAATTAGTTAAAAAAGACGGCGTAAAATATGACGTGTGATATTTGCGGCAAGAAAAAAGCGACGGTGCATTTGACTGAAATTGTTGACGAGCAGATGTCGGAGATGCATCTTTGTGAGGAATGCGCCCGGCAGAAAAGCTCTCAGATGGAGCAGCAATTTGGGTTAGCTGATTTATTAGCAGGCCTCTCAGATACAGCCAAGCCTGCTATGGCTTCCAAAGAAAGCGAAAAAGGCGCCCTTGTCCTCAAATGTTCCCGATGTGATTTGCCTTATGAGGATTTTCGCAAATTTGGACGCCTGGGCTGTGGTGAATGCTATACATCTTTTAAGGAGCATTTAACCGGGCTTTTGCGCAAGATCCACGGCT
>Ga0206802_1133_pt1 | contig 17661 bp, 18 predicted proteins | sample Alteio_BWOrgCont_63_FD_152902 | JGI IMG/M metagenome (GOLD analysis project Ga0206802, IMG submission 152902) | Enriched cells from forest soil in Barre Woods Harvard Forest LTER site, Petersham, Massachusetts, United States -... | ecosystem: Environmental > Terrestrial > Soil > Temperate forest >... | reverse complement strand
GATGGCGCCGCAAGAGACGGCAACGAATGGCCGGTTGGAGCGGGAACCCAGGTTGTGAATGGCGCGGGCGATCAATTCCTTGCCGGTGCCGCTCTCACCTGTCACGAGAACCGAGGCGTTGAGGTCGGCCACACAGCTCACCAGATGATAGACCTTCTGCATCTGGGGGCTGGAGCCGATCATCTGGTCGCAGGTGGTGGTGTCTTCTTCGAGGCGCTGCTGCACGGTCTGGAGCTGGCGCTTGAGCGAGGCATTCTCGTAGGCCCGGCGAAGCATGGTCTTGAGATCGCGGATTGATGGGGGACGACGGCAGTAACCGTAAGCTCCCTGCCGGACCAGATCGACGGCCGTCGAACGCAGGCTGTCATCGGCCATCACAACCGTCGCTATCTGAGATGTGACGATGCGGCGTGAGCACTCGATTCGCTGGGCCAAGGAACCATGATTGGAGTGGAGATCCAGAATCATGACATCGCAGTCGCCGGCAGAGATCAGATGGTTGACTCCATCCTCATTGGTTTCCAAGAGGATTTGGAAGTCTCTACCCAAGGCTGACGAGAGGATGGGCTGCAAAGTCCGGTCCTCTGAATACAATCCGATCCTTATGATCAATTTCTTACTCCATCCGCCGGTCCGCCTCTGGGGGTGGGCGTCCGGGTGTCTCCAGCAATGACTAGCCGACAAAACGCCCGCGTCTAAAGCAGTGTGAGGAGACACTGCATTTATCGGCTATTCAGCGCACTTTCGTGAATGACACTTTTGCGTCATTGCTCTCACGCACACGCCAGACATGTCAATGGCGCACTGGTAATAATATCTACATTACTAACCAAAAGGTAATTATATTTAAGTTTTCGATATCAACCATGTAGTACACAAGGTAGAGAATTCGTACCTTCTTTCCAGTTTCGAGCGGCTCCTGCTTCGCTGAGGGGTGGGGTGGCAATTCCATCGTTTGAGGTCTATTTTGGTGGTGCGGAGGCAGAATGCGGCGGCCGCTCCGTGGCGGCGGCACGCAAGGTTGAAGTCCATCAAACGGCCTGATTCCAGGCTTCCTGGAAGCCGTATCGAAATCGCCGGAGGGTGTATATGCACCGCTTCACTCTGATAGATCGCGTGTAAACAGTCGTTCACACCCGTCCTGAGGGAGGTTACCTTAACTCGCTGAATTCAGGTATTGTTGACGGAAACCAGTTTGGTTGGAGAATTGCTTGAGTGCCAGTGTTCCCTGAATTGGGAAGGAAGGAGTCCACGGTATGCACTCATTCGCCTGGTGGCCGACGCTTGTCGTTCTTGCCGTGGCTACCTTCACGGATTTGCGCAGCCGCCGGATTCCCAACTGGCTGGTGGTGCCGTTTATGCTGGCTGGCCTGGTGGTGCCTGCGTGGCTGTTTGGCTGGCATGGATTTGGCCAAAGCATGGAGGGATTTGGACTTGGCGCTTTGGTTTTCGGAATTCTCTCATGGGTTGCCGGGATGGGCATGGGGGATGTGAAGCTGGTGGCAGCTATCGGAGCCTGGGTGGGTCCGCAACAGTTGCTGCTAGCCATGGTGCTTACCGCCATGACGGGAGGATTGATCGCGCTGGCCGTGGCGATCGTAGGAAGTTTCCGTGGGGATGCCTGGAAGAGCCGCAAAATCCCTTATGCACCGGCAATCGCAATCGGTACGCTCATTTCATTTTTTTCCCGATAAGGACTGAATTGCATTCCAAGCCCAACTCGCAGGCCCGAAGCAGGTATAAGGTTAACCAAATGAGTGTTTCAATCCCGCAGGGAGAAGTAAATTCGTGATGTCGACATCTACACAGGGTCCTGACGCACTAGGGGCGAACGTTCTAACGATAGCTCTGATCGGTCCCGATCAGCAGCGGCGTGGCGCGGTAGCCATTGCTTTGACAGGATTGCAGGCTGGCGTTACCCGCGAGTTTCCCAGATATCCGGAGCTGGATGAAGTTCCGCGCATGCTGGAAGACAACTACGACGTGATCATCGTGGACCTGGACAGCAACCCGGAATATGCGTTGGACCTGGTAGAGACGATCTGCAGTTCCGGCTCCCCGACCGTGATGGTCTATTCGGCGCAGGCCGATTCGGAGCTGTTGGTGCGTTGCATGCGAGCAGGCGCCCGTGAGTTCCTGACTCAGCCTTTTGCTCCCGGCACCATCGCCGAGGCCCTGGTTCGAGCATCGGTTCGCCGGCCTTCCGCGCGGCCCGCGAAAAAGACTGCCGGCCGATTGTTTGTATTTCTGGGCGCCAAGGGTGGCTCGGGAGTGACTACGCTGGCCTGCAATTTTGCCGTCTCGCTGGCCGCCGAGTCCGGCCAGAATGCCTTGCTGATCGATCTCCATCTGCCGCTTGGAGACGCCGCGCTGGACCTTGGAATCACCGCGCAGTACTCGACCGTCAACGCGCTGCAGAACGCTGCTCGGCTGGATTCAAACTTTCTTTCTAAGCTGCTCACCAAGCACAGCTCCGGATTGTCGGTGCTTGCGGCGCCAGGAAAATTCACGCCGGATAAGTCGACTCACGACGATATCGACAAGCTGCTGGCCGTCGCCCGCCAGGACTTTGAATACATCGTGGTCGACGCCGGCACAAGGCTTGACCTTGCAAGTTCGACTCTGTTCGAGCAGGCCTCTGCGATCTATCTGATCACCCAGGTGAGCATTCCCGAGCTGCGCAACTCCAATCGCCTGGTTTCGGAGTTCTTTGCCAAGAGCGCGGCCAAACTGGAAATCGTGCTCAATCGCTACACCCCGCGCTCGCTGGGAGTGGATGAGGAACATATCACCAAGGCGCTTACCCGGCCGGCAACGTGGCGAGTTCCCAACGACTACGCCACAGCGCGGCGCACACAAAACACTGCAACTCCGCTGTCGCTGGAGGATTCGCCCATCTCGCGGGTGATCCGGCAGATGGCCAGGACAGCCTGTGGACTGCCAGCAACGACGGAAAAGAAGAAGCGTTTCGGCATCTTCTAAGAAGACCGAACGATCTCTTGGATTGGATGAAAGGTAAAACGTGGAACAGCTGAATCTGGACGGTTTTAAAGCAGATATTCATCGGATCCTGATCTCGCGATTGGATCTGGAGAAGCTGTCGCGCGTCAATTCCAATCAGGCCCAACAAGCGGTTGCGGGACTCATCAACGAGATCATTACCGAGCAACGGGTGCCGCTCAGTTTCGAGGAGCAGGAGAAGGTTCAGGCCGATCTGCTGGATGAGGTCTTTGGTCTTGGCCCTTTGGAGCCGCTGCTCAAGGATCCAAAGATCTCCGACATCCTGGTGAACGACAAGGATCATGTCTTCGTGGAAAAGGGCGGCATCCTGCGCCGTGTGGATACCACTTTTCGCGATGATCGCCACCTGCTGCAGATCATTGACCGCATCGTCTCGCGGGTGGGCCGCAGGGTGGATGAGTCTTCGCCGATGGTCGATGCCCGCCTGCCGGATGGGTCGCGTGTCAACGCGATTATTCCGCCGCTGGCCCTCGATGGACCTTCGATGTCTATACGCCGGTTTGGCGGCGGCCCAATCGGGTCGAATCAACTGGTAAATCTGAAGAGCATCTCCGCGGAGATGATGGAAGTGCTGGCAGCCGCTGTGCGCTCGCGCATCAGCATCCTGATCTCTGGCGGCACCGGCGCCGGCAAAACGACCTTCCTGAACATCCTGTCGCAATATATTCCGCAAAGCGAGCGCATCATCACCATCGAAGACGCGGCGGAGTTGCAGCTTGCGCAGGAGAATATCGTCCGCCTGGAAACGCGTCCTCCCAACGTCGAGGGCCAGGGAGCCATCCGGCAGCGGCAACTGTTGATCAACTGCCTTCGTATGCGTCCCGACCGCATCATCCTCGGCGAGGTGCGCGGCGAAGAAGCCTTCGACATGTTGCAGGCCATGAACACGGGCCACGAAGGCTCGATGGCTACGATTCACGCCAACACCGCGCGCGATGCGCTGTCCAGACTCGAATCGATGGTCGCCATGAGCAACCTAAATCTGCCGGAAAAGACGGTCCGTCAGCAGATCACCGGGGCTATCGGTATTGTGGTGCAGATCTCGCGTTTGAGCGACGGCACCCGTAAAGTGATGAGCGTCTCCGAGATCACTGGCATGGAAGAGAACGTGGTCAGCATGCAGGAGATCTTTACCTTCAACAAAAAGGGGATCGGACCGGATGGCAAGGTCATTGGCGTATTCCAGCCGACCCATATCCGTCCCAAGTTTCTCGAGCGGCTGCGTGTTTCAGGCATTTTCCTGCCGCCCAGCCTCTTCGAGAACACTCTGGAAGTGAATTAGCAGGAGCGAGGCAAAGAGTTATGAATCTGATCGTTGTGGTTGTATTTATCGGTGCGTTCGCGGTCTTCGCCCTACTGATGCTCGCGACCGGAACCGGAGCCACGCAGCAGACCAAGAAGGTGCTGGCGCGGCTGGACTCGGCCCTGGCCACCAGTTGGACGAACTCTTCCGACATCGTTGTCGATCTTCGCAAGCAGGAACTGCTGAGCGCGATTCCCTGGATCAATCGCTGGTTGATGAAAATCGAGCTTGCGCCGCGGCTGCGCCTGCTGCTCTATCAGGCCAATCTCAAGTGGACCGCGGGTGGGTTGCTCCTGATGACCTGCGCCGCCTTTGCCATCCCTGCGTACGTGGCTTATCTGAAGACCAACAGTACCCTGCTCAGTCTGTTGGTTGGAGTGGCCATAGGCGCCACACCTTTCTTGTTCGTCCTCTTCAAGCGCGGACAACGCTTCAAGAAGTTCGAAACGGAATTGCCGGACGCGCTCGAGTTGATGGTGAGCGCGCTGCGCGTGGGACATAGCTTGAACGCCGCGCTGAGCCTGGTGAGCCGGGAATGTCCCGATCCCATCAGCACCGAATTTCGCATCTGCTTCGACGAGCAGAACTACGGCCTTGAATTGCGAACCGCAATGGACAACCTGGTCACGCGGGTTCCCTTGCAGGATATGAAGATCGTTTGCACCGCCATTCTCATTCAGAAAGAAAGCGGCGGAAATCTGGCCGAGGTATTGGAAAAGACCTCGCATGTCATCCGCGAACGCTTTCGTCTGAAGCGGCAGATTATGACGCACACGGCGCAAGGGCGCCTCACGGGAATAATCCTGACGCTGTTACCGGTCGTCCTGGGAATACTCTTGTACTTCCTCAATCCCAAGAGCATGAGCCTTTTGTGGACGCGGGACATCGGGATCAAACTCCTTTACACTTCCGCGGCTATGACTTTTGTCGGCGGATTGATCATTCGCAAGATCGTCGACATCGACGTCTAAGGTGACCTATGGGAATCGTAGTTATAGCATTCTTGATTGTTTTCCTGCTGATCGCCAGCGGTGGAGTGCTCCTGTTCTATCGGGAACAGATGATTCAGCGGCTCACCGCTGTGATTTCGCCGGAGGCAAAGAAGTCCAACTGGAAGGAATCGCTGGAGCAGTCGGGTTTCTCGCTGAAAGGGGTGGTCGAACACCTGGAGCGGGTGATTCCAAAGACCCAGGCAGAGATCGGCGTAACCCAGCAGAGGCTTATCCGGGCGGGTTATCGGACAGACTCTGCGGTCAAGGTTTTCAATAGCTCCAAGCCGCTGGCCATTCTTGCTTTTTGCGCCGTGGTATTTTTCACCGGATTGGGGAAGCAGAATCCATTCGTCATGTATGTCGCAGCTCTGGGTCTCGGCTACTTGATCCCTGATTTCTGGTTGGGAAGACAGATCAAGAAGCGGCAGGCAAAGATTCGGCGGGGGCTTCCAGATGTCCTCGATCTGCTGGTGATTTGCATTGAAGCCGGTTTGAGCCTGGATCAGGCAACCAAGCGGACGACTGAAGAGTTGATGAGGGCTCAGCCGGCCATCTGCGATGAGATGAATATTGTGGTTCTGGAACAGCGAGCAGGGCGTCCGCGTTCCGAATGCTGGAAACATCTTGCGGAGCGAACCGACGTCGACGTGATCCGCAATCTTGTTACGGTGCTGGTCCAAGCCGAACAGTTTGGAACTAGCGTAGCGAAGACTTTACGAGTGCATTCCGAAACGCTGAGAACGCAGCGCATCCAGAAAGTGGAGGAGATGGCGGCGAAGACGACCGTTAAGATGGTCTTCCCTCTTGTATTGTTCATCTTCCCCTCGCTCTTCCTGGTGGTTCTGGGTCCAGCGATGATCACCATGACGGATTCATTCAAGGCATTTCTCAAATAAAAAGAAGGGAGAATTTGACATGGACACTACCACGATTATCCGGGTTGCTGCCGGCGTGCTGTTCGTGATCGTGCTGATCGTTCTGATCCAGCGCCGTCGCACACGGGTCAAGTAGCGCGGATGTCATACAACGGTGAGCAGGGCCGGAGCATTTCTCCGGCTCGGTTTACCAAGACTGCAGCCTGCGGCATCTGGGATCCTCCGTCTCGGCGACGGTTCCTGATTGTCTTTTCGCCAGACTGCGAGGTGTATGAACTCCGGCACGCCCGGGACTCCGGCTTACGTCGTAGCCTCCCCCGTTCATGACAGAAAATAGGGTGCTTTAAGGAAGCTCTCTGATTGAAGGGAATTTCAAATTGAACTGGTCAAGCCGGCAACCGGATCTCAACATGACCTCCGGTTGCCGGGCACCCGCCGAAGACGAAAGCCAAATGCAAAAACAAAAGTATTGCGTATACAACCAGACTCGGGAATCCTTCCTCAGCTTAGGGGTCGCGGCTGCCGATACTACTATGACGCGCCTCAAAGGCCTGATTGGAAAGCTTACGCTCGGACTGGATGAAGGACTTTGGATCGTTCCGTCCAGAGGGATTCATACCGTGGGCGTCTTATTCCCGCTCGATCTGGTGTATCTCGATGAGAGTTACAAGGTAATTCATGTTGTGGAGTCTTTTCCCACGTTTCGCATTTCCCCTCTCATCGCACAAGCGGCAAGTGTATTGGAGTTACCGACACATACTATCTATTCGTCGCAAACCCAGCCTGGCGATCAGTTAGTGATCTGTGTGGCCGAGGAGATGGAGCAGCGCTTGAGGACGAGCACGCCCAATCTCACCAGCCGGGCACAATAACTTTTCTGGATTCGAGGGCCTGCGAGGCATGAAGTCGCTGAAGCAAATTTGGGAGCAGTTGTTTTCGAAGGAACAGCGCAGGGCCGTGCGGCAGCCATCTCCGGAATTGGCCGCGCACTTTTGGAATGGCGGCTCACCCGAGGAGCACAGCGTCCGGGACATCAGTTCGAGCGGCCTATACCTGCTGACCAAGGAGCGATGGTACCCAGGCACCCTCCTGGTCATAACCCTGCAAAAGAGGGGCGAAGCCGAGGATAGTCCGGAGCGATCGATTGCCGTGCAGGCCAGGGCCGTGCGATGGGGCAACGATGGCGTCGGATTGGAATTCGTGGTGCTGGACCCCCAGGACCCGCGACGGGGTATGAGCGTACTGGCGGAGGGAGCGGATCGCAAGACGCTGGAGAAGTTTTTGGAAGGATTTGGAACGGACAACGGTTTCGCCGTCATCAAGTGCGTTGCATTTGCGTCTAACCCGCTGCCGAACGCGAGTACTGCCTGGTCATGAAACATATGTTCCGAGTAGATGGAGAGTAAGTTGTGACATCTTCAAATCGAGACTTATCGCCGCTACCTTGGCTAAGATCGCATGCAACGCCACTTTGCGCATGCACTTACTCATCGTCGGTTGACAACTTATCCGGAGGTTCATCCAGGAAAGAGGCAAAGTATCGCTTTTTCCACGATTTCAGGCGAGATCGTTATAGTCTGCACCGTTGGCGGACCGCTCCGGGTAGGCAGCCGGACATCTCTTGTAAAGACGGATCGGATCTAAGACAACCGATTGGCTGGATCTGCCGCGAGCAAAGGGGTTCTAACGGTTTCGGCTACGACTTTCGTAACGGTATCGGGCATGTTGGCGGTAATCGATTTATATCCTGGATAAGTGGGGTAAAGGGCGCATTCGTTGGTACCTTGATTTCCCCTTATGTGGTATTGACAGGTTTCTATCCAAGTGCGAGGATGGGCACAAAATGGTGAGGGATATGTTCGTAGTGAAGCGGGGAGCGGCGCCCAACCCAGCGCGCGGAAAAATCTTGCCTCACGGAAAACGCATTCGCCGCGATGGCGAGCGAGGCTCTGCGCTGGTTGAGTTCGCCCTCGTAATGCCGATCTTTCTCATTGTTGTTTTCGGCATGTGCAGCCTGGGCTTTATCTTCAATCAGTATCTGGCGCTGACAGAGGCCGTGAACATCGGGGGTGAGCAGTTGGCTCTTGCCCGCGGGAATTATGCCGACCCCTGCAAAACGGTGGCCGCGTACGTCGAGCAAGCTTCCCCAACCCTTAGTCCAACAAATATGACGTTCACCTTTACCATCAATGGAACACCTTACGCTTTCGCCCAGGGCGCAACAGGCTCGGCTCTCTCGTGTTCATCGGCTGCGAGTCCAACCAAAGGGGGCTATCCCGTCATACTGCAGCTTCAGTACGCCTGCGGCGGCGTAGTTGCAATGGCATTCGGAAGCATAGCCAATTTCAATCCAATGCCGGCCTCCAGTTGCATCCTCCAATCTCAAATTACGGAGATTTCCCAATGAGCCAGTCTATGAATTTGAATCGAAATAGCGGTTCATTTGCACGCCGCGCACCCCGCCGCGAACTGGGACAGATTCTGCCGTTCGCCGCTCTGACCATGGGCACACTTTTCTGCTTCTGCGGCATGGTGCTGGACACCGCCCGCGTCTACATCGCCTTTCAACAACTGCAAGCTTCTACGGATGCCGCTGCGCTGGCCGGAGGGGTGGGTCTGGCGAGCGGCAGCTCGACGGCGATCTCCGACGCGAATACCTACAGCGGCATAAACGCTGTGGCGGGGACCAACGCGGCGGGCGATAACACCTCCAACATGCTGACAGGTGTCCAGATGGTATCCGGATATCCGGCGGTGGCCTGTGTCACGAGCCTGCCGATCGCATGCAGCACTGCCGATGGAATCTACAATGCCATCCAGGTGAAGCAGACGGGCACCGTGCCGATGACCTTTGCCAACTTCTTCGGCGCCAGCAACATAACCCTCACCGCGACGGCAACTGCTTCTTCGAGGGGGACTACCACCCCGTTCAACATCGCGCTGATCGTCGATACGACGTCATCGATGGGTTCGGCCAACTCAGACTCATGCACCGACCCCTACAACAACAAGAAATACACCACCAGCATCGGCTGCGCGCTGGTGGGCGCAAAGGTTCTGATGCTGGATACCGCGCCCTGTTATGCCGACGCCACGACCTGCGACGGAACGCCGGCGAACTCGGTGGACATGATCAGCCTGTTTGCGTTTCCCCCCGTTGAGGCAAATACCGCGGCCAACGATTACAGCAATGGCTGCAAAGGTCCCACGGTAAATACCACTACGGGTTACGTATTTCAAGCGACAGGGACGGACACCTATGCGCCCAACAATTCAACCGCCCAGAACCCTACAAACACTGCGCCAACCTACCAGATCACCCCGTTTCTAGCCGATTACCGTACTTCCGACACCGCCACTACCTTGAACCCGAGTTCCGATCTAGTAGCGGCGATCGGACAGGTAAGCGGCTGCGCCGGATTGCAAACGCCGGGAGGCCTGGGAACCTACTACGCCGGCGCACTGATGGCTGCGCAAGCGGCACTCCTGCAACAGCAGGCGGTAAGTGGCCGGGCTGGATCGCAGAACGCGATCATCCTGCTCAGCGATGGCCAAGCCAACGCAACCCTGATGGCCTCGACAGATTCCAACGGCAACACAGTCAGCAAGACCGCAGCTACCTACCCCTCGACGATCAATGAATGCCAGCAGGCGGACAATATAGCAGGCATCATCACGACGGCGGGCACCAGAATTTACGCGGTCGCCTATGGCTCCCCGACAACCACGTCCTCCAAGTCGTCTGGTTGCGAAACAGATAGCTCAGGAACGAACAAATGGATCGCACCCTGCACGGCGATGTCGAATGTCGCATCTTCCGCAGCCGACTTCTTCACCGACACACCTTCCGGACAAACCGCTAGCTGCACATCGGCGTTGCAGCCTGCCCAGGGTCTCTCCAAAATATTCGGTGCGATCGCGAACGATCTTGGCAGCGCGAGGCTGATAGCCAACTCCTCCTTCTGACGGATGCAAGCGGGCGCTCCAGCAGATTCATCTCTGTAGGCTCTTGCAGCCATCAGAGCGGTTCGCTTCGATGGCAAACGTCTCGCCGATCTATCGCTGGCCGTAAGGGATGTGTACTGGATTAGCCAATGAGGTGGCGTTTAGGATACACACGGCTACAGGTTACTTTAAAATTCTAGTCCTAAGCTATTGATTTATATATGACAGCTATGTATTGTGAAATGGCTCCCCGATTGCCAACCCAACGCCAAAAATCCCGCAATGACGGGGGGATTAATCCTACAAGGAGAATCCAAATGAACCAACTCTTTAAAACGCTTGCCACACTGCGGCGCCTGCTAACCAGGGAAGAAGGTCAGGATCTGGTCGAGTATGCGCTGATCATTGCCTTGATTGCCTTTGCCTGCACTGCTGGCATGGGTACCTTGGCCTCCAGCATTAACAGCGCGTTCAGCGCCGTCGCCGGCGCGCTTACGGTCATCTAGCAAGAAGTCCTCTAGAACTTCGCCCCGAAGAAAGGTGTGCCGGGCGTTGATTGCTCCCAGTCCAGAGAAAGGAATCTGTCCTTGGGGAAATCAACGCTTGAGGACCGTGCCATGGCGCACACCTACGTGAGTTGGCTTTGCTTCCCGCCTCAGCACGGCCGGGCTGGCATAGATAAACCTTGTGGTCCGTTTGTTCGGAAGAGAGAGCATGGATCTCTGGCCCATGGCGATCCGTGCTCTTTTGTGCTCGACTTTTCGGCTGAATCCACGATGGCCGTACCAGAGACATGTGATGTAGAGATTCGTCTTTCGGCTTGGCCTTGTCGATTGAGATCTCAGCCCTAATTCGTCAAAGCCGGAATGATCAAAAGTACCTCGACCGCTGTCATCTGCCCATTCTGTTTGGCCGGCCTGAATTGCCACTGATTGAGCACGTTGAGAACCATCCCTGTCTGGACAAACTGGGCCGGAAAGGCGACTTCCAGTTTCTCGAAGCGGCCATCCTTGTTAACAAAGCCATGCAAGATGAGCGCATCGACATCCATGTCGGCGAGATCGAGATTGGGGCGCACGATTTCGTAGGGCCACGGCGCCTCCAGGCGGCCGCTTGTCGCTGCAGCGTCCGCAAGGCGCGGCAGCGCATATTGCAGAATCCAGCTCTTGGCCAGTCCCACGCGCAAATAGACAGTGGAGGCCATGCGGCCGCTCCATAGCTCGGCTGTCTCGGGATAGCTTTCCGCGATGGAGGAGCCCACCACTACGACTCCGAATTGACCGTCTTTGGGCAGGCTGATATGGACAGCAGAAGGATTAACGCCCGCGCCGGAACCGGAGGCCGCTCCCTGCGCGAGCCCCGCCGACGCGCCACTCTGGGCTCTGGCCGCAGAGGCTGTTTGAGTTGTCGCAGGCCCCGAAGCAGTCGATTTCCCGGCGCCGTCTTTGGACCCACCCGCCGCATTACTCCCCGCCGTGCTTGAAGCATCCGGCTGGTTTCCGGAGCGGTCTCCAGTTCCCTTGCCCGCGCTTGTCCCGCTGCTCTTGCTGGTGGAAGAGCCGATGCCTGCAGGCGACGGGTCCTTCAACTGCCCTGGCACCGTCGTGCCTGGAGCGTCTTTGGACGAACTTTGATTCACCAGTGGAATCACAACGGTGCCCTGGGCCACGCGAGTGTCGGAGAGAGAAATCACCCTGGCCGGAGTCGGAGTCTCCTGCTCAAGCGGCTTGGAGGTCGTTTGCGGAACTTTTTTGGCGTCCTCCGGTCCGTGGACAACAACGGGTGAAGTTGTGCTCGGAAGCGGCGCGGGAGTCTGGGTTACAAAGACCGAGGGGGATATGCGAAGATCCGCCAGGTTTTCTTCGTTGAGCGGGGTGTCGAGGGTGGGATGGACCACGGCAATCGCGGCTTTGTCAGGCATGGGCGCAACGATCTTCTTAACCGGCGCGGTCTTTTCCGGCGACCAGAGCACGACGACAGGGACAGGAATCTTTTTGAAGGTCACCAGATCCGCGGGAAGATCGGGCTGCAGCAGAGTCTGCGGCGCGGGCATGAGCTTGGCCGTCTGCTGGGTCATCGAGGGCGAGCCGGCGGAGCCTCCTCCAGACGTTGGCTTGGATGCGGCCGGTTGCGGGCTGGCGATTGGCCCCGGATATGCGATGCCGCCGCCTGAAGCCTGCCGCGTTTGCGGTTCGGTGCTGTGAAAATCCACGACCCGCACGTCGAACCGGTTGCTGGGAAATCTCTCGATGATGTGGTTTTTTTCGATAATCCTGGCAGTGAAGATGCCAAAAAAGGAGGCATGCAGCAGAATCGAGATCACGAACGGGGAAGGAAACGAGCTCGACCGAGTTGGCTCGGCGAAGAGCGTGATCATCGGCGAATACGCCATGCTCGGATGAACTCCCTCTCTGATTGTGCCTGAACTTTCAAGGCCTTCGTGGTGACGATTCTTGCTTGAAAGAGATGGCTCGCCTTACGGTTGCATCCCCAGGTTGCCGTTACGCATGATTCAAGTATGCTTCATCGCGGCCTTTCAACTTGGCGCCCTGCGGCATGAGCGAAGATGAGAGTTCCTTATGGGGAACGGGTCCATGCGCATCTGTCCGTCAATCCAGATCAGAGTGCAATTTTCAGGCCAACTCTTGTGGGCTTAAGTCTTTGCGAAATCGGGAGATTCGACTTCGGCGTGTCTACGCGGCTACACAGGCGCCTCGATTGGTATACACGCGTTCACACTTCGTCCGCGGCTCGTCATCTAAATCCCTGATTCGGCGTAAAATCACCTCTAATTCACTTTGGCAAAGCAATTGCCACACGAATTGGGAAAGAGGAACTGGCCATCTGGCCACTTCTCATGGGATACGAATGAATCGAAGATTGATCACCATCCTCCTTACGGCTTTCGTTATCGCTTGCATATGCACGTACTTCGTAGCCAAAGTGGTCAGCGGCATGGCGACAGCCTCCAAAAAGCCCAATACTACGACAGTGATCGCGGCCTCCTCGGATCTTAAACTGGGAACGCTGATCGCCAAGGGCGATCTGACGACCATGGAGATTGCGGGCGCGGTTCCAAAAGACGCAATCTTCAAGCCCGAGGATGCAATCGGCCGCGGCGTAGTCGCCGACATCTATCAGGGAGAACCGATTTTGAATAGCCGGCTGGCGCCCATCGGGTCGGGAGGCGGCCTGGCTGCGACGATTCCTCCAGGCATGCGAGCCTGCGCGGTCAAGGTGGACGATGTCGTGGGCGTCTCTGGATTTGCCACTCCCGGCATGAGGGTGGATGTGCTCATCTCGGGAAATCCTCCAGGCGACCAGAATTCGGCAACTACGACTGGTCCCAAGGTGAAGACGCTGCTCCAGAACATCCAGGTATTGTCGGCCGGCACGGATATTCAGAAGGATGCGCAAGGCAAGCCCAAGCCTGTGCAAGTAGTAAACCTGATGGTGACCCCGGACCAGGCGGAGATTTTGAGCCTGGCCACAAGTGAGGAAAAGATCCAGCTGGTATTGCGGAATCCTCTGGATACGCAGATTGCACAACCTCCGGGAACGGTGGTGAGGAATCTCTTCGCGGACAAGAATCCTGCCCCGGTGAAGGGACGTCCGGCACCGGTGGCGGTTCACAAAGCGCCGTCTACTTACACGATTGAAGTCATCAATGGATCCGTGCGGAGTGATCAAAAATTTGCGACTCCCGAGGGAAAACAGTGAGAGCGAGAGTTGGTATTGCGTTTGTTTGTTTCGGTGTCTTCACCTTTGCGATCCCTGCAGGGTTACTCTTGCACGCGCAGGATGCCCCTGCGCCAGCCTCTCAGGCTGCCGGCGTTACCACCCAGGACTCGACCAATGACCTCACCGTCGCGGTTGGCAAATCCGTGCTGGTCGACTGTGCGCATCCGATCCAGAGGATAGCGATCGGCCTGGGAGACTTCGCAACGGCCTCCGCGGTAACCCCAACCGAGATTTTGCTGGATGGAAAAGCTGCTGGTGAGACCAGCCTGATCATCTGGGAGGTAGGCGGCGAAAGGCAGTTCTTCAACGTCTCCGTTCGCGCTGCGTCGGCACTCTCCAACGACCGCCTCGAGGGACTCCGCCGCGAGCTTCGGACGCAGCTTCCGGGACAGGTTGTAAAGATCAGCGCGGATAACGGGAACATCTTTCTTCGCGGCACCGTCAAGGACCTGACCAGCTCGGATCGGGCGGTCGAGATCGCTTCCACAGCGGGCAAAGTAGTGAACCTGCTGGACGTGAATGTGCCCGCTTCCGACCCGCAGATTCTGCTCAAAGTGCGATTTGCCAGCGTCGACCGCAGCCTGGAAAAGCAACTGGGCATCAACTTCTTCAGCAATGGCCTTGGAAATACAATCGCGGGGGCTAGCACCGGACAGTTCAGTCCGCCGGGGCTCAGCATTCCATCGGCAGGGTCACCCTCCCTTCCAACCATTTCGAATGAGCTGAACCTGTTCGCATATTTTCCCGGCCTGAACGTGGGCGCAACCCTCCAGGCCCTGGAAAACAAGGGCATTGTGCAAGTTCTGGCTCAGCCAAATTTGCTTGCCGCCAATGGCAAGCAGGCTAGCTTCCTGGCTGGTGGAGAGTATCCGTATCCCATCGTCCAGGGCACCTCGGCTGGCGGCGCCGGCGCCGTCACCATTCAATTCAAAGAGTATGGCGTTCGCCTGAACTTCATTCCGACGATCACTCCTCGCGGAACGATCCGTCTCCAGGTCGCGCCCGAAGTCAGCTCTTTGGACTTTACCAATGCGATCCAGATTTCAGGATTTGATGTGCCCGCCATCGACACTCGGAAAGTGAAGACCGAAGTCGAGCTGGCAGACGGCCAGAGCTTTGCCATCGGCGGGCTTCTGGACGACCGCGATACCGAAGCCTACTCGAAGATTCCGTTCCTGGGAGATATCCCTATCCTGGGCAAGCTCTTCCAGTCAATGCAGAAGACCCGTACCAATACGGAGTTGATTGTGATCGTAACGGCGGAGGTGGTGGCGCCCATCCAGGCTGGCGCGACTTTGCCTGAACTCAAGTATCCGACCAAGTTCCTGCCGCCCAATTCGAACACTCCGATGAATACTCCGGATGCGAAAACGGCTGCCAATACGTTGGCTCCTGCGCCGACCGCTGTGCCTGTACAGCAGCTGATCGATAGCATGAAACCGGAGACTCCATTGGTCATCGATTCCACCACCGGTACATTTGGCGGAGGATCGACCGGTGGGACGAGTACGCCGAATACGCCGGCGCCGGTCACCACCGCCGCGCCTCAGTAAGACTGGCTGCCGCCGCCTCGCAGCTCATGGGGACGGAACCGGAACACTCCATGCCTGACACAGATCGACGTGTCAGGCATGGAACAGACGACCACGTTACGCATCTGGAAGAGCAGACGCTTGCCAATGTCCGCGCCGTGCAATTAGCAGATCTGCGAAAGGACCGGGAGCCACGAATGAAGCTGCTTCGCTGGATACTTCCTGGCCATTGGTCCTGGCTCGCCTGGCGACGGAGGGCGCCGGAGATCCGCATGCAGGTGAAGAACCTGACCCGCCAGACGATGCTTGCCAATAGCCTCGAGGTAGCGGACAGCGGCGCCAGACGCAGCAAAGGCTTACTTGGGCGCCAGGGACTGAATCCAGGGGAGGGTCTTTGGATTCTGCCTTGCGAGTCCGTGCATACCTTTGGCATGCAGTTTTCCATCGACCTGGTCTATCTGGATCGAAAGCTCCGTATCCGGAAGATACGGAATAGCATGCCCCCATGGCGGATCTCCGTCTGTCTCTCCGCGCACTCCGTCATCGAGCTGCCCGTCGGCACCATTCGCGAGACGCAGACCAGTGCCGGCGACACGCTGGAGTTCTCGATAGCTCTTCCGAGTGAGATAGATCGTGCCTAATTCCAGGGCCGGCGTTGCCTTATGAACCGCATCCCCACGCTTGACGGCTGGCGCGGCATCGCGATTCTGCTTGTGATGTTGGACCACGCCGCACTCGGAAGTAGATTTAACAGCCAGCCGTGGGCGCATCTCGGGTACTTTGGCGTCGATATTTTCTTTGTCTTGAGCGGCTATATCATCACAGCCCGTCTGCTGGAGGAGCGTGAGGGATCTTCTACTATCAACCTTCTCCGCTTCTACCAGCGACGTGCGTTTCGCATCCTGCCTCTGGTTCTCACGTATCTGGGTTCATTGTGCATATTGTCCTTGTTCCGAAACGTGGATCTCAGCCCATCTCAGGCTTTAAGTTCGCTCTTCTTCTTCCGTAACTACCAGGTCGCGGGAGACCCGGCGGGAATCACTACAGGACATTTCTGGTCGCTCTCGGTCGAGGAGCATTTTTACTTGATGTGGCCGCTGCTCCTATTTCGTTTTGGTAACCGCCGATCTCTCTGGATTGCGCTCTTCGGTGCTGTTGGTTGCGGCTTATGGCGCATCTACGACTGCGCTCACCCGAACGGGCCTGTCGGCCGGCTCCTACCAGGAGTGGATAGCGGTCTTCGCATGATTCGGACGGACGCCAGGCTGGACGGTCTGCTGATAGGATGCGCACTGGCAATTCTGTTGAGCCGCCGTAATGTCCGCGACTTTGTACTCAAGAACTTCCCAAAAGAGACGCCGCTCTTGTGCGGAGCGCTGATCTTCTTCAAAATGCAATGGAGTCTGGGATACCCAACCCTGACTAATTACGGTCTCATTGCCGTGAGTCTAGCCTCTACGCTCATCGTCAAAGAGGGCTTGGTCTACAAGTGGCTGAATCTTCGTTTTCTGGTCTGGATTGGAACCGTGTCTTTCAGCCTTTATGTGTGGCAGGAGTTCTTCCTCATTCATACGTCTGTCCTCTACCCGGCAGGGGTCCTGAATGTTTTCCCATATAACCTCATGTCTTTATTTGTGGTTGCTTCTTGCTCTTACTACTTCATTGAGAATCCGATGCAACGACTCGGAAAGCGTCTGACAAGGGAGCCGGCCTATGTCTTCACACACTGAGTTCCCCGCCGAACTGATGCGGAGCCGATTTGCTCAAGAGTTTCTCCGCGGCCGAAGCGGCTCCAAGTTATCAAAGGGATTGTCATTGAAACTCGGACGAAATAGTCCCGAGGCGGGACTCATTCGATGAACCCCATCCCCACGCTTGACGGCCGGCACGGCATTGCAATCGCGATGGTTCTATCGGATCATCTTCAAAACGCATTTTTGGGGCGACTCACGCATCCCCTGCAACAAACAGGCCAGCACGGCGCTACGATCTTTTTCGTGCTGAGCGGATTCCTGAAGCTCTGGCGCGAACCCAAAGCCGGTTTCTTACTCGACTGGCAAAAACAGAGTCCTTCTTTGGAGATGCTAACCACATGAGGCAAACGGCAGAACTTCAACCTGACTTCGGCAAGCCTGAGCCGGCAAACATGGTTCACTGGCCACTCATGCTCGTTTGCTGCTTTCCACTCTTCGCCTTTCGGATGTGGATGTACTTTATGCCAAGGGAGCTGTGCGACTTTGTCACCTATTGGT
>Ga0206802_1129_pt1 | contig 17869 bp, 15 predicted proteins | sample Alteio_BWOrgCont_63_FD_152902 | JGI IMG/M metagenome (GOLD analysis project Ga0206802, IMG submission 152902) | Enriched cells from forest soil in Barre Woods Harvard Forest LTER site, Petersham, Massachusetts, United States -... | ecosystem: Environmental > Terrestrial > Soil > Temperate forest >... | reverse complement strand
TTTTGCTTAGCAAATAACGTGTATTATAGTAACGGATTTTAGAAAAAGTTATTTCACCTACAATAGGTTTTTCCTTCAATCTCACGATGACTTTGTAGCCGTCATCCAAATCCTCATGATCAATCTGCACATCGGAAAAATGCCCGGTATTATATAAGCGCTTCAAATCGTCACTCACCACCGCATCCTGATATTCTTCTCCCACGCGGGTCTTGATCCTGGCCAAAATTTGGGCGATCCCGATAGACTTATTGCCTTGAATATCAATGGCCTTGACAATCTTAGAAGAAGGTGCGGATGGCGCTTGATCTGGTTGGGAGGTGACGGCAGGAGCTACGGCATTACCAGTAGCCTGCTCCTCTTGGCTCAATGCGGCATTGACTTGGTTTTCTTTGGAATTATCTGTAGCTGTTTGAGCAAAAGCAAGTCTTGTATCTAATAAAATAGCGCAAAGGATAAAAAAAGTAACGGATAAATTTTTATTTTTTAGCATGGGTCAATTATAGATTCTGTGCATTGGGCTGTCAATGTGGATTAGAAATATTAATATAGACCCCCGACTAATACATTCGGGGGCGACACCTACGGGTGTCGTTTATTCGTGATGGGCCATTTCCAAATTGGCAAACTTGACAAATTCCTTAAAAAACTTCATTTTCACCGATCCGGTCGGTCCGTTGCGTTGTTTAGCTATAATGGCCTCGGCAATGCCTCGGTTTTCATCGGTCGGATTGTAATATTCCTCACGCATTAAAAGCACCACCACATCCGCGTCCTGTTCAATGGCCCCGGATTCACGCAGGTCGGAAAGCTGCGGGCGATGGTCCTGGCGGCTTTCCACCGCGCGTGACAACTGGCTAATAGCAATCAAAGGAACGGATAACTCACGCGCCAACGCTTTCAAGGAACGGGAAATTTCTGAAATTTCCTGCTGGCGGCTTTCCGTTTTGCCATGCCCCTGCATTAACTGCAAATAATCTACAATGACAAGACCAATGTTTTGAGACGCTTTTAAACGCCTGGCCTTGGCTCGCAATTCCAGCATGGAAATAGCCGGAGTATCATCAATGAAAATAGGCGCGTTGGACAGTCGCCCGGCCGCTTTCGTCAGCAAAGGCCAGTCTGATGGCGGGAAAAAACCGGTACGGACTTTATGGGCATCCACCTGGGCCTGAGAACATAACATGCGTTGGACCAATTGCTCCTTGGACATTTCCAGCGAAAAGATAGCTACCGGAATATTATGCCCAAGGCAGGCATTCTCAGCGATAGACACGGCAAAAGCGCTTTTCCCCATCGACGGACGTCCCGCGATAATGATCAAATCAGATTTTTGTAAGCCGGACGTTTTAGCGTCAAAATCAGTAAAGCCTGTCGGGACTCCCGTTATAGATTTCTTATGCTGGTATAAAAGATCAATGTTTTCAATAGTGCCCTTGATAATATCCTTAATATGAAAAGCCTGCTGCTTTTGATTGGCGTTAGCAATCTCAAAGATCAATTGCTCAGCAGAGTCCACCAGCTCTTCGATATCCACATTAACACTATAGCTTTTGGAAATAATTTCCGTGGCATTTTTGATCAGCTGGCGCTGGATGCCCTTTTCCTTGACGATATCAACGTAATATTGGGCGTTGGCCGCGGTAGGGACAAAATCCGCCAACTGTGTTAAGTAAGACAAGCCGCCTAAACTATCTAATTGCCCGGTATTTTTTAACCAGTCCGAAAGGGTGATGATATCCACCCTTTTACGTTCCGCGTACAACTCCCGCACCGCGTCAAAGATTTTCTGATGGGCAGTCTCATAAAAATAAAAGCTATCAAGGTGTTCAATGGACACCCCGATAGCTTCTTCGGAAATCATCATGGCCCCCAAGACCGCTTTCTCAGCGTCGATATTCTGAGGGGGCACCCTTAATGCCTGTTCCATAATCAGCTTTTTTTCGTGACCCACAAGCGGATCTTGGCAATCACTTGAGGATGGAGCTTGACACCGATTTCAAAAATACCTAGATCATCAACAGGCTTTTCAATGACCAGGGATTTTTTATCGATCTTATGATTTTCGGCATGCAACGCTTCAAGGATTTCAGTTTCTGAAATCGCACCATAAAGCTTTTCCTGATCATTGACTTCCACCGCGATGGTCAAGGAAACCTTACTGAGGATATCAGCTTTTTCTTGGGCCACCTTTTTATCTGCTTCATAAACAGCTAAGCGTTTGGCTTTTTCTTTCTCAATACGCTTGATATTGCCTGTGGTCGCCGGCATCCCCAGTTGACGGGGCAATAAATAATTGCGGGCATAGCCCTCCTTGACCTTAACGACATCCCCGACCTGGCCCAACTTTTCTACATTTTCCATGAGAATTATATTCATATTTTTCCTTGTGTTAGAGATCCCTCGCTTAAAGGCTCGGGATGATTCCGACATTACGTCGGAATCATTTTCTTTTGGAAGATCCAACTGGTAAAAGCCCCAAGAAACGGGCGAGTTTGACCGCGACGGTGATCTGGCGCTGTTGAGTGGCATTAGCACTGGTCAGGCGGCGCGAGAACAATTTCCCGCGCTCGGTTAAACATTTTTGCAAGAACGCGACATTCTTGTAATTGATTTCAGTACCCTTAGGGATGGACATGCGCGGAGGACGGGGCCCACGACGAGCACCATCACCACCTCTGCCACCAAAAGAATTATTACTATCACCATCTTTTTTAAATGGTTTTCTGTCTGTTGCGCCACGCTTTTTAGTAAATTTTCGCTCCATTTTATTATTCCTCCCAAGCTATATCTTCCGGAGAGATCACTGTATCCTGATCACCGGCGTCTTTGGCCGCGGGCTCACTGCTCGCGGCTCCTTCATTCTTAACAGGTCCGTTTAAAAACTGGATGCGCTCGGCCCGCACATCGATGGTACTTCTCTTCTGCCCATCACCCGTCTCCCAAGAACGGCTTTGTAAAATACCTTCAACAAAAACCGCCCGGCCCTTTTGCAAATACTGATTACAAATTTCCGCCTGCTTGTCCCACGCTGTCACCGTGATAAAACAGGTGTCTTCTTTTAATTCACCGGTGCGGTCCTTAAATTTGCGGTTAACAGCAATACGCAAATTGGTCACTGCTGTACCATTAGGGGTATAGCGTAATTCCGGGTCTTTAGTTAAATTTCCAATTAATAAAACTTTATTTAAACTGGCCATATGCTCTGTCTCCTCGCTCTAATAACAGGGCTTTAATTACGCCTTTTGGGCATCTACCTTAACAGTCAAAAAGCGCAGGATCTGCTCATTGATACGCAAAATGCTCTGTAATTTAGTGAGGCTGGAGCTTTTCCCTTCAAGACTTAACAAATAATAGGTACCTTCCCCAATTTTATTAATAGGGAAGCTCATCTTATGACGATCCAGCCACATCTGGCTGTTAAGAACCTTCATCTCAGTTTTCGCCAGGGAATCCGCCACCTGCTTGGTGATTTCATCCTTGGTGCCTTGCGCCGCGTGAGCGTCGACGATATAAACTAATTCATACTTGTTCATTACGGTATCCTCGAGAGTTAATAGATCCCCGATTAAAACATTCGGGGATGACATTCAGCCTTTGAGTTATGTTCCATAACTCATGTCTTCATGTCAGTTAAACTTGTTCATCGCAACTTCCGCGCCTTCGGTCACCCAGCATGTGACACAGTCTAGCGCGTGATTTATAAAATCCGGTAAAGCTTTTTTCTCTACCGGGGTGAAATTCGCTAAAACGTAATCCACCGTACCAGCAATATTTTTAGGCTCGTCAATACCCATTCGAAGACGAGAAAATTGATTTGATCCTAAATCCGTGATAATGGATTTTAATCCATTATGGCCTCCGGCACTGCCCGAAGGCCGCAGGCGCAGCTTCCCAAAAGGAAGAGTCAAATCATCGCAAACAATCAGAACATCTTCCAGGGACGCGCCCGTTCTATCTATCAACTTCTTGACAGCAAGGCCAGAATTATTCATAAAGGTCATGGGCATCAACAAAGAACACTCAATACCGTCTATAACTACCTTCGAAAGCATTCCGTGATTGCTCGCTGAGTTACGCAGCGGAATTTTGTGCTTGGCGCATAAGGCTTCAAGAAGCATAAAGCCTAAATTATGACGGGTCCCAATATACTGCGACCCAGGATTTCCAAGACCTACAATTAATTTATTTTTTTGCGTCATCCTTCTTGGCACCATCGGTCTTCTTTGCCCCACCGGCGGCAGCGTCAGCCCCTTCTTCCTTCTTCTTTTCCTTCAAAACTTCAAGTTCAGGACCCGCGGCTTCACCTTCAACTGGAGTCGCTACCTCTTCACGCATGGAACCGGCAATGGTAATCACCACGGATTCCGGATCCTGCTTGGTACGCACGCCTTGAGGCAATACCAAATCCTTGACGTGAATGGAATCATGCACGCCCAAATTCGTTACGTCCGTTTCCAGGTGGTGAGGGATATTCGTCGGTAAACAGATGATATCCAGCTCCCACATCAAATGTTCCAAGGTACCACCGTCCTTCTTAACACCCACGGCCTCACCTTTGACGATGATTTTGACCTTGATTTCGATTTCACGATCGAGTGAAATGCGGTTAAAATCAATATGGATGACCTCATCGGTGACCGGATGAAGTTGAACATCCTTGATGATCGCGGGAAAATCTGAAATTTTCTTTCCCTCATCGACCAAATTAAGATGGTAAATCAAACTTTCCCCGGCATGCTGCCGATAAATTTTATCATAGGCCTTGCGATCAGCCTGGATGGTCGTAGGCTTGGAATCCCCTCCGTAAACGATCCCAGGGATCAAATTTGAACGGCGCACCTGACGAGACCTTGCTGACCCCGTGCTTTTTCTGATTTGAACATCAAAATTAATTTGTTCCATTTTATTACCTTCCTGTCCTTTGGATGTCATTCCCGAATGTTTTAGTCGGGAATCTAGTTTAAGCTATGTCTGGACCCCCGACAAAAACATTCGGGGGTGACATTTGGTTTTAAAACTAATTTCTAGTTTCTTCGAATAAACTGCTGATAGACTCCGCGTTATGGGTGCGGGCAATAGCCTCAGCCATAAGGGGTGCAATCGACAGTTGTTTTATTTTGGGATTTTGAGCCCCATCTTTTAAAGGAATGCTGTTAGTAATGACTACTTCAAGCAATCCCTCACAATTTGCAATCCTCTCTTTCGCCGGTCCGGATAACACCCCGTGGCTGGCAGCCGCGTAAATGCCTTTAGCCCCAAAACTTTTGAGCGTCTGGACCGCGTCAACCAGGGAACCTGCGGTGGCAATGATATCATCTACCATCACCACGTTCTTGCCCTTAACATCACCTAAAATATTCATGACCTCGGTTTTTTCCGGGGACATACGCCGTTTGTCAACGATGGCTAACCCCGCGTTTAAACGCTTGGCATAGGCCCTGGCCATTTTAATCCCGCCGACATCAGGACAAACAACCACTAAATCTTCTATCTGCCGCCCTTTAAAATACTCAGACAAAACATTGATGGCATACAAATGGTCCACCGGGATATCAAAAAAACCTTGCAACTGGGCAGCATGCAAATCCATCGTCAAGACACGGTTGACACCCGCCGCGACAATCAAATTAGCAACGAGCTTGGCCGTGATGGGTACCCGCGGTTGGTCCTTGCGGTCCTGGCGCGCGTAGCCGTAATATGGAATAACCGCCGTGATCCTGTCCGCGGAAGCGCGGCGCACAGCATCAATCATGATCAAAAGTTCCATCAAATTGTCATTGACCGGTGGACTGGTCGGCTGGACGATAAAAACATCCTGCCCGCGGATATTTTCTTTGATATGCACGCGGATCTCGCCTTCGCTAAAACGCCCGACAAAAACTTCGGTCTGCTTGATTGCCAGCTTCTGACAAATCTCTGCTGTCAGCGCCGGATTGGCATTCCCACCTAAGACCGATAATTTTGACATAATATCCTTTATTCCCTCCCCCTCGTGGGGAGGGGTAGGGCGGGGGGAAATTAACATTATTCCCCCTCCCCTGACCCCTCCCACCAAGGGAGGGGAAAACCACTAATCTCTTCTTTTTACAACCCGCGCCGGAACGCCTATAGCTACCATTCCCGCGGGAATATTTTTGCCCTTGGGTAAAACTGAACCGGCACCGATCATTGCCCCGGCACCTATCTTGTTCGGTGCCACTAAAATCGCGTCTGAACCTATAAATGCCCCAGGCCCAATAAAAGTTTTATTTTTATTCACACCGTCATAATTGGCTGTCACCACACCAGCACCGATATTAACATCCTGGCCAACCACCGCATCGCCTAAAAACGAAAAATGCTTTTGCGTGACCCCTCGCCCCAAAGACGAACGCGAAACCTCCGCGAAATTACCTATTTCTACCCCGTCACTGATGCGAGTCCCTGGGCGTATGCGGCTGACCGGACCGATGCTGCAATTGCGTCCGATACGCACATCCGTGTGAATGACCGTCATCGGATGGATGACCGTGTCCTGGCCAATCACAACACCCGCTTCAATAAAAGTTGTCAGAGGGTCCATGATAGTCACCCCGGACAACATATGTTTACTCAAAATCCTCTGGCGGATGATCGCCTGGGCCTGGGCTAAATCTTCACGGGTATTGATCCCAAAGGCGACCGTCTCATCCTGGGTTGTAAACGTTGAAACATTTTTACCATCAGCCAATAATAATTCGATGACATCCGTCAAATAAAATTCTTTTTTCCCAGGGTTGAGCTTGACTTTCTTTAAAGCAACAAATAAATCTTTGGCGTTAAAACAATACACGCCGACATTGATCTCTTTAATCTTAACTTCAGCATCGGAAGCATCCTTCTCTTCGCGGATAGCCAAAAAATGGCCTTGTGTGTCGCGCAGGATACGTCCATACCCTAAAGGGTTATTAATATTCGCCGTCAGCACCGTGGCAGAAGCTTTGGAACGGTGATGCTGTTTTAATAAAGCAGCCACGATATCTTTGGACAGTAAAGGAGTATCCCCGCAAAGCACTAAAACCGTTCCCTGATAATTTTTCAAATAAGGAGCGCAACGGTTGACCGCATCCGCCGTGCCCAGCAATTTATCCTGCTGGACATAGGTAACGGTTTCACCCACCACGTCCCTTACAATTTTGGAGCCGTGCCCCACCACCACATACGTTGTCAAAGAACGCAAACCCTTAGTAATATCTAAAACATATTCAAGAACCGGCTTGCCGCAAACTTTGTGCAGCACTTTAGGGGTCTGGGATTTCATCCGTGTGCCACGACCCGCCGCCAAAATAATCGCTTTAAAGTTACTCATATATTAATTGCCCAGCCAGGACTCGGCGCCTTGCGCTCAAGCCATGTCTCTGACATGTCTTTCGCTTCAGGTCGGCCACCCGCCCTAAAAACTGCTTCGCAGTTTTAAAACAGGGCTCCTGTTCTCGTCCTTCCCTGAGAAATAAACAAATTTTAAATTGCCCAGCCAGGACTCGAACCTGAACAACGAGATCCAAATTCTCGGGTGCTACCATTACACCACCGGGCAGTAAATTACAGTGTACTGACCACAAAAACCTGAGAATAACGCCTGTCGAATTTCGCCCGGAGGCTTAAAGCGTGTTTTTGTGACGTGGCTAAAGCCATAACCGACGGGCCGCTTCCGGAAAAACAAACACCGGCAGCTCCAGCGTCGATCAATTTCTTTTTTAAATAAATAAAATCAGGCCTTAACGACAAAATAGCAGGTTCTAAATCATTCGATAAAGCCCCCGCCAGCCGCATAATATCCCCTTTTCTTAAAAAGGGAAGCAAAATATTAACATTATCCTTTTTGTTTGTCAAACTTAATTTAAGACGGGCAAAAACCTCAGGGGTGTACATTTTAACCCGTGGAGTCACAAGCAGATGCCATAATTTCGTAGTGACCCCCAAGGGCTTAATGATCTCCCCGCGCCCCTCCCCCAGCGCGTAGGAAGTGTCGTATAAAAAAAACGCCACGTCACTCCCCAAACGCTCTGCGTAGCGGACCAAGTGAGCGTTGCTTAAGCCTATTTGCCATAACCGGTTTAAGCCCATTAACACTGCAGCTGCATTGCTGGAGCCTCCCCCTAAACCCGCGGCCACAGGGATATTTTTTATAATATTTATATCTAACCCTTCTGTGATAGAAAAATCTTTGGATAAAAGCATGGCCGCTTTAACGGCTAAATTTTTGGAAGATAGCGGCACATGGGGATGGGCACAGCGGATGCTTATTTTCCTGGTTTTATTACGCGTCAGGGTGATTTGGTCACAGAGGCTGATGCGCTCGAAGATGGTCCTGAGCTCATGAAAGCCGTCAGGCCGTTTACGCAAAACATCGAGGACTAAATTTAATTTAGCCGGCGATTGGACTGTGAGGCGATCCATTTTTCAACTCCCCTGATCTTATCTTGAACCAATGTTTGATGCGGGTCTAAATCCAAAGATTTTTGCCAATATTGACAGGCCCGCCTGTACTCCTTTAAAGCTTTATAAACGTCCCCGATATGGTCATAAAGGATTTCATCTTCAATAAAGGTCCCTGCTTTCTGCAAAGCCATCAAGCTTTCCGGATACATCCCTTTTTTATAAAGCGCCCATCCTAAACTGTCATAATAAGCGCCATTAGCCGGATCAATCTCTATCGCTTTACGAATCATCCTGATGGATTCATCTAAATGAATACCGTCTTGCGAATATATATACCCTAAAGAATTAAGCGCTTCACTATTCTCCGGCTCGATTTGCAGTACACGACGGAATGCCGCGATGGCTTTTTCGTGATCATTGCAATCCGCCCAAACTGATCCCAATAAAAAAAGAGCGGAAGTGTTTTTAGGTTCAATACGCACGACTTTCAAAAACTGCTCAATGGCCTGCGGGTATTTTTGCTGGGCGTAATACAATTGGCCTAAATACATATTGGCATCTGCATTCGCAGAGTCATTTCGGGCGGCACTTTTAAGAATAGTTTCATATTCCAAAGATGCCAAATCATATTTATGTTCTGATGAATAAATAAGGGCCAGCAAATAATGAGCTTGTGTTTCCTGGGGAGAAATACGCGTCACTGCTTTTAACTGGGCAGTGGCTTGATCGACCTGATCGAGGCGCAAATAATAAGCCCCCAGTTTTAACCTGGGGGCAGATTCTAAACCATTTAATTTAACAGATTCTTGATACTCACGGGTAGCTTGGGCAGTGTCCCCGTTTAAATCATGACAAAGAGCCATGATGTAATGAGCCAACGCTTGGGCTTTTGAATTTTCAGATAAACCCCAAGCATACGAAGGGCTTATGATCGCCGACAGCGATAAGAATAATACTATCCTCAACGCAAAAGGGCGTGCCCCAAGAAGCATGACAAGCCTCCAAAATTAACGGGTGGCTCTCTTTTTGAGATGGCGTAAAGCTTTGCGTAATTTTTTACGCTTGTGGGTCCGGATCTTGATTAATTTTCTTTTTCTTCCGCAGGGCATGTTATTCTTCCTTAATAGATAAGCTTGTTAAGTGAGTATTCGATAATACCTTCGGCCCCTGCTTCTTTGAGGGCTGGGATAATTTTACGCACAGTACCTTCATCAATGACTGTTTCCAAAGCCACCCATTGATCGTTCACCAGGGGCGAAATAGTAGGATTACGCAAAGCGGTGACGGCCTTTAGGATCTTGTCCAAATTCTTGCGCTGCACATTCATTTTTAGCCCCACCATGTTCTTTGCCTGTAAAGCACCTTTTAATAACATGATGATCTGGTCCATTTTTGTCTTCTTCCAGGGATCTTTAAGGGCTTTTTTATTGGCAATAAACTGGGTGGTGGATTCGCACAAAGTATCGACGATGCGCAGTTTATTGGCGCGCAGAGACGAACCTGTTTCAGTCAACTCAACAATGGCATCAACTAGCCCTGTGGCGACCTTGGCTTCGGTGGCACCCCATGAGAATTCCACATCAGCCTTGACCTTGTGCTTGGCTAAATATTTTTTAGTGACATTGACAACTTCAGTGGCGATTTTCTTGCCTTGCAGATCTTTAACAGACTTAATAGAGGAAGCCTCAGGCACCGCTAAAACCCAGCGGACCTTATTGCTTGTTTGTTTGGCGTATAAAAGCTCGCTCAAAGAAGTCACTTCAGAAGAGTTTTCTTCGATCCAATCCGCACCGGTGATGCCGCAATCCAGGGTCTCATCTTCCACATAACGGGACATTTCCTGGGCACGCAAAAGCACGGGAGAAATTTCCTCATCATCAATTTGAGGAAAATAAGAACGGGTGGAGACCATCACCTTAAAACCCGCCTTTTCAAATAAAGCGACGGTGGCGTCCTGTAAACTGCCCTTGGGCAAACCTAATTTCAATTTTTTCAAAATCCCCTGCTCCTTGATTGTCGTAAAGCCTTTTAAAATACAATTGCTTGAAATGAACGCCAATTATATCCTCCGATTAATAATATGTAAAGTTATTTTATTGTAAAACCCCTTTTACTCCGCTATAATGGCACAAATTTTAATTCGTGTCATTGCGAGCGAAGCGAAGCAATCTTTTAAAAGATTGCCACGTCGGCTTCGCCTCCTCGCAATGACACAAGTTCACGAAGTCGGGGCAATTGGGCCTTTTGACACTTAAATCAGGAGTAAATATGCTCGAAGTTTTGCGTAAAAAGGGTGTTAACAAAACAATCCTTTGGATCATCGCTATCATCATTATTCTTTCCTTCGGTGTTTTCGGTACCGCTTACCGTTTGGATAATACCATCAACAGCGCGGGCAGCATGTTCGGGCGCAATGTTAACGTCAAAGAATTCCAACAAGCTTATTTGGACGCCCGTGACCAGGCCATCAGGACCTACGGCGACGAATTCTTTAAAAATGGCAACAAACTTGATTTAGAGCAAGAAACCTGGGACCGCCTGGTATTGCTTAATGAAGCTCAAAAACGTAATATCCAAGCAAATGACCAGGAAGTCGTGGCCTTTATTGCCACCATCCCTTTTTTCCAAAGGGGGGGGCAGTTTGACCAAACGCTTTATGAAGAAATCGTGCAAAACCCCAGCATCTTCGACCGTTCCACCCATGACTTTGAAGAAGGCGTGCGCAAACAAATAATCATCAAGAAATTGATCGATGCCGTGGCACCTGAAAAAACATTGACTGATGCCCAATTAAAGAAAGAATATCAAAAACGCAACGAAAAAATCACCTTGCAGTATGTTTTATTCAGCGCCTCTGATTTCGCCAAGAATGCCACTGCTAACGACGATGAGATTAAAGCTTATTATGACCAGCACAAGGAAGAATTCCGCCTGCCGCCTTCCATTGTCCTTAATTATGTGCAGACCAAGGACAAAGCCCTCGCTGACACCCTTTCCAAAGAACTGACACCCGGCACCAATTTCGCCGCTGTTGCTAAAACGTTAAAGCTCGAAATGAACACCTCGGTACCATTTACCCAGGAGGAGCCGATCTTGACCTTTGCCTCTAATCCTGATGACGTTGGAAAATTATTTGCCATGAAACCCGGTGAATATTCGCCGCCTCTACAAGCCCCTGACGGCTGGCAGGTGATTCAGCTTAAAGAAAAACATGAGTCTGCTGTTCCAGCGTTGCAGGATATCAAGGACAAGGTCAAAGACGCGCTATTGCTGGAAAAAGGATTTTCCCTGGCCAAGCCTCAAGCTGATAAATCCCTTATTGCTTTGACAGATGCCATAAAGACAAAAGACTTCAAAACTGCAGCGACGGCACTTGGACTGAAGGTTGAAGAAACACCGGCCTTTGGCCGCAAGGACTATATTGCCAATACAGGATTAATTCAGGAATTCCAGCAGGATGCGGATGAGCTTAGCACCAAAAAGAAATTAAGCGGTGTCATCTCCACTTCTCAGGGACCAGCTATCATTTACCTGGAAAAACAAGAAAAACCTGAAGACGGGCAGTATCAATCCGATAAAGAGAATTTCAAACAAATGTTGAGCGCGGAAGGACGCAATCAAATCCTCATCACCTTCATGGGTCAATTGCGCGCGAAAGCGGACGTTCATAATAAAATCAAACACCAATAACTACGCAGGTGCTTTGAGTCCCATCAAAGGCCAAACGCTTGCGATCGGTGTCATTTTAAGGATCTTGGGGCGCAGCCACTCAATTCCTTCACGTTCAATACGGGCGATCTGGGCCTGATCAATATTCATTTCAACGCCATTACCGTCCCTGCTGTCCTTCCAACGCATCCCATTAGAAGTATTTAAATCGATCCCCCCGGGAGTTGTCATTGCCGCAGCCACTGATTGCGCCCCCGTTACTTTTTGCCCCCTGCCCTGCATTGCCCTATCGCTTGTTTTACGGATTATGACTGTCACCACATTCTCACCGCGGACAGTATGGCCATCGTACCCCACACTTTCTACATCATATCCGATGGGTCCCGTTGAATAGATGGCAGAAAACGCGTATACAGAATTACTAAACTTCCGGTCCCACGCGCTAACTGCGGCCTTAACAATACCCAGATTCTCCCAATTCTGAACAATATCCGAATACAATGATAAAAAACCAGCTTCGACTTTTATTTTCGGAATACTATCATGCCTATGGACATCTATCATCATCGGATTGATAATGATGTGTCCGCCAGGCATTTGACTTATAATTTGGACAATCCCTCCTGAATATGCCCGTGGTTTTTTTTCAGAATAAAATGTAAGCCCTTGGCCAATATTTCCAAAAAGGTCACTGTAGTCGGGGACATCGGCATCATTCACCCTGGTGAATGTAACACTGGCGAAAGGGGCTATTCTTTCTGCCTCTTGGGTAATTTCAGGGCTTTTTTCGAAACCAATCGTATAATCCTTAAAATCTTCAGGAGCAATTTGGGCTTTAAACAATCGATCAATCTCATCTACCAGTTCAAACTTATTAAAAACAGTGTTTGGAATGATGACGCCCAGACGTACCCCTTGACTTCGCGTCTTTTCATTAGTGGTATCAAACGGGGTGATATATATTGACCCTTCAGATTTTTCCAGGATTTCATAAATCCTAGGATTAAAATGAAGCTTTCCTAGAAGCGCATCTAAAACAGGCCTCATTTCTTCTATTTGCCGGGTACCGTTCATTGCCTCATCTGGCTCACCAAGCGTTTTAGCATAACATCCACCGCCATAAGAAAATATTTTAATCACCGGCTCATCATTAATTTTATAGAAATTACGATGCCCATTGATAACATCCCACCGATCGATTATTTCTTTATTCTCGTCTAAAACAGTAATAGTTCCATGATTATCATATTTGACCTCGCAAAATCTGTTACCCAAAAGACCAACCTTAAGCTGAATTTCCGTGTTTCTTTTTATTTCAACAGTCTCTCCTTTGCCTAATCTTTTAGGTGCTTTTGGATTGTCTAATTTTACAAAAGTAAAACTGACATCAGGCGTCCCCCTATCCTCTGCCATCGCCGCGTCTGACTCCCTCATTCTTAATCCCGTCCTAAAATCCATTTCTCCATAAAAATGTTGTTTGCTCATTGCCAGGACACCCATCGCGGCACCAACTATTACAGTAAGTCTCCCCGGAGCCGCAGCTCCTACTTCTAAACCACCGGAAAAATATTTCCTGGGAATGATGATGCCAGCCGCATCCACGTCATCCTTTATATAATTAAACACGCCTTTTTTATAGGCTTTTAGGTATTGTTCATATATTTTCTGTTTGATCGTTGGATCATTTAAATCAATGCCTTTGACCTTGGCTTTATTGGCGTATACTTGATTAAGCAGTGCTGCTTCGAGATTTTTCTTGTACCAGCTGGATAAAATGATGGAATTAAAAATTTGACGAAGATTAGCAAAATTTTCGCCGGTGTTGACTTCTTTTTCAAGTTGGGGAAGGATGATTTGACGGACGATATTGCCCCCTATTGAGGCCATGTCATTGCGAGGAGCCGAAGGCGACGCGGCAATCTCTTTAAAAGATTGCTTCGTCGCTTCGCTCCTCGCAATGACACCTTTATTATGTTTCTGTAATGCCAAATAATCTTCTTCCAACATCACTTTCAAATGCTGCCCAACCACAAAAGCGGTTTGGTTGTGTTCGAAGACTTCGGCTTTGTCGGCGGTGATCCATACTTTATTAAAGGTATTGACCGGTATCTGGGTTGTGCCGTAGATCTCCTGGGCTTTTGCGTAGACTTTGTCCCAAAAAATTCTACCTAATTTTTTTTCCGGATAGATCAATGAAGCGGTGATCTGTTTTAGAATGTAGTCTTGTTCAAGAAGATCGCGGCCCATATCGGTTTGACCCAAAGCTTCAGGAATCATCCGTTTTTTTTCATACGGGCTTAAATTAACCCAAAGGTCTTTGTCAGGGATGGCCAGGCCGGCTAAAAAATACTTGATGAGCTTTTCACCTTCTTTTTTTAGCGGCTCACCTGACATCTTGTCCTGGCCGATATCAACTATAAAATCAAACAGGAATGGATTGTCTTTATGAACAGTCAGGCCCTTGATGATCACCGGCTCATAGCTAGGACTTAAATTGACCATGGTTCCGGGCGCAGGTAAGGCAAGCTGTGCTTGAGCCGAAGGAATATGGTCTAAAGTAGCCAAGATAAAAGAAAGAGTAATAGTTAAACTTAAAAATATTTTAAACATAGGTGCTATGTTAACAACGGGAAGATGAAAAACAGATGAATAAAGAATTAAAGAATGTTGCGGGGATTAAAGGCTGGCTACACGGGGCGACTGAAGTCCAACTAAAGGCCAAACACTTGCGATCGGTGTCATTTTAAGGATCTTGGGGCGCAGCCACTTAATCCCCTCACGCTCAATGCGCGCGATTTGGGCTGGATCAACATTCATCTCAACGCCAATACCGTCCTTGCTGTCCTTCCACTGTGTACCAACAGACGTATTTAAATCGATACCGCCGGGTGCGATTTGAGCGGGACTAGCTTTCAGACTAAGCTCGGATTGAGTTGTAGCCTCACCAGTAGCAATCATCGCCTGGCTCGGAGAATTATTAGTATCTAATTCTAGGGCTACTAAAGACCTTAGATTACTATTTTCAGTAGTGCTCAATAAAGCCTCTAAAAACTTAAGATGCTTTTGATCGTGAAGCCCCCCAAGTCTATTAAGATTTCTCATCAAGGCACCGGCGGTAAAAACACGAACTATACTGCCTTCTTTGCTCTGATCAAAAATATGATTCAAGAAAACATTATGTGGATAAGTATCTCTTCTATCCAAAACTTCAATAAAAGTACCCGCAGCAAGGACATTGACTACATTTTCTTCACCATCAAGGAGTTTATCCAAATAAGCATACTCAGCTGAGGCCTCCGGTCCTGTACCATAATACCGAACTATTTCTGCCGCTGCCCAAGCGCGTGCTATTGGTCTAGATCTATCCTTAAAGATTTCCCGCAGTTTATTTATTACATCATCTGGTTGAGGAGAACCATCCCTTTTCGCCATTCGTAAAATTCTAACAGAATCAAACAGCGGACTGATTTCATTGAGAATTTCATCGTTCGATTGATCAGCAACCATTGCCTTATTATCTCTCCCCATTAAATTATTATTTTTGATGTAGCGATCAACAACATGTGTGTCCCAGGCGCCGGCATCGATTCCAATAAGACGATCATCTCGTGTGGCTACTAAAGAATTAAGTACAATGAGATGACTGGTACGTCTTTCTATATCCATAATATCCTGATGATAACTGAAACTATTAAGATTTGGATGTGCATTCTTTATATCAACAAGCTGCATTGCATAACCGATGATTTTATGATGATCATCCCTTAGAACACAGTACAATGCCGGCTTGACACCCAAATGATTTCCATAGACCTGAATAGCTTTTAATTCTCCCAAAGAAATATGCCCCATTTTAAAAGCCGCAGGATGGACTTCTCCTTGAGCCGTCCTTAGAAGTCCTAAAAATACCCCCCAATTATGTTTACCGTCCTGACTCATCAATGGCAATATACTGTAAGGAAAAACTGATTCCCCCTCAGGCATCGTTTCATAACTTGTCCTAATTGGTTCAGATTTATCCACTATCTCCCTAATTTCATCCATAATATATGGCGCTTTACCTGGCCACTGTGTAAAAATAATCTTGTTAGAATTCCCAAAATGGGTTCGAACAACACCTTGGGTTTCGTATTCAAACCCGAATTGGGCAAACTTATTTTTCATTTCAGTTTCTAATCTTTCCTTTGCTATTTCTTCCGACTTGATCACCGTCATCTGCTGATGGGGCGGCCTGTGTCGATGATCAACAGATAAATCAGATCTAGCCAGGTGACCCTTCCCTGTCATCGCCGCATCAATATATACCCTAAAAATATTAGACCTTAATTGTAAAACCGCTAAATTTCTCAAATAATAATCTAAAGGAAAATTACTTACTATATTTCTTAAATACTCAGCATATGTATTTCTGATGGTAGATTCTATTTTGAATTTCTCTTCATGCCTAGTCAAAGCGCCCGCCACCAGAACGCTACCTATCAGGTCATCACCTTTATTCTTATATTCTTCAAAATCATCTTCCAAGTAACTAGCTGCCTCGTCGCTTGGTATTTCATGATCATCCTGATATTCCAGCAAAGCAGCTGCAGCAGAAACACGAATTGTCCTGTCCGCCCTTTCATCTCTTAAAACTCCCAACAAGTAATCTTCTACATCAGATCCTACTGCGTACTGAAGCTCTTCTGCTGCTGCCAAAACACGTACCATCATGGGTTGAGACTCATCCTTATAGGTCCTGCTTAAAAAACTTCTCACGTTCTTTCTCTCTAATAGTCCATTGCGAAACAGCCGTAGTCCTGTCCCAATACGTGATCTCATGGGTTGAGATTCATCCAATACAATACTCATGGAACGTCTCAAATTACTTTGTATGGCAACACCAGGCATGTCCCAATGCTGACTTATTCCTACTGCTGCCAAAACACGTTCTATCATGGGTTGAGATTCATCCTCATAGATTTCTCTTAATAAACCTATCCCATCATGTTCAGCATCCAAATATAGCAGGCTACGCGCAAGAAATATTTCCGGATCAACCTCACTGAACGTCAATGACGTCTTTCCTTGCGCCAATCTCTCATCTTGCCTCTCTTTTCGAATCATTCGGATTGCCTTCTCAAATAAGTTGACTGACACATTTGATCTGACGGCATAACAAGCAAAAGCAATCTCATTTGATGTCAAGCCACTTAACACGGTTTCTTCCTGCTCAAGGAGCCTGCCCAATATGCCGTCTCCTTTTTTACGTAGCTCCGATAATTTAGCCTCTTTTTCAGGTTCATTTCGTATTGATTGTTTCCAAAGCCACAGATACGATTTTTCATTCTCAGTAAACTCATCGATTATGTTAAACAATAAGGAACGAGCTTCGGCTGTTTTATCCGTAATACCCATCTCATGTATTCCCTCTTTGGCTAATTTCAATAAACCCAATATTGCTATCGTAATTAATATATCCACATCTTTCGCATTGGAACCATCCTCTTCCAAAAGTTTAATCTCACGTTCATAGTATTCCAATGCTTGTTCATTTGTGATCGTCGCGGCGTCCTTCGAATTGATATTGGCGAGCGTTGCGAAATCTACCATTCCATTAAAATGTTCTTGGGCCATGTCTTGGGCGCCTATCGCGGGATCAGTGATGACGGCAAGACTGGCCGCATCCGCGGCTCCTGGTAAAATACCGCCTGAAAAATATTTGCGAGGTATCATGGCGCCAGTTGTGTTCACGTCTTCCTTTATATAGTTGAACACTCCCTTCTTATAGGCTTTTAGGTATTGTTCATATATTCTCTGT
>Ga0206802_1110_pt1 | contig 17962 bp, 14 predicted proteins | sample Alteio_BWOrgCont_63_FD_152902 | JGI IMG/M metagenome (GOLD analysis project Ga0206802, IMG submission 152902) | Enriched cells from forest soil in Barre Woods Harvard Forest LTER site, Petersham, Massachusetts, United States -... | ecosystem: Environmental > Terrestrial > Soil > Temperate forest >... | reverse complement strand
GCCAAGCGCCGCATTGCGTTGCTGTTCTACGAGTCTTCGACGCGCACGCGCACCAGCTTTGAGCTCGCGGCCAAGGGATTGGGCGCGGATACGACGCTGGTTTCGAGCCTGTCTTCAAGCATTGAAAAGGGCGAGACGCTGAAAGATACGGGCCTGACGCTGCGCGCATTGGGAGCCGAGGCGATCATCCTGCGGCATCCGAACTCAGGCGCGCCATGGCTGCTGGAGCGCGAGACAGGATTGCCGGTGCTGAACGCGGGCGATGGGATGCATGAGCATCCGTCGCAGGCGCTGCTCGATCTGCGGACGATCCTGGCGCATTTGCGGCCGGGCGTTGAGACGGTGTCGGCGGAGACGCTGGCTGGAGTTACGGTCAGCATCGTTGGCGATATTTTGCATAGCCGCGTGGCGCGCAGCAACATGCTGCTGCTGCCCAAGCTGGGCGCGAATGTGGTTCTGTGCGGACCTAAGGAACTGTTGCCGGAAACTGCGGCGCAAGCGGGACCGGGCATTGAGATCGAGCGCGATTTTATTCGGGCGATTGGCCGGTCGCAGGTGGTGATGATGCTGCGCATTCAGGCCGAGCGGCTGGCAGGGCTGCATCTCGATCTCGAAGAGTACAAGACGCGGTATCAGCTCACTGAGGAGCGGCTCGCGGCTCATGCCCCCAAGGCGCTGGTAATGCATCCGGGGCCGATCATTCGCGGGCTGGAGCTTACAGGAGAAGTAGCCGACGGGCCGCAGTCGCTGATTCTCGAACAGGTGCATCATGGCGTGGCGATTCGCATGGCGCTGGTGCTTCGGGCGCTGAAAAAGGTGAGCGCATGAGCACGATTTTGATTCGAGGCGGCCACCTCATCGATCCCGCGGCGGGCGTGGATGCGCTGAAGGATCTTGTGCTGAAAGACGGGCGCGTGGCCGAGGTTGCCGAGCCGGGGAAAACGACGCTGGGCAAGGCGAAGGCCAGCCAGGACTTGCAGATTATTGATGCCAAGGGGCTGACTGTCGCTCCGGGACTGGTCGATATCCATGTGCATCTGCGCGAGCCGGGGCAAGGCCACAAGGAGACCATCGCTACCGGGACTGCAGCCGCAGCTGCCGGCGGATTCACCTCGGTAGCGGCGATGCCCAATACCGTGCCCACCAACGACACACCTGAAATCACGCGCTGGATGCAGGCTCCTGAGCGCAACGCCGCAATTCGCGTCTTTCCCATTGGCGCGGCGACGCGGGCGATCAAGGGCGAGGTGCTGAACGACTATCCTGCGCTTAAATCCGCCGGGGTGATTGCTGTGACGGATGACGGCCATCCGATTCTGAAGGACAGCATCATGCGCGAGGTGCTGATGAACGCCACGCGATGCGGGCTGAGCGTGATCCAACACGCGGAAGATACGCGCATGACGGGCGGATGCAGCATGAATGCCGGTCCGACAGCGTTCCGGCTTGGCCTGCGCGGGATGCCGCCCGAAGCCGAGTATGGCTTGGTCGAGCGCGACATCCGGTTAGTTACGGAACTTTCGATGAACGGCAAGGGCGACAAGAATGGCCACCGGCCTCACTTGCATGTCGCGCATACTTCTACAGCGCAGGCAGTCGCAGCGGTGCGGCAGGCGCGGCGCAATGGGCTGCGCGTGACCTGCGAGGTGGCTCCGCACCATTTTCTGCTGACCGAAGAGCATGTCGGCGCATACGACACCAATGCCAAGATGAATCCGCCGCTGCGTTCGGCGGAGGATCGCGACGCGATGATTCAGGGGATTCTGGATGGGGTGGTGGATGCGATCGCCACGGATCACGCTCCTCACGCCTCGCATGAAAAGGAAGTGGAGTTTGAACGCGCGCCCAATGGGATTACGGGACTGGAATCCGCGTTGGGACTGAGCCTGCGCTGGCTGCATCACGAGTGGAAGCTGCCGCTCGGGCGTGTGCTGAGCCTGCTGAGCGCGCAGCCTGCGGCGTTGTTGGGGCTCAGGGGACGCGGCACGCTGACAGTTGGCAGCTTTGCCGATGTTCTGATCTTCGACCCCAAGCAGGAGTGGGTCTTCCGGGCCAAGAACTCGCGGTCGAAGTCCAAGAACACGCCGTTTGATGGCTGGACGATGCAGGGCAAGGTTCATTGGACGATCAGCGAGGGACGTGTGGCCTTTCAGGCGACTTGAGCGTAGCTTGAGATATCGCGATCAAGTCGCTGCTTGAACCTCGCATCAATGCAGGCCGAATTTCAAATTGAGGATAATTCTGTGCTCAAGCTACTGGTTTTGTCCGGCGTTTTTGTCTTCGCTGCAGGCTCCGTGGCGCAGAGTGTGACCCATGCGACCGGAGTTGCGCATACCGGCGATGTAGACCTCGCCTACGAGACTTTTGGTGCGCGCGGAGCTTCGCTGCCGGTGATCGCAGTCAATGGCGGGCCGGGGCTTTCGCACGCCTACATGATGGTGAACGATCTTTGGCAGCGGGTAGGCAAAAAGCATTTCGTGGTGCTCTACGACCAGCGTGGGACGGGCAAGTCGAAGCCGGTGAAGAATGGCGCGGCGCAAACCATGGAAGCGCAGGTGGCCGATCTGGAGGCAGTGCGGGCTGCACTCAAGCTGGATAAGGTTGCGCTGGTGGGCGATTCTTACGGCGGCATGTTGTCGATGGCCTATGCGGTGGCGCATCCGGAGCGTGTGGCGAGGCTAGTGCTTTCCGATTCTCCGCCACCGAACTGGAAGACGATGGTGCACCTGTTGCCGGAGGTTTTTCCAGATATGGAAGAATCGGGCGCGGCCGAGGAAAAGCGGCTTGGCGAAGGCACCGATGCCGCGGAGCAGGCAGGATTGCTCAACCACTTCCGCATGATCTTTTATTCGCCGGAGAAGCGCGACGCGTACATGGCGAAGATGGGCGATCTGGGTTTTGAGCCGAGTGTCGCGACAGCGATCTCGAAATCGACCTCGGAGATGGATTTGACCGCGCAGATCAAGGAATTTCACTTCCCCGTGCTGGTGATTACGGGCCGCTACGACATGAACGTGGCTCCGCTAACCGCATGGCGAATGGCGCATGAAATTCCCGGCGCGAAGATCGTGTTCTTTGAGAAGAGCGGCCATTTGCCCGCGTACGAAGAGCCGGAAAAGTACCTGTCGGTGCTGGACGGCTTTTTGAACGAGAAGTAGTCCTCTACCCCTTGCGGCGATAGAGGATCTGGAACTCGTAGCCGTCGTTGGCGGGAAATAAGCTGGCTACGTGGCGCAGGCGCTCAGCCAGGGCTGGCGCGGCGAGCAGCGGATATTCGCGCTCGCGCAGGTCGTGATAGTCGAAGTCGAGCGAGAGTGAAAGCATATAAATCGCCAGCGAGTCGGAGAAGGACGACTCTTCGTAGTTCTTGCGGGCGCGTTCGTCGAAGGGCATCGGCGCGCCCTGGGCGTTGGTGACCGGGTCGAGGGCGCGGCGGCGGGTTTCCCAGGCGTCCTGGCTGGTTTCGCCGCGGACTCCGGCCTGGGCCTGCGACCAGATGAGCGCGGCGAAGCTCTCGGGAACGCCTACGGCGTCGACGAAGTTGTGGGCTACGTTGATGAAGAACTCAAAGGCCAGGCCGAAGCGATCTTCGACCAGGCGCGTGGAGAGAAAGACGGCTTCGATCGATCCCAGAGTGACGTTGCGATGGCAGATGGCGCGGTCGCCCAGGTCGACTGTGTAGCCGGGAGCGACGACGGCCTGGTCGCTCTCGACGATCACCAGCGGGACGAAGTAGTAGTAGCGCTTGGCGAGCGCTGGGGCGAGCGTGCGCGGCACGGCACCTACTAGGCGTTCCAATTCCGGCTGGGTGACGCGGGTTTCGCCCCAGAGAGCGAAATGGACTTCGTTGGCGGCCTGGGCGATGGTGGCCGTTGCGGCGACCTTGTCGGCGGACCAGGGGCCGCTGGGCAGAATTTCGCCGGCGGGAACTTCGGGAGATTGGGAATCGCTTTGTACAGGTATAGACACGACTCCTTATACTAAAGGGGAAGCGGGATTCCTGCACGGCGTAGGCCCGGCTTGGAGATGCGGATTATGAGCAGAAGCGCGACAATTCCCGAAACAATCCCCGAATCCGGGGCGAATCTGGGAAGAACGGGCGGGCGATCGGGGTCGTTTCTGGGTTTTCCGCTGGAGGGATTCGGATTCCTTACCAGCCTGCTGCTGGCGCTCAGCTCCGGCTTTTTCACGTTTTTCCTGGTGACGGCGCTGTCGATCTTCGGGCTGCTGGTTTGGAACCAGATGCTGCATCATCGCGTGAATTACGCCGATAGCTACCTTTTCTTCGGACTTCCAGCAGCGATAGCGGTTTGGACTGTGGCGCTGGGTGTCTTTGGCACCCTTTGGATTCGCGCTAAAATCCACGCCCGATAGCCGATTGGCCGACGCCTAGCTGCGTGGCTGCGGTTCTGGGTTTGTTGAAAGGCGCGCTTCCAATACACTCGGTTTATGAAATCTGAGGGTATTTGCCTCGCGCGATCTTCTCGCGCTCTTTTCCTGCCGATTCTCGTCGCTGCCCTGGTTTTTCCCTGCTCGACCTTTGCCGCTGCGCACCGCAAGAAGTCTCCGGCTGCCAATGCTGCCGTAAAAGAAGGCGCGAAGCTGGCTGCCGGGATTGACGCCGTGCTGGCCGACCCAGCGCTGAGCCACGCGCACATCGGCATCAGCGTGACGACGCTGGAGGGAAAGAGGCTCTTTGGTTTGAACGAGGGCCAGCTCTTTATCCCGGCCTCGAATGCCAAGATGCCAACCACGGCGGCGGCCTTTGCTCTGCTGCCGGTGGACCGGCTGACCTGGACGACCAATCTTGTGACGAGCGGAAGCGTAGATGCAGCCGGACAACTGCAGGGCGACCTCGTGCTGCTGGGCTCGGGCGATCCGACGATCAGCGGGCGGAGCTTTCCTTACCGGGCCAGAACGTCTGCTGACTCCAGTATTCCTGCGTCTCCGCCGAGGCCGCTGGCGGCGCTCGAAGAGATGGCCGATCAGATCGTCCGTTCCGGCATCCATAACATTGCCGGGGACATTGTAGGCGACGATTCTTTCTTCTCGGCCGAGCCGTACGGCACCGGGTGGAGCTGGGAAGACTTGATGTGGAGTGACGGCGCTCCGGCCTCGGCGTTGAGCGTGAATGACAACACGGTGACGCTGCGGCTGATGCCGGATGCGGCTGGTTCGCAGGCAGGAAGTCCGGCAAAGACGGTGGCCTCGTGGATGCCTGAGACGCCGTTTTACTCGCTTCAGGGAACGATGCTTGTGACCCCGCATGGCGTCGAGCCAGAGCCTGGCCTCGACCGGACGCTTGGCTCGCGGGTGATACGGGCATGGGGAACCGCGCCTGAGAATGGATTTCATGCGGCGCTGGCCATTGACGACCCGGCGGAGTACGCGGCGCGCTCGCTGCTCGCCATGCTGACCGCGCGCGGAGTCACTGTGGCCGGCACGGCGCGCGCGCGGCATCGCTATCCAACCTCAACTCTGGAATATCGAGATGCGCAAGGTGCGACGCCTTCGGCGCTGCCGTTGGTTCCGTTGAGCCTGGCTACGGTGGAGGCGCCACTTGAGGGCAGGCGCGTGCTGGCTGCACATGTTTCGGTTCCGGTCGCTGAGGACTTGACCCTGATCAATAAGGTCAGTGAGAATCTGCACGCTGAATTGACGCTGCGGCTGCTGGGGCGGCTTTACGCTGGGCAAGCGGCGGAACAGACTGCGCAGACGGGATCGCTGGCGAATCACGCTGCGGAGGATGAAGGCAGCATCGCCAGTGGGGCCCAGGTGGTCCGGCGATTCCTGCTCAGCGCGGGTGTTGCGCCGCAGGATTTCTTCTTCTATGACGGCTCCGGCATGAGCGCCAATGACCTGATCGCTCCGCGGGCTTACACCACGCTGTTGACTTACGCCGCGCAGCAGCCGTGGGGCGAGGCCTGGAAGACGACTTTTCCGATTGCCGGAGTGGATGGGACACTAAGCGGACGGTTCAAGGGAACGCCGCTGGCGGGCAAGCTCTTTGCCAAGACAGGCACGCTGAACGAGGTCAACGCGCTCTCTGGCTACCTGATCGCGGCCAGCGGGAAGACGATTGTGTTTTCGATCCTGGTGGATGGGCACCTCCCCGGCAGCACTGCCGAAATCCATGCCATCGATCACATCTGCGAGGCGATTGCCGCGGCGGAATGAGATTCGGTCCGCGCGATATGATCGCTAGAGATGCCTTCATGCTTCAAACAGCCTCAAACCATATGGCGATATGCCGCAGCCATGATCATGGCCACAGTGCTGCTTTCGGGCTGCAAGCCGCTGCCGCCTTCCAAGCCGGCGGCGCAATTTACTCCTGAAGAGGCGCGCGGGGCGCAGGTTTTCCAGGGCTATTGCGCGCGCTGCCACTATCCGACGACGACGCGGGGATTGAGAGGGCCGGGATTGCAGGCGCTGACCAAGGTGAAGGCTATGCCTTCGGGCGCTCCGCCCACCGATGAGCGTCTGTCTCAGACGATTCTGCATGGGCGTGGCATGATGCAGCCAGTGCCAATGAGCGATGAGGATTTGCAGTATCTGCTGATCTACCTGCACACGCTATGAGCGACGAATTGGAAGAGAACGAAAAGAACGGGGCGAATGAGCCTGACCGGCTGTCGGCCAGGGTGAAGCTCGATCCGGCCAGCCCTGCCGACGTGGCAGCCGATGGGAAGACTCCTCTTCCGCTGCCGGGGATGGTGGCGATTGGCCTCTACATGCTGGTGCTGGCGGCTACGGTCAGTTTTGGCGTAGTGAGCGGACACATTCCGAAGCTGATGCTGATTCTGGCGCCGTTTTTTGTGACGGCCAGCTTTGGCCTGCTGCGGATGTTTCGCTGGGCGTGGGCGCTGACCCTGGCCGCGGTCTTTCTGCTGATGACTTATAACTTGTGGATCTTCTTCGAGCAGAAGCAGGCTCCCGGCGCGGTGCAGGGGGTGCTGAATCTGGTCTTCTTCCTTTACCTGGTGCGGGTGGATGTGCGGTCGCGGCTGCGCTGACGAGTGGTAAAGGGATCGGCCTGAGGGACACTGCCCTCTCACCTGCTAAATGAGCGATTTTTGAAAGGCCCCGGCGACGGCGGTATACTCCTCCGTGCCGTGCCCGGACGTACTGTTGGCTTGACACGCCGACCGTTTGTGCCCGTGCAGACTGAATCCGAAGGAGAAGATACATGGCGGACTCATTCTTTGGCGGTTTTTTTTCGGCAAAGCCGAGCGGAACCACGATTCACGAGAGCTCATCCCTCAGAAACTCCGGTGGCGGGGGCGGAACGGACTTCAGGTCGGAATTCACTGAGTTCCTAAAGAGCCCTCCCAGTACCGTAAATCCTTGCACTATTGCAATTGTGAAACCCATGAACAATGAAATGGTTCGCAAGAGCGTTCCGATGAGCAAAGAGCACTACCTAACCGCTCGCAAGTCATTGACAGATGGCGCGACCGGTTGTCAGTTCTTGCAAGCCGAGAACACGCATGTGCTACAGAGCAACGGTACGGGAGTGGTTTACAACGCAGGTAAGATGTTTCACTATGGCCTATCTTTCTTTAACAAGGACAAGTGAGCCAATAGAGGCCTGAGCGAACGCAAATGAAGGCCGCAGCCATTGGGCATCCATCCACTTCTGCTTATCCGGATAGCTCTGGTTCGATGCTCAAGGCCGGGCTAGTTCGGGTCCCCTTCAGTACATCAGGTTGAGCGCGGCTGGGGTGGGAAAGACCGAAGTGGAGTGGTGGATATTGCCGGCGGTGCCGATGCTGGAGAGCGTGAATCCCCACAGTAACTCGCCCTCGTCGCGCAAGGAGCCCAGTTCGAAGCGCCGGTAACCGGCTTCGAGGCCGCAGCAGTTCCAGTTGTAGACGGCCTCCACGCCGCCGTACTGCAGCGTGTCGTGGGTAAAGTCGTAGCTGGCGTTCATGGCCACACTCAGGCCCACTTGGGACGGCTTGCCGAAGTACACGAAGGGCTGCACGATCTTGCTCTGAATCACGGACGCACTGCTGCCGCTCTCGTCGGCGGCGTTGAGCAGCGCGTGGCCGAGGCCAACGGTGGTGCGGCCCCAGCTATAGCCGGCAAAGAGGTTGTTGGCACCCATGCGTCCGGCCTTAGGGTCGTAGTCGAAGTCCCACTCGACGCGGAGGTTGGGGATGGCGTCGAAGCGCAGCCGGGAGATGAGCGGCGCGACGTTGCGCGGCGAGGTGAGGAAAGCTACGCCGGTGAGGTCGAGGGTGGCATCGAAGACGTTGCGGCGGTTGGGAATGAGCGCGCCGCCGAAGGTTGGATCGATGAAGAACTTCTGTTCGACTTGCCAGCTTGCCCATTCGCGGGCCGGTGGAGTGCAGCTTTGTGTCGATCCGGCTGCGTTTTGCGTCAGCGTTTGCGCCACGGAGACGTCGCGGCCCAGCGGGTCGAGATTAGGCGCATCTTCCTTCGCCGGGATAGAATTCGCGGAATCTGGAATCTGTGGGTTCTGGCTGGATTCCGGTTCGGTTTCGCAGGGTTTGGCCGTGGTGTTGCGCAGGTAGAAGCGCTGGGTAAGGGAGTAGCCGGCTTCGTTGGTGTTGGTTGCGATGTCCGTCATGTCGAATTGCAGCGTGTCCTGCTCGTTGTGGATGCCGGTTACGTAGCGATAGAAGATCTCCGGCTCGATGACGTGACGCAATTCCCTATGGCTGCCCAAGGTAAAGTCGCGCTCCAGCGCGGGTGGGCGGATGTCGACGGAAGCTTCAAGATCGGTGCGGCTCAGAGCGTTGTGCTGAACGTAGGGAACGCCATTGAAATTGGCTCCGGTGAGATCGGGAATCTGACTGCCGGAGTATTCCGTGGCGCGCAAGGCAAACTGGGGTAGGAACCGCCAATCGCCCAGGTGGATGGGCCACTCGATGTGGGGATAGACGTCGAGCCGGCCCACGTCGCGGGCGTGGAAGTGCGGTTCGGCCCGGTCCAGGTCTCCGATGGAGGTTCCCAGGCCCCAGTAGACGGGCGATCCTGCGATCGCCACAACGGGCAAAGGCTGGTCGACCACATCGAAGCGCACGCTGGGCAGGTGCAGAATGCGCGCCTCGGGAACGCTGACCACTGGAGCGCCGTTGGTCGAGGATGTTCCGGCGAAGCTCTGGAAGCGCTCCAGCGTCACCGAAGGGACGAAGCCGTTGTGGGCATGGGTGAACGCGGCGTCGCTCTGGACTTCCGAACTGGTGGCCTGGGCGAGATTTTCATCGAAGGCCAGGCGGTAAATATAGCTGGAGAGATATTCGACGGAGCCGGCGAGGCGGTTTTCCGGGCCGAAATACTTGCGCCCGTAGGCCAGGATGTCGGCTCCGCCCTGATTGACCAGGGTCGGCGTGGTCGCGCCGGCGAGGACCTCTTCGATGCCGCGATCGAGCAGCGCATTCCAGCGAACTGTTACGGCATCGAGGCCAGCCCCGCGGTAACGAAAGTCTCCACTGGGCGCGTAGCCTCGCTTGCTCCAATACTGGGCGCCTACGGTGAGGTCCATGCTGCGATTGATGGCCCAGTAGACTTCGTCGCCAAGCACCAGGCCCTTGACGGAGGAGTTTTCGCCTCCTGGAAGCAAGAATCCCGATTCTCTGCCGGTTTCGTCGAGGTTGCGCTGGACGAACGGGAGATAAAAGAGCGGAACTTTCCAGAATTCGAAGAAGCTATTGTGCGTAGTCGCCTTCTGGTTGACCACGTCGATCGAGCGCGAGATCATCTGCCAGTCCGGTTTGGGCAGGCGGCAGGCAGTCATCGAGCCATCCACGATGCGGTATGCGCCCTCGCCCGTCTGGAGCAGCACGCGCCCGGTGAAGAGAAAGGGGTCGGGAGTGCTGTAGATCATCGTCTTGCCCATGCGGCGCACGCCGAAACTGCCGGTCACGTCGTAGAAGGTCGCGGTGTTGTCCTGGAGCTGCATCTCGCCGTGGGAAGCGGTGAAGACGGCGTCGTTGGGTCCGCCGAGCAGTTGCAGATGGCCCTCGGCCTCGACGGTCGATGTGGAATGGTGATAGACGATCTTGTCGGCGTGGAGGACGTAGTTTTTGTAATAGAGAACGACCTCGCCGGTCAGCGTGGAGACGTCTCCGATATGGGTCTGCTGCAGCGCTTCCCAGTGGACGGGAACGCCGGTGGGTGGCGGTGGCTCAGTTCGGGCAAGAGGCAAGATCTGCTGGCTGGGATCGTCGGGCAGGCTGGGTGATTCGGCGGCAGGAGCGGGCTGACTTGATGTCTGTTGCGGGCCTTCGGCGGCTGCCGAGCTGGGCGTAACGGGGGCAGGTAACGCATTAGTCAACAACTGCGACTGCATCTGCGCATGACATAGCAGAAACAGCGTGATACACCAAAAGTAGCGAGAACGCATCACCGAGTCATTGCCAGCATAACAAAGCTGTGGAGTGCACTCAGGTAAGACGCGGTTTGCGCTGCTCTGGCTGCAAAGAAAAGCCGACTTCTCACTCCGCGCGGGCAAATGCCGTTGGGCCACGCGCAAGGTGCTCTTTGGCGCATTCTTTTTTCTCTGCGACTTTTTCTCTTCGGTGCCAGGGATGTCCGGACGCCCACTTTCATTTCGGTGGCCTCCGGCCAGCAACCGCAGCCTCTGTGTTGCGACAGAAGGGAACCAGGTTTTGAGCCAATCCGGCAGTCTTCCCGCAGAGCAGTACGAGCCATTGGACCCGCAGGCCGAGTCTTCCACTCCGCAATGGAAGCAGGAAGTCAACCAGCGGCTGGCGGCGCATCGCAGCCGCCGCGGTGGTTCGCAGGACAACGGCGGCGGCCGCGCGGCCGAGAACCCTCGCGCAGCCAGCGCTCGCGCGGCGGAGGCGGCAGCCCGCGTCGCGGCTCGCTATGCCAAGGCGCCCAGCTACAAGCAACTGCTGGCAGGGGAGGCGCGCGCCGTAGTTCGCGCCGCAGGAGCAGCGGCTGAGGCTGCACGCAATGCCCAGGCTGCCGCGCAAGCAGTCTTGTTTGGACTCGAATCCGGTCTCGAATCTGGCCTCGAATCTCGTTCGATGACCTCCGAATTGTGGGAGTCGGCTGCGCAAGAGCCAGTGGCGGATTCGAACGCGGGGATAGCGTCGACGCCGGCTGCTCCGCCGCGCTGGCAGGACGAGCCGCCGGCGACTACTCAAGCCGCTGCACAGATGACGCCCTATGCCGGAGCGCAGCCGCGTTGGGAAGAGGCTTTACCGGTGACAGCTCCTGCGCCGCAAGCGGGCCGGGATGTGTGGTCGGATATGCGGGTGCATCCGCCTCAGGAGTCTGCCCAGGATTATCGTCATGCCTCACACCCGCACTATGGGCAGGCGGCGGACGAGCGCGAGCTCTTTCCAGAGGATCCCTTTGATTCTTACGACCCCATGGGCAGCGCCATGGTTGAGCCAGTGCAGCATCTGCCTGCCAACCTGATCGAATTTCCGCGCGAGCTGGTGGCGACGCGCAAGGCTCGGCCGCGCTTGGCCGAGGGGCCGTTCTACGATGCTTCTCATGCCAACTCGCAGTTGAGCATCTTCGAAGTCGATCCCGATTCGCTGGATTCACCCGTCGTCTCGAAGGAGACGCAATCCTCGGCGGTCGCGCCACCGGGGTGGGCCTCGATCGAGCTGGATCACCATCCGGAGCCCAGCTACTCCAGCGTCGCCGGCAGCCAGCAGGCTTATTCCAGCCAGGTCCACGCCGAACAGGCATACGTTGCCGCTACTGAAATTCCCTCGGGCTATGCGGTTGCTGTCGAAGTCGAGGACAGCGTGGCTGTGGAGGTGCCGCGGATCAAGGATAGTGGGAGCGAAGCCAGGGCCATCCAGTACCGGAGCCGGCCGGCCGGTGCCGCGTCCGCCGCTGCGGATGTGCCTGCGGTCGAATTGCTGGTGGCGCCGCTGAGCGATCGCCTTTTGGCTGCGGTTGTCGATGGAGCGCTGGTAACGCTGGCGTTCCTGGCCGCGGCTGTCGTTGTCATTGCATCGACCGCGCATCCACCCACTGGAAGCCTGGCGATCGTTGCCTGCTGCTGCGGATGGCTGCTCTTCGGATTGCTCTACGAATTCCTGTTCCTCAGCTATGCGGAAGAGGGCACGCCGGGCATGCGCTACGCGCGCATCGCGCTGTGCACCTTCGACGACGACAACCCCAGCGTGGAACAGATGCGGCGGCGGATTCCGGCGCTGCTGCTGGCCACGGTGCCGGCCGGCATGGGCCTGGCGTGGGCGATCTTCGACGGAGACCACCTGGGCTGGCATGATCGATTGACCAAGACGTATCAGCGGAAGTACTAAAGACTGCTCAAAATCATCCAAAGAGAAGCGGCAGATGGAGTGCACACTCCTCTGCCGCTTCTCTTTTGGAGTTCGTCGAATCGAAGTTTTACCAGTTCTGAGAGCGGAGGGCGGCTACACCTGCCCCGAGGATCGCAATGTCGTCGTCTTCCTTCAACACTTCGAGCGAGTAGCTTTGCAACGGGCTCATCTTGACCATGGCGTCGAGATATCCGCGCAGAACGGGAAGGTCGAGGTAGCCTACGTTCAATCCGGTGAAGTAGAACTTGCCCGGGCCTCCCAAATGGATCATCGAGGCTGTTCCAGCGGCCAAAGCCCGGTGCCATAGATCGACAAACTCACGGCAGCGCGCATCGCCATCCTTGGCATTGGCAAAGACTTCTTCAGGCTCGAGGTCGAGGAAGCGCATGCGCATGGCGCGATTGCCCACGATGCCTTCCAGATGCCCGACCCCACCGCAGCCGCAGTAGCGCTCCTTTGGATCGAGGGAGACGATGGTGTGTCCGCCCTCCCACACGCCGTCGGATTGAGGCCAACGTCCGTACCCGATGCCGTTGCCGATGGTCCAGACGCGAATGAGGCGGTCGAGGTGGCCGCGGGTTGCGGCCAGGCCGGCGGCCACAGCATCGGCATCATTGAGCACATAGACAGTCGTCTTGATTCCCTGGGATTGCAGCACTTCGTTGAGCGCGTCAGCCAGCCGCACGCCCTTGATCTGCTGCAGGTTGGGTGAATCCTCTACTACGCCGTTGCGGACGATGCCGGGGACGGCGACACCGATGGAGGCGACCGGCTCGCTGGCCGCGGCGGCAAGCGGCGCAATCTGGCTAGCCAGCACGTCGTAGAGATCGCTGGTGGGCAGACCGATCAGAGCCTCAGTTTCTTCGGGATCGAGGGGATAGCGCAGGCGTTCGCCTTCGAGCTTCTGCTCTCCCAGCCCGCCGGTAAGGCGGCCGGCAACGATGTGTTCGGTCATCACTACGCCAATTGAGGTGGTCATGGGAGTCTCCAATGCAATGCAGACGATGGTACCGCGTTCGCCCTTAACTTTGGATAGGACACCGGCAGGCGGTTGTGGGCGGGTAGCGTTCGATTCGTCATGGCTTGCCGTTCAACTTTTCCTTGCTACTGATAGCGGTGCAGCCGGCCCACGCCGTTGAAGGCAGCGACTTTGTAACACTCAGCCAGAGTGGGGTAATTGAAAACCGTCTCGATGAAGTAATCGACCGTGCCGCCGAGGGTCATGACGGCCTGGCCGATATGGACCAGCTCGCTGGCGCCCTCGCCGATGATGTGAACGCCCAAAACCTTGCGGGTATCGCGATGGAAGATCAGCTTGAGGCGGCCCGTGGTGTCGCCGCGAATTTGCCCGCGCGCCACCTCGCGGTAGTAGGCCATGCCGACTTCGTAGGGGACATCCTCTTCGGTGAGCTGTTCCTCGGTCTTGCCGATGAAGCTGATCTCGGGAATGGTGTAAATACCGTAGGGATAAAAGCTGGGGTTGGAGATGGTGTGCATGTCGTTGAAAGCGCGGGCTACGGCGATGCGGCCCTGCTCCATCGAGACAGAAGCCAGCGAGGGAAAACCGATGACATCGCCCACGGCAAAGATCGAGGGCACCGAGGTCTGGAAGTTCTCATCGACCGGGATGCGGCCGCGCGAATCGGCCTTCAGGCCGGCATTCTCCAGCTTCAGCTCGTCCACGCTGCCCTGGCGGCCGACGGCATAGAGTAACGCATCGCCGGAGATACGCTTGTTGCTCTGCATGTTGGCGACGACCGTGCCGTCTTCGAGCTCTTCCACGCTGGCCAGCTCTTCGCCCAGGCGCATGGTCACGCGGCTGTCGCGCAGATGATAGCTGAGCGTTTCGACGATCTCCTGGTCGGCGAACTCAAGGAGCTTGTTGCGTTTTTCGATCAGCGTGACGCGCACGCCGAGGATGGCGAACATGCAGGCGTATTCGACGCCGATGACGCCGCCGCCGACCACAATCAGGGTGCGCGGCAGCTTGGCCAGGTCCATGATCTGGTCGCTGTTGATGATGGTGCGGCCGTTCAGCGGCACCTGGTCCGAAGTAGCAGGCTTGGTGCCGACGGCGAGAATGACTCGGGCTGCGTCAAGGGTGGTGTCGGTCTCCGGACCCTCGACGCGCAGGGTTTCGGGATTCACGAAATGGGCTATACCGTGGATGACGTCAATTCCGTTTCGGGAAAGCTGGGCCTCTGTGACGTCGACTTCGGTTTTGACTACGCCCTGAACACGGAAGGCCAGGTCAGCCATTGTGATCTTTTCCTTGACCCGGTAATTCATTCCATAGACGTTGCGATAGTTGTAGCCGGAGAGATGCAGCACCGCTTCGCGCATGGTCTTGGAGGGGATGGTGCCGGTGTTGATGCAGACGCCGCCGACCACCGAACGGGATTCGACGATGGCGACCTTCTTCTTCAGCTTGGAGGCCGCAACAGCGGCGCGCTGCCCGGACGGTCCGGAGCCGACGACAATCAGGTCATACTTGACGGCGCTCATGCGTTGATCCCCCAGGACGGAAAAGACGGAGATTCGAGAGATTCTCCTCACCCGGAGGCTAACACAGCCCGGCCACTCAGGAGATGCAGGTTAGGTTACGATCTTTCGCCGAATACTGCATTGGGACGGGTCCGGCGGAGATTTCCACCGGACCCGGTTGAGGCTGGTTAAGCAGCCCGGAAGGCTCGTTGCGCAGCTGTGGCTGGCCGGCCGCGAAGGTTGCCGCCGGGCTGACTTTCGTCGCTGAGCCGGAACTGGCGGATGATGCCGTCCAGATCGTTGGCCAGGACGGAGAGTTGCTTGCAGCCGTCAGCGGTCTCCTCGGCGGCGTGGGAGTTTTCCGTTGCCAGTTGCGAGATATGGGTCGCGGACTCGGAGATTTCGCCTGCCGCCGAAGTCTGCTCGGTGGCGGCGGTCGCGATCATCTGGATCATGTGCTCGACCTCTTTGGCCGAACCGATGATCGTCTCCAGGCTATGCCGCGCGCGGCTGGTTTCGCCGATGCCGCTGTCCACGGCCTGATGGCTCTCGGCCATCAGTTCAAGGGTTTGGCGGGTCTCGTGCTGGATGCTGCTGATGGTGCCGGCGATCTCCTCGGTCGCGCTGCGAGTGCGCTCGGCGAGACGGCGAACTTCGCCGGCGACCACCGCGAATCCGCGCCCATGCTCACCTGCACGCGCGGCTTCGATGGCTGCGTTCAGAGCCAGCAGATTGGTCTGCTCGCTGATGTCCTGGATGACCGTGACAACCTTGCCGATCTCCTCGGAACGGGCTGCCAACTCGGTCATCTTTCCAGCTACGGAACTTGTGGCTGTGGAGATTCTCTCCATGGTTTTTGCGGCTGCTTGCATCACCGTTCCGCCTTCGTTGGCCATTTCGGCGGACTTGCGGCTGGCGTCGGAGGCGGATTCGGCGTTGCGGCTGATTTCGCCAATAGTCGCGGTCATCTCCTGGGCCGCGGCGGCGATCTGGTTGGTTTTTCCGGATTGCGATTGCGCATTGCCGTTGGCTTCGAGCGATCGCGTGCTCATTTGAGCCGCGGCTGCAGAGAGATTTTCCGCGCCCTGTGCCACGCTGCCCAGCACCGAACGCATCGAAGCAACGCTGGTGTTCAAGGCCGCTGTCATCCGCCCAATTTCGTCCGTACTGTTGGATTCCACCTCCACGGTAAGGTCTTTGGCGGCCACTCGCTCCAGCGCCGCAGTGGCCAGCTGCAGGCCGGGAGCGATCATGCGGGTCAGCATGAAACCGATGAGTGCTGAAAGCAGGACGATCCCTGCCGTCACTGCGCTGTTGATCCACATGGCGCGGTTGCTGCTTTGCGTTGTGTTTTTGGCCTCGTCGGAGGCGAATTTGAAATTAAGACGGATATCTTCATTGGTCGCCTCCAGAACTGCGGTGAACTTCGCCACCGTCGAGCTTGAATCAAGGAGATCGAAGGCCTCGCTGGTCTTGCTGGCGACGAGCGCCACGCTGGCCCGGTTGCTGATGTCGATATAGTCGGTAAAGGCAGAAGAGAATTTCTGAACAATCTCGCGCTCACCTGGATAGCTGATAAAGGGCTCATAGTTCTTGAGGGCCGACTCATAGTTGGAAAGAGCCTTTTGGCGCTGCGCGGAATGCTCCGTGTTGCAGCTCTGCGTTGTACAGAGCAGCAGATCGAGATCCTGTCGCCGCAGATCGTTGAGCGCACCGCGAATATCGCCCAGATAGAGCACGGAGGGAATGGCGCTGTCGCTGACATCCGCGCTGTCTTTGGCGATGCTTCGAAGAGTTACCAGGGTATAAGCACCTAACAGGATGCAGAATGTGCACACCAGGCCGAAGGCGACCATGAATTTGCGCGCGACGGGAAGATTACGAAATGCGGACATGGGATTGGCTCCATTCTTTTTCGGCGAGACCGGTTCGCGGTGTGAGTAGGGACGAGAGTTCGATCGCCGGGATTTCGAGTCCTATCCGTCATCGGCAACTTGTTTGAAAACTTGACACAATCTCTCTTCCATTCCTGCCTGTCTTTCCCGCAATTTTTCAGGCTGCAACGGTGGTTTGCCGACCGTTTCTGTGTCATGACCACGGCCATGAGTAGGCCTTAATTTCTTCATCGGTATTCATGAAGAAATTCCCATCTTCGTCGATGAACCTGGTGAGCGTAGAGGTGGATTCGGCTGTTTCTGAGAATCGGCTCTCCGTTCCTGCATGTGAGTTCCCCTAAAGACCTGCAGACAGAGCCCAAGACGAGAATTCCAATGAGAAAACGCGAATTTGGAAAGATTCTGGCAGTGGCGATTGCTGCCGCCGTGCTGTGGAGGACTGCGGCTCATGCCGAGGGGCCGATTCCGGCTACGATCTCGCCGGCACCGGGAGCCTCGCTTGTATTGGCTGCGCCAGCTGAGCCTGCCGACCCTTGTTCGCTCGCGGAGACGACTGCCAACCCAACCCGTCCCGCGTGGGATTATGCCACCTCGACCACCCAGTGCGGCATTGTAGAGACGGACTACGGCTTTCTCGGGCAGTCCTTGGGCGGCGGGGTTGGGCAGAGGATGGCGGTCACCAGCTTGCGCTACGGACTGACTCCGAAGCTCGATCTGCGCTGGGGACTTACCAATCGTATCTTTCAAAGCGGCGGAGGAACACCGTCGCTCGAGGGCGCGGGCGACCAATGGCTGAGCACCCGCTATCGCTTCCATGAACAAGGCCGGATCGTGCCGGCGATGGCCTTACTCTACGACGCCAAGATTCCGATAGCCAACCCGGCCAAAGGCCTGGGTTCTGGATTTGTCGATCATCAGCTGATTTTTATTGCCAGCCGTGACCTGGGTCATTATCACCTCGATTTCAATACGGTGGGAACGATTGTTGGAGAGAGACGGGGCCACGACGGCGCGGCCCAGTTTGGCCTGGCGGTGACCCGGCCGGTCACCAAGAAGCTTTCTTGCATTCTTGAAAGCTACGGTGGCCCGCAGCCGGGAACTTCGGACCGGTTCGGCGCTGGATTCGCAGGGGCGACATATACTCTGCGCTCACAGCTGGTGCTGGACGGCGCGTACACACGGACCTACACCGCTGGGTCGCCCCGGCAACAGGTCCTTGTCGGCGTTACCTACGCCAGGCGTGCCGGACTTGCGCCGCTGCCCCGGAGTTCGACATTCGCC
>Ga0206802_1127_pt1 | contig 18025 bp, 20 predicted proteins | sample Alteio_BWOrgCont_63_FD_152902 | JGI IMG/M metagenome (GOLD analysis project Ga0206802, IMG submission 152902) | Enriched cells from forest soil in Barre Woods Harvard Forest LTER site, Petersham, Massachusetts, United States -... | ecosystem: Environmental > Terrestrial > Soil > Temperate forest >... | reverse complement strand
CGAAGGGGTAATGCCGGAAGCCAATCCGCCTTTTAGGGCCATCGCCGCTCTGAGGTATTCCGGAAGCTGGGGCACCGGTATTGCTTTGAGTGCATCCACCGTTTCAGTGGTCTGCGCTCCGACATATACGCCTGACCGCGAAGTGATCGGAACTGCGAAATCTTTGGAGATATTGAGCTGGATATCCCCAAAGGAATTTTGGGGTGGCAATTTGCCTCGTGTCCATCCGGCGTCCGCTAATGCCTTGTCGAGTTGTATCAGCAGGTTTATCGAATCTTGGTCTTGAAAACAGCCGATAAACACGTACTCTGTGCCCTTGAACATCTTTAGGGAGTCCGTTAGACCCGAAGCATTAGTTAGAGATCTCGGTGTTCTTATCCGCTCCAGTTCGAGATTAGCCTTTGCCGCTTCGGCAGTAGCTCCTGCTACTTGTGCTTGGGCCTCGGAAGACGCCTGGTTTGCCTTGGCGATGTCCAGCCGGAATCCCTCAGCTTTTGTATTCGCCTCCGCTGCGTGTTGTTCCGCAAGAGCCAGGCTCGCCTGTGCCTTACCCGCGCGCTCATTAGCGTTGGCAATATCGAGGCGGAAACCCTCTGCTTTGGCATTTGCTTCTGCCGCATGTTGCTCAGCTAGCACTATATTTCCTTCCGCTTTTGCTGCTCTCTCTTGTTGGGTAGCTAGTTCGGACTTGGCTTTCGTCATGTCTGAATCAAAAGCCTTCAACTGTTCAGATTGGCGTTTATTGATAATGTTGCCGGTTATGAGTACACCAGCGCCAGCAAGGAAGGTGAATCCCAGCAGCACTACCGTCAACACGTCAAACAAGGACTTCAACGCCTCTACCGACATAGAAGCACTCCTCAACCGTATTTTTGTAGCAACAGCCATGATTTTCGGCGCTGTGTCGCAAACAATTGCGATAACATTCCCATTTGCCTACAGAAAATATTGTACCCCAAAAACCTTGACCTTTGGATATTATTGGGGTACATTAAATGTGCCAGAAGAGAACCTGGCAGATGCCGCTTGTGAGAGCGGCAATTGTTAGAGGAGTTTCGACGCCTTGAAACAAAAGAAGAAGCCCAGCAAAGTTGGACGGCCTCCGCTCCCTAAAGGGAACGCCAAGGCTGTAATGCTACGTGTCCGCATCACGCCCGATGAACGGCTGGCGATTGAAGCTACCGCAAAAGAAAACAATGAAAAGATTTCCGAGTGGATTCGGAGAAGTCTAGAGGAGGCGCGAGTGGTCAAACTGATGGTACGGGTAACAGACAAAGCCGAGAATAAGTACGACTGGTTCATAGGACCACCGCAAGAATGCCCACCTCTTCCACGCATAGGCGAACACTTAGAATGCGGATTTGGCGAAGGCACGGTGCAGCGCATTGACCATGCCATTGAGGAGACCGATAGCAAGCGCGGAGGTTCTGGATCAGAATCTTGGAACACGTACTACAAAATCCTCATTCATATCGGCTCTTGATCGGTGAACCGGTGGATTTCAAATTAGGACCCTGCACCTGCCCGGCTCCTACGCTGGCTTCATGCGGCGGCCCAGCCACCGTACCGGCTCCAAGCACAATCCCAGCAAGCCATAGACCACCGCATTGCTGACCAGCGCCCAGCCAAGGGAGACTCCAAAATGATAATGCTCGCCGACCAGGGCGATGGGACAGGTCAAGCGAGCCAAGCTCTCGATTGCACGGCTGATTGGCATATGGAAAGCTGTGAACAGGTAGACCGCCCAAAAGGCCGCGATCAGAAATCCCGCCAACGCCCAGCCGGCAATCCGATATCTCATAATGCCATCCCTTTCGACGCCTGAATTGTACTCTCAGTCAGCCAGAGGGAGCCGATTGGGTTGATTTGGGCTGAGAAACTAGCTGCCGTCGAAGTCCTTGTCTTTTCTGTCAATCCCCTTGCGCCTCAAATATCCCGCAACTCCATTCACAACAATTGCTTCCAACCAGCGACCAATTGCCGGAAATTAACTCCGAAAAGCGCACAATGGAAATGCCCGAGCCGCATCCGCTTGAAGCAGCGCCACGATTTCTCCCAAACAAGTGCAATGAAAATAATCAAAAAACATCGAAAAACGTCAATTTATTAGGGTCAACCACAAGCGAATCAAAAGGATAGGGCAAAAACGGGGATCCCTCCCCCTCCCCTGCTTTCTTAGGCCCAATTTGCCCATCGCCGCGGCTCCTCGCCCCAGTTCATCGTCGAAGGTAAACATCGTATCCCGCCAGCTTGCGAGAAAGCGCAAACTCCCGCCTCAGGTCGGCCAGCGTTTCCGCCCTCCCCGGCAGCGGATCTTCATTCGACTGCAGCCGCGTCTTCACAATCATCCACCGAATATTGCGCTTGCGAGCTTCCTCGAACAGTTCGGTAGGCGAATACGGGTCTGTAGTGTTGTCAAAGATCTGCACCGGAAACTGTGGCACCCGGCCAGTAGCGAAGAAGAACGGCTCCTCACCCGGCAGCAGCAGAATCCCGTCCCGAACAGGAATCTCAGCTTCGGCAAAGCGCACCAGCTCTTCAAAATCAGCCAGATACGGCCCGCGATCGGCCATGCCGCGCAGCACAGGAAGCGTAGCCCGCTGAACCGTCCCATCCGGAATCTGCAGGTAGTTCATGCGCTCGTGACCAATGGCATAAAGCCCTCCGCAGGCCAGAAAAGTCGCGCAGACCACCCCAGCCTGCGCCGGAACCAGCCTCCGCGCAGCATCCGGAACCGCCGCCAGCATATAGGCGACGAGCAGCATCAGCAGCGGCCAGATGGCATAGGTCGATCCCCAAAGCTGCTGCGATAAAAAAGCCCCATGAATCGCCGCCAGGATAAAGAAGGGCATCAACCGCTCAAGCGTCACGCCCTTGCGAAGCTCGATCAGAGCAACGACAAACGCGAGCAGCAGCAGCATCGGCCACAGCGCCAGCAAATTGTCGGAGCGCTCGTCCAGATCGTCGTTCAGAAATAAATAGACAATGCTGCCCAAAAGCGGCGCGGCAAGCAGGCAAAACGCCAGAATCCTGCCCCAAACTCGCCTTGCAAGCGGCAGGCAAAGCAAAAGCAGTCCACCACCGACACAAGGCAGCGTCCACACGAAAGACGGCTGCTGATAAATCGCAACCATATCCGCAAACCCCGGCAGCCGCCGCTGCGCCGCGAACTGAACAGTCCAATGCAGATAGTTGCCAAGCCCAACGGTGATCTGGAGTAGCGCAATCGCCGTCAGAGAGCAGACAGCGGTTGCTGCGAGCACTCGCAGAAGCATCGCAGAACTAGCCTCAACCTGGAATCGCCTTCGCATCCAGTGCAATGCCAGAAGAAGTAGTATTCCTGCAAACACGGCCAGCAAGAATGGCAAACCCATGTTTTGCTTGAAGAAAACCGGTAACACCAGCGCCGCTCCCGTAAGCGAAGGCGCAAACCGCGCGCGCCAACCGCGCTTCAGACTTGGCTGCTGAAAGTTCAGCCGTTGCAGAAAAAGGAGCGCCACCAGGATCGCAAAGGCGCAGTCGCTATCGTAGATCGGGTGCGGATAAACGCTGTAGATGCCAAGCACCGTCAAAGGCACCGCCAGCAGCAGCGAAACCAACCAGGCTGAAGCGACCTTGTCTTGCAGAGTGCGCAGATTGATGCGCCAGCCGATGACCGTTACTAGGCCGCCAACCAGCGCGGCATAGGCAACATGAAGCTCGTAATGCCGACCCGCCAGACGCATGATCCCAGCCTGGATCAGAAACGTCAGCGGCGGATGGACCATCGGGAAATCGCGATACGGAACCTGGCCGAGAGCGATGCGCCAGCTTATATCGAGCAGATAGCTCAAATCCCAAAGAATGGCGATTTGCGAGTTTTGCCAGAACACAAATCCGGCTGTCGCTACAAAAATCGCTATCGCTGCAAAAAGATCGCGCCACGGCCATTTTTTCAGCGCAAATGAATCGCCCGGCTCAGCAGCAACGAAGTTCCGCAAGATGATCTCCCAGCAAGGAGTCTATCCAAAACAAGAGCCTTCCCGAATAGGAAGGCTCTTGTGGAATGCGGATTGCGACTAAAAACTAAGCGACTACTTCGATGCCCATCGAGCGGGCCGTTCCCTTGATGCTCTTGATGGCCGCTTCAACCGAGGCGGCGTTCAGGTCGGGCAGCTTGGTCTCAGCAATCTCGCGGACCTGCTTTTCGGTGACCTTGCCGACCTTGTCTTTGTTCGGCACGCCCGCGCCCTTGGGAACGCCAGCTGCGCGCAGCAACAGGTTTGAGGCTGGCGGAGTCTTGGTGACGAAGCTGAAGGTACGGTCGCCGTAGACGGTGATCACAACCGGGATGGTAAGTCCGGCCATCTCCTTGGTCTGGGTGCGCGCGTTGAACTGCTTGCAGAACTCCATGATGTTGACCTGCGCCTGACCGAGCGCGGGGCCAACGGGAGGCGCGGGAGTTGCCTTGCCCGCTTCAATCTGAAGCTTGACGTAGCCGGTAATTTTCTTCGGAGGTGCCATGTTTCGTTTCCTTCGGATCAGCTGCCGGCTCCTGGAAGCCAACTTGCGCTGATTTTATTTCTCATCAATTTTGGTAGAGCCGCCCTATCGTTCGCCTGCAACCACGTCGCGCCAGGGAGCGCCGCGGCTAGAAGCTGGAAGCTAGTAGCTAGAGGCCGCCCTACTCAATCTTTTCGACTTTGCCAAACTCCAGCTCAACCGGTGTGGAGCGGCCGAAGATGGTGACCATGACCTTGAGGGTCTCGCGATCTTCGTTGACTTCGTCCACGATGCCGTTGAAGTTGGCAAAGGGCCCGTCGGTGATGCGGACGGACTCGTTCTTCTCGAATCTGATCTTCTGCCGGGGCTTTTCCTTGGCTTCGTCGGAGCGGTTCAGCAGCGAACTGATCTCTTCATCGCTCAACGCGACCGGCTTGTCGCCGGTGCCCAGGAAGCCGGTAACGCGCGGCGTTTCCTTGATGATGTGCCAGATCTGGTTGTCGAGTTCCATCTCGATCAGCACGTAGCCGGGCAGAAAGACCCGCTCGATGGTGCGCTTCTTGCCGTTGACCGTCTCGGTCACGGGCTCGGTGGGAATCATGATCCGGCCGAACTTCGACTCCAGGCCAAACGCCTGAATGCGGCTCTCCAGCGATTCCTTGACCTTGCGCTCAAAGCCCGAGTAGGCGTGCAGGATGTACCAGCGGAAATTCTCATTCCGCGCGGGCTGCTCCGGTTCGGGAAGCTGTTCGACTTCGTCTGTCATTTCCTGCGTCTCTTTCGCCATTACTGCGGTCCTGCGAGCTTATCCATGAGCGCCGTCAGTCCATGGTAGAAGATGTAATCCACAACCCAGAAATAGAAAGCAAAGATGAAGACCGTAACCAGCACCACGGTCGTGGTCGCCTGCACTTCCTTGCGCGAGGGTGTAACTACCTTGCGCAGTTCGGCGCGCACGTCGGTGAGGAAGCCGCGAGCCCGCTCATAGGTCGCGGTGGACCGCTCCACCAACGGGTTCGGCCTGTTCTCCGGCCTGGTCTCTTTCGTCTTGTCTTCGGCTACCAGTGCTGTCTTTGCCATACTGCTGCTTCCTTCTGTCGTCCGGAACCGCTCCGGATATTACGGTGGCGCTCTAACTGGCAGGGGCGCTCGGATTCGAACCGAGGAGTTCGGTTTTGGAGACCGACAGTTTAACCACTGAGCTTACGCCCCTAAATGCAAGGGACCAAAGAGTAGAGAATAGGGAATAGCCGGAATTGTACCGATTTAACCTGCTGTTCCAAAATCAGCGGCTTTTCTATTCCCTGTTCCCTCGTCCCTATTCCCTGCTTTACTTCGTTTCCCGGTGCTTCTTGTGGCAACGGCAGCGCTTGCAAAACTTCTCGAACTCGAGACGGCCAGTGGTCGTTTTCTTGTTCTTGGTGGTTGTGTAGTTGCGCTCCTTGCACTCGGTGCACTGCAATGTCACGATTTCCCGCATCCTCGTATCCTAACCGATTCGACGTGCCAGTTACGGCGCCTCGCATCTTCAAATTCCAAATCCCAAATTCTTCAAGCGGCGAATCGGAAACTACCAGGAAACCCGGCCGCATCCAGACTTCGCGACTCAAGATCCCCAGCGCCTTTTTCGCGTTGCCGGAGCGCTGCTTTACCCTTCCAGCAGCTTTTGATCCTCACACTACATGCTGAGACTGGACGGTTTCATCGCCCAGGTGGAAATTCGTTTCCAGCATCTCTCGTATTGGATATTCCAGAAACTGCTGCCGATAAGGCTGGGTTTTCTTCAAAAGGAAAAAAATCGCCCATGCCTGATTAGGCATCAATTTTGCCAGCGGTGTTGCGATGGCCGGAGGAAACGGATAAAAATTACTCCCGCCAAACCCTTCCAGTCGATAGCCGCCAGGAAACACCTTCCGGAACATCCTCAGAATATCATGCCGCGTGTATCCACGGACATGCGCCGAGGCGTTTTGCAGGCACGTCGGCTGCTTTCCCAACAGAAGCAAAAACCGGTTATGAAGCGAGGCCAGATTGGGAACGCCAATAATCAGATGGCCGCCTACTTCCAAAACCCGGCTCACTTCATGCAGAATCCAGAAAATCTCCTTCACATGCTCCAGCGTCTGATTGCTCATAACCACGCTGAGCGATTCATCTGCAAAGGGTAAAACCTCGCGCTCGATATTCGCCGCGCTGACCTTAACCGCTTGCGATTGCAGCATTTGGACGTTGGGCGGGAACGATTCCACGGCAAAACGCTCTGCCGAAGGGCAAACTCGCTGCGCGGTTGCCAGATCGCCCCCGCTGCCCGCTCCAATATCCAGAACACTGTCGTACGGAGCAATCTTCGATAAGAAGCTTGCCACGACGTCCCGTCCGTAATTGAGTTGCCTGTCAATCATCCAGTTCACCCGCCCACCAAAACGCCTCGGGATCGGGCGCACCGAAATCCTTAAGCAATAATCTCCGAGATAGCGCCCGCGCCGACGGTCCTGCCGCCTTCGCGGATGGCGAAGCGCAGGCCCTTTTCCATGGCCACCGGCGTATGCAGCTCGATCTCCAGCTGAATATTGTCGCCCGGCATCACCATTTCGGTTCCGGCGGGCAGCTTGGCGGTGCCGGTCACGTCCGTGGTCCGGAAGTAGAACTGAGGCCGGTAGCCGTTGAAGAACGGAGTGTGACGGCCGCCTTCTTCCTTCGACAGCACGTAAACCTCGCCCTTGAACTTGGTGTGCGGCTTGATCGAGCCGGTCTTGGCCAGAACCATGCCGCGCTCCACGTCTTCCTTGGGAATGCCGCGCAGCAGCAAGCCTGCGTTGTCGCCGGCCAGGCCTTCGTCCAACTGCTTCTTGAACATTTCGACGCCCGTGACAACCGTCTTGCGCGTCTCGCGGAAGCCGACAATCTCAACTTCCTCGCCCACCTTCACCTTGCCGCGCTCGATACGGCCCGTGACCACCGTGCCGCGTCCAGAGATCGAGAAAATATCCTCGATCGGCATCAGAAAGGGCAGATCGACCATGCGGTCCGGCTGCGGAACGTAGGTATCGACAGCCTCCATCAGCTCGTCGATCTTGGCCTCCCACTGGGCTTCGCCGTTCAAGGCGCCCAGCGCCGAGCCGCGGATGACCGGGGTCTTATCGCCGGGGAACTGGTACTTGTCGAGCAGCTCGCGCACTTCCATCTCGACCAGCTCGATCAGCTCCTCGTCCTCGACCGCGTCGCACTTGTTCAGGAACACAACCAGCGAGGGCACGCCAACCTGGCGGGCCAGCAGCACATGCTCCTTGGTCTGAGGCATGGGACCGTCGGTGGCCGCGACCACCAAGATGCCGCCGTCCATCTGCGCCGCGCCGGTGATCATGTTCTTGATGTAGTCGGCGTGGCCGGGGCAATCGACGTGCGCGTAGTGACGGTTCTTCGTCTCGTACTCCACATGCGCCGTGGCGATCGTGATGCCGCGCTCGCGCTCTTCCGGTGCGTTGTCAATCGTGTCGAACGAACGGAAGGTGTTCTTCGGGTTGTGCTTCGACAGCACCTTGGTGATCGCCGCCGTCAACGTCGTCTTGCCGTGATCGATGTGACCAATCGTTCCAACATTCACATGCGGCTTGCTGCGATCAAACTTTTCCTTCGCCATGGCTAACCTCAGTCCCCTCTTCTGCCCGCCCTGCGGGGAGAAATCTCTAAGTTGAATATCTGTTCGCGTGCCTCAGTAGTACGCGTAAATCTTCAAAAACCGCTGCCGCAGCTCAACCGGTACCTTCTCGATCCGCGCCAGGTACTTCTCGCGAATCAAAGCTTGATCGCTGGTCGCAAGCGCCTTGTACAGCTCCGGCGAATCCTTGCCAAGTAAGCCTTTGTCTAGAATCTGCTCGAACTGCCGCACCCGCAGCTTCTTGCTCGCTACTGAGGCAAGAAAGAGATCAGCGCGATTGGCGGCAAAGGCCGCTTCAATCCGCTGCGACAACTGCTGAAAACCCTGCTCGTCCTGGACTGCGAAAACCGCCTGCTCGAACATTCGCTTCCTTACTCCTGCGACCGGAACAACCCTTCAATATCTGGAGCGGGAGACGAGGATCGAACTCGCGACCAACAGCTTGGAAGGCTGTGACTCTACCACTGAGTTACTCCCGCCTTACGTGCTTCAAAAATCTGGAGCTGATGACCGGGATTGAACCGGTGACCTCTCCCTTACCAAGGGAGTGCTCTACCATCTGAGCTACATCAGCCCTTCCAACAACTCAACTCGCTTCATCTTCGCCGCGCCGCCGGATTTTGTCCGCCTCGCGGGCCACCAAAGTCCGCAAAACAAACGTTCCGATGACAAACAGCGGAATCAGCCTGATTTCGACCTGCCTGCCAAAGGCGAAGACCGTTCCCTCGCCCAGAGTAAACCAGATCAGTGCCGCCAGGATGCCGTAAGCCCCCATGGCTATCCAGAACTTCCGGTCCCGATTTGAATCCGGTTTCCGATCCGGAACCAAATCCGAAACTTCCTCCGGAATTGTATCTGAGCCGGCGCCCTGAACTTGCCGCATCCTGCAAAACCTCAACCGCAAAACCAAAACTGCAACTACTGGTGCACAGGGAAGGATTCGAACCTTCGTAGTCCCAAAGGACGGCAGATTTACAGTCTGCTGCCATTAACCACTCGGCCACCTGTGCCCATCTTCCCACCCGCCACGCGATTCCCGTTTTGGCGCATCTTGTCCCGTCCGGAAACTTCCGGCTAATCGGAACTTGTAAAGCCACGCCTCTGGGGATCTACCGCGGAGGGCTGGATCGATCTTCCCGGCCTGCTGGAAATCCGCTCCAGAACCAGACTGTTCTTCGATCCAAAACTTGTTCCTGCCGTGCCATACTTCCGGCCCGGTCCTATCTTGTCAGGCGCGGCTCGCGCACCCGAATGAGTGGAGCTGGCGAAGGGATTTGAACCCCCGACCCTCTGATTACAAATCAGATGCTCTACCAGCTGAGCTACGCCAGCATAAAAACTACCGGAAATCCGGCCCTGATTCTGAGCCGAAATCCCAATCCAAGCGGGCACACCAACTCCCGCCACGATCGCGGCACAGAAATCAAGATTAGCACAGCGGCACAGGGCGGGCAAACCACGACATCATGACGAATCCGCAAAGCGCAAGACACAAAAACATCTCTGTAAATAATCTGCGAAATTGTGAAACGATCCGCTCGCGAATACCACACTACTACCGATGCAGCGTTCGCGAGTTCAACCTTGCCGAACGGGTTGAACGCTGGTTGCAAGAAAATATTTGATTTTGGATGACGCTTTGGCCACGTTTTTCACGCTATTAGAGGTTAGAGACCATGCTGAGCGGATAGGAACGAGTTTTCTGAACTTATATCGGCACGGCTCGCGCGTTGGCGATAGGTACAGAACTTGAAATGTAAGGGGATGGCTTTTTGAGCCGGAACGTAACCGCAAAGGTACAAATCATGCGACTTTTGCGCCATCAAGAGTTTCTTGACTTGACAAGTACCATGGTGTACTTTCGGTCTGTCCGGCAACGGGTCCCCCAACAACACAGGAAATGGAAGAGGCTATGACTCAGATGCGTAGGTTGAGTGCATTCGGACTGGTCGCGGCAAGTTTCGCCCTTGCCGCACAAGCGCAGGTAGGCGATCCAGGGACCCTGATCAAGGAAAAACTCGTCTCTCAGATCAAGCTTACGAAAGCGGCCGCCGCGCACGACGATATCGTCACTGCCGGCGACGTTGTGGTCCTGCACAAAGACGGATTGATGATGTGCAGTTCCGCTTCTTCCTACGCCTTCTCCAACACCTATAGCAACGGCGTCCTGGCAGCGAATCTGAATAACCGCGCCAAGGATGCAGCCAAGTCTTTTCTTAAAGGCCATCTTCCCTTCGGCGGTGGAGGCAGTGTTACCGATGCGGCCAACAACGGCTGCGCCTCGCGTAAGTTCGTCTCCGGCGAAAAGTTCTGGGTCACCGATGTCACCCTGCAAAAGGATGGCATTCTCGTCAGCACTTTCAGTGACCCTTATAACGACACTCGCTACTTCGGAGAAATCAAGTTTCCCTTTGCCAAGGGAGCTCCCGTTCCGCCGGTAGATGCTTTTGTGAAGACCGTTTCCGAAGTCATCACCGTCCAGCCCGCGGATGACAAGGACAAAGGCGACAAGAACGATCAGGCATCCGGACAGGCTCCAGCGGATGCTCCCGCTGCTGCGCCGGCAGCGGCCCCCGCGCCGGCGGCTCCTATGCAGGCCATCGCACCGCCTCCGCCGCCTGCGGATACACCTCCGCCATCCATCGCCATTGGCCAGACCAAAGATCAGGTCGTCGCCGGGTTCGGTCAGCCAGTTCGTACGGCAAAGCTGGCTGGGACCAAGGAGATTTACTTCTACAAGGACATGAAAGTGACCTTCACCGCTGGGAAAGTAAGCAACGTTGAATAGGAAATTGACCAACTGAAATACGCTGCAGGCTTCCCGGCATCTGGGTTCGAGCACGGGATCCGTAGTAGAGAAAGAGGAGAGATTCCGATGATCATGCAAAATTCTTCACGCGTTGGCAAGAGTGGTCTGGCAGTGATCACACTTGCACTGTTATTTGGTTGGAGCTCCCTGCCGGGTGTAGCCGGAACCAAGACCTCGGCGCCGGCGTCCCATGCTTCCGCACCAGCATCCCATGCTTCTGCGCCGGCCTCGCACCCGGCTGCATCGTCCGCGAGCCATAGCGGCACCTCCACGGCCGGTCACACCACCACCACTACGGCTGGACACACGACGACCACAACCGCCGGACACACCACGACAACCACCGCCGGCCATACGACAACAACGACAGCGGGCCACACCACGACAGCCTCTGCGGGCCATGCCACGACAGCTGCGGGCGGTCACGCGACCGCAGGCGGAGGCGCGGCAGGACATAATGCGGGCGGTACAACAGCAGCCAAGGGCACCACCCCCAGCCAGCATTTCAGCTCCGGCACACCCAAGGGAAGCACCGAACACGCCACCAAGGATGGCGGCGCGGTGCGCACCCGCGCCGACGGTCATGTCGCCGATGTTCATGACGCCAAGCGCGGCATCGACGTGCATCACGGCCTCGATGGCGGCCGGCGCGTTTCCCACGATCTGCCCGGTCATGGCCGCATGGTTGCCGAGCGCGGACGCCGCGGCTACGTGCAGCGTGGATACGGCTATCACGGCCACGACTACGGACGCCGCGCCTATTACTACCACGGCCACGAATATAACCGCTACTACCGCGGCTACGGCTATCGCGGCCTTTATCTGAATGTCTACGCGCCCGGCTACTACTACGGCGCCGGCTTCTACGGATGGGCCTATAATCCGTGGGCTGCTCCGATCGCCTTCGGCTGGGGATGGGGAGCGGCTCCCTGGGTCGGCTTCTACGGCGGATTCTTTACCCCGTTCCCGGTCTATCCCAGCGCCGCCTTCTGGCTGACCGACTACATCATCTCGCAGGATCTGCAGGCTGCCTACGCAGCACACCAGGAAGCTGCCATTGCAGCCGGAGAAGCCGCGGCAGCCAGCGGACCACCCGCGCTCACTCCTGAGGTGAAGCAGCAGATCGCCGACGAAGTAAAGGCTCAGCTGGCGCTTGAAAATGCCGAGGCGCAGCAGACCGCCCAGAACCAGGATGTCGACCCCGGCTCCAGCGGTGTTGCCCGTCTGCTCGCCGACGGTCACTCGCATGTTTTCGTTGTGGGTGACGGTTTGGATCTCACCGACAGCACTGGCGCCGAGTGCGCGGTCAGCGAAGGCGACGCTCTTCAGCTGGTGACCCCGCCACCGGCCGATGCCACCACCGCAAGCCTGATCGTCCTCGCCAGCAAGGGCGGTAAGGAGTGCCAGAAGACGGCCACCGTCGCGGTCAACCTGACCGACCTGCAGGAGATGCAGAACCACATGCGCGAGAACATCGACTCGGGTCTGAAGGATCTGCAAGCCAAGCAGGGCACCGGCGGATTGCCGGCAGCTCCGCCTTCGGCCAAGGCTCCTCCGACCGAGTCGCCTTACGCCGCCGTTGCGCCTCCGCCAGATCCCAAGGACGCAGCCGACCTGCAAGCCGAGAACAAGGACGCGGACCAGTCCGAAGCTGCCGTAGTCTCGGAAGCATCGTCTGAGAACGGTTCGCCGATCGGCTCCGTCACTCCATCCGGCCCGCCGCCCTCGGTTGCACTGGGTCAGACCACCGACCAGGTGAAAGCCATCCTTGGCAACCCCACCAAGACCGCCGACCTGGGACCGAAGACAATCTACTACTACGATGGAATGAAAGTCGTCTTCAAAGCCGGCAAAGTTACCGACGTAGAGTGACCCGTGAAGCCGCAAGTTGCGGCTTCAGTAAACCTGAAACAAGAATGGGCTTTTTCTCAAGCTGCAATCGAGAAAAAGCCCATTCTTATTGGGCGGGCGTTCCGTGAGGAGGCTATCGGATTCTGCGGGAACGATAATGAGTTAATGGCATTACGGATAGAGGAATTGCCAACCTGACTGTTTCGACCTAGAATTCAGTAACTTTCCCTCAAATATCGTCTTTGGAGTCTAAAGTGAAATTACCTAAACTCTGTCTTACGGGATTGATCTGCATCCTGACAACCTCTCTCGTGGCGCAGCAAACGCCAACTACAACCGATGCCGCCATCCCCGCAGGACCCGTTCAGCCGCATACATTGCTGGATGGCACTCCGGTAAAGCTCCGCCTCACGCAAACAATATCTTCAGCAGATGCGAAAGTGAACCAAGAGATACCGTTTGAAGTTGTAGACGATGTCAAAGTCGATGATGTTGTCGTGCTCGCAAAGGGTGCCACGGCCATAGGGACGGTGACCGAAGCCGACCACAAGAAGAGTATGGGCCGCGGCGGAAAACTGAATCTCAGCATTAGCTATGCCCGGCTTTCCGACAACGAGAAGGCCGCCCTTCGCGCCACCAAAGACACAAAGGGTGGTGGCCACGTCGGCGCGATGACCGGGGCCATGGTGGCGACCGCAGTTATCTTCTTCCCTGCCGCCCCGCTCTTTCTTTTCATCCATGGGAAGGACATAACAATTCCGTCGGGAACTGAAATCACGGCGTTTGTCGAAGGTGACATGCACCTTGACATGGCGAAATTCGGCGTATCGACCACGCCTGCGACAGTTGTCGCATCGACGCAGCCGACTCTCATCATCGACTCCACTCCGGCCGGAGCAGACATCGAGATTGACGGTGCCTTCGTCGGCAACACGCCCTCGACCGTTAACGTAGCGGCGGGGAGCCATGATGTCGCAGTGAAAAAGAAGGGCTTCGCTGACTGGACGAAAAAACTGAACGTCACTGGAGGCAGCATCCACCTGAGCGCTGAACTTGAGTCGGCTTCTGCAAACTGAAATCCTCGCATAGGAGCAGCTGGATCGAGTGACGGAAAGGATGACCTGATGCGCAGCTTCGCTTGCTTGGCTCTAATCTTGATTGTTGTCGGCCCTTCTATTGAGGGAAAGAAGATGGAACACCAGTGGCTTGAGGGAAGAGTTCTTGACGAGAATAGAGCTCGTTATTTCGCGGGAATGTTCAATAACTCATCCTCGCAGACAACCGAAAACGGCTCTCTTAGCGGTAGTGCAAACAGTACCTCAATTGGCGATACGACGAACACTCAGATAAATGGCAGCTATTCAGGCACGAGATCGACTTCTACTTATGGAACGTCAACTCCAATCTACAGGGTGTACGACAATCTTATGATTGAGGTGTCGACACCGTCCACGTAACTTCAGAGCGGCTTCGATGGCGATGGTCGAAGGGCGCGCATGTGGCAGTAAATGAGGTAGTCAAATATTACGTTGAGGGTAGAAAGCTACATATTTTGGACGACGACAAAAAGGAGCATTCTGTCGAAATCTTGAAGGAAATCCGGAAGCCGATGCCCTCCACGAACCTGTCCTCACCCGCTCTGCCTGAGACCAAACAGTTCAACAAACACTTGTCCCGTCTGCACAAGTCGCAGTGCTGATTGAATCCGCACCGCCCGGCGCCGATATTGAGATCGATGGCGCCTTTGTCGGCAATACCCCATCGACCATCAATGTCGCCGTGGGTAATCATGATATCGCTTTGAAAAAGAAGGGGTTCGCGGACTGGACAAAGAAGCTCAACGTGATGGGCGGCAACGTCCATCTGAGCGCAGAGCTTGAGACAACGACACCGTAAATCCTGCCGCTCCCCGCAGTGAGCCCTCTGGGGGCCCGTGGAATGTTACGGTAAATCTGACGGTATTCCATGCTCAGACGAACCCGCAGAACTCTCTGGATCGTATCCCTGGTGCTCCTGGTGCTGGCGGCGGCGATCTATCTGCGCTTCAAGGCCCCGCCCGAGGCAGCGCGCCTGTTGCCCGAGTCCGACGGCATCGTTTACGTCAACCTGCGCCCCCTGCGCGCCCTGCTGCACAAGAATCTCAACCCAGTCATTCGCGCTCCGGAGTATCAGGCCTTCATCGACGCCACCGGCATCGATTGGGAGCGCGATCTGGACGAAGCTGCGGTCGCCCTGCACCGGATGTCCGATCCCCACGGCCCCAACGGCCCGGTAGCCTATTCGACCGTGCTGGTCGGCAAGCTCGACGGCAAACGGCTGGCGCACTATCTCGAAGCTCATGCCAGCGGCAAGGAAGTCTACGCTGGACACACCGTCTACAGCCTGCCCAGCGAAGGCCGCACCGTGCGCATAGCCCAGATCGCCTACGACACCGTCGCGATCTCCAACTACCCGAGCACCGAGCAGATCCACTCCATGCTGGACCGGCACCGCACCGCCGCATTGCCTTTCTCCGGATCGACCCTGCTGGCCGAGCACTACTCCGAGATGCCGCTGCTCTCCATTGCCTGGGGCATGGGCGAAATCGGCCTGCCCTTCAGCGAAGACGGCAGCATTCACGTCCTCGGCATGGAGCTGCCGATCGAACCCGACACTACATTTCTCGCGAGCATCCACTGGGCCGGCGCGCTCAAGCTGCGCGTAGTGGAGATTGCCGCCACCGATGCCACCGCCGCAAGCCAGGCCGCAAGCCTCAACCTTCTGCTGGCCGTGGCGCGTGGCGCAACCGCCGGCCTGGGCTCGAACGCCGCCAACAACAGCCTGAAAGAGGTGCTGCGCACCGCCGACATCTCCCAGCACCGCAACCGCGTCATAGCCAATGCCACCCTGCCCCAGAACCTGCCCGTCGCGCTGCTCAAGGGCCCCGGAGCCGACAACGGCGCAAACAGCGAATCGAAATAAATCGCTGTACTCTAGTATTTTTCTCCCCACTCTTTCCGCGGCATCAGTTCAATTCCTTGACAATCGTTGCGTCCTGCCCCAGCGGAGATGCGTCCGATAAAGTAGGATACTTTCCTCCCAAGGAGTTCCATGTCTGCGTCATTTTCCCACTCTGTTTCACTTCGGCTTGCCATCCTCTGCCTAACTCCAGCCCTTCCAATCCTTTCCTGTTCCGCGGCTACACCGAACTCAGCCACGGGCAAGACGACCCAAACCGGTCAGGCAGCCTTTGCCGACTGGAACCAGCAACAGCCCGGCATACGCCGCAAGATCACCCTCGCCGACCTGCCCGCGCCCAAACCGGAAGAGGCCGTCAACAACACCCCGCATGTTATCCCCCGCCCTGAGGGAGCATGGCCGCAGGCGCCTAAAGGCTTCACCGTCACCCTCTATGCCGGCGGCGATACCGCTCCCATGCAGCGCGCAGACAATAAGGAAAACATGGCGCGCAGCGGCGGCACCTTCACCATGCCCCGCCTGATCCGGACCGCGCCCAACGGCGATCTCTTCCTCGCCGACTCCGGAGCCGGCTCCATCCTGATCCTTCGCGGCATCGGCGCAAACGGCAAGGCTGCCCAGATTGAAACCTTCGCCAGCGGCCTCGACCACCCTTTCGGCATCGCCTTTTATCCCGCCGACAATCCCCGCTACGTCTATGTCGGCAATGCCACCACCATCCAGCGCATTCCCTATCACACGGGTGACCTGCACGCCACCGGCGCTCCTGAGACCATCGTTCCCGATGTGCCCGGCTACGCGCAGCTGACCGGCGGCGGCCACTGGACCCGTGACGTGGCCTTCACCAAGGATGGCCGGCACATGCTCATCTCCGTCGGTTCCGGCTCCAACGTCGACGATCCCGACACCCACCCCAAGGAATTCCACCGCGCCGATGTCCTCGAATACACACCCGAGGGCAAGTTCATCGAGGTCTACGCCTCCGGCATCCGCAACTGCGTTGGCGAAGCCATCAACCCCATCACCGGCCAGCTCTGGTGCTCCACCAACGAGCGCGACAACCTCGGCAACCACCTCGTTCCCGACTATGTGACCTCGATCAAGGAAGGCGGCTTTTACGGCTGGCCCTGGTACTACATGGGCGGCCACCAGGACCCGCGGCTACCGGAGCCCTGCGCCAACGGCACCGGCCCCAACCTGCAGGCTGCGGCGCTCACTGCCGATGAAGCGAAAAGCTGCAAACGCGTCGACCTGGCCTCAAAAGTCCTCACCCCCGACGTCCTTGTCCAGCCCCACATGGCCTCGCTGGAGCTGACCTTCTATCCGCCCACTGGCACATTTCCAAAGGACTACGACGGCGACGGCTTCGCTGCGGAACATGGCTCATGGAACCGCGCCAACCGCGCCGGCTATGAAGTCATCCGCATTCCCATGCACGATGGCCACGCCGAAGGCAGCTACGAAGACTTCCTCACCGGCTTCGTCACCAAGGATGGCCAGGTTTGGGGCCGCCCCGTAGGCGTCGCAACGGGCAAAGACGGAGCCCTTTACGTCACCGACGACGGCACGCGCAGCGTATGGCGCGTAGCCTACACCGGCAAGTAAACAAATCCACTGGCAATGCAAAAGGGACAGGCTCATCGCCTGTCCCTTCTCTTTGTGCTTGAAGCAGCCTACCTTACTTGGTACCGCCTGCTGCGGGTGCCGGCGCCGGCAGATTGTTAGCCGTCATCTCGGCAAAGGTCGTGCGCAGGTACTTGTGCGGATTCACCGGCACATTGTTGATGCGCACCTCATAGTGCAGATTCGGCCCGGTGGATCGGCCCGTGCGGCCGACATATCCGATGACCTGGCCTCGTACGACGCTCTGGCCCTCGATCACCGTCATTCCGGAAAGGTGCGCGTAGGAAGTGCGCACTCCGTGTCCGTGATCGATCTCGATCTGTCGCCCGTACCCATTCCTCATGCCCGCTGAATCCACAATCCCGTCTCCGGTCGCGCGGACCACGGTGCCGGATGGCGCAGAGATGTCGATGCCGGCATGAAATGCGCCCTCTCCATTGAAAGGATCTTCGCGTTCCCCAAAGCTCGAGGTCACGGTGCCTTCCACAGGCCAGAGCGCAGGCGCATCGGCAACCTGCGTCCAGTCGGAAAGACCGGAGCTCATTCCCGAGGTAAGACCGCAATTTACGGCTTGAAGCAGAACAAGCTCGCCGGTATGAGCAAGCATTCAGCCGCAGCCGCGGCAGCGGCGCCTACCCCATCAA
>Ga0206802_1125_pt1 | contig 18157 bp, 15 predicted proteins | sample Alteio_BWOrgCont_63_FD_152902 | JGI IMG/M metagenome (GOLD analysis project Ga0206802, IMG submission 152902) | Enriched cells from forest soil in Barre Woods Harvard Forest LTER site, Petersham, Massachusetts, United States -... | ecosystem: Environmental > Terrestrial > Soil > Temperate forest >... | reverse complement strand
GTCTTACCGCTACCAGTCCGTCCGGGACTATAGACGTGGCTCAGGAGATCGGCATACGAAAGATACAGGGTGTCGCCCAATTCCGGCGACGGCGATATGTCGGCGAGGCTCACGATCTCCCGACCGATCGGGAAGGCATCCCCCCGTTTGACACTTGCTGATGGGCTGGGCGTCGTGGCGGCGAGACGGCGGGTGCGCACGGCGGTGGACAGGCCAAAGAGTGCGTTGAAGAGATACATAAGAGCGGAAAAGAATAATCTGACGATCATATAAGTGTTCCGACGCTCGGTGAGCGCTTTTTCAGATGGGGAGACTGGTGCTTTGCCCCGTGCACGATTGCACAGGGCATTGCACCCCCCTTTTGGCACTCGCTCCGGACCTGGAAGCCGGAGCGAGTTGGCGACTACTACTCTTGCACGGACCCTTTGTAGTTCTCTAGGGTCGTGCCGTATCGCTCTGGTGCGAGATTGGCACCACAGGCCTTGAAGTAGGCGAGCCAGAACCGTCGTACTTGGTCGAGCTTCTCCGGGCCGACTTCGTGGTGCGGGTCCGCCCCGCAGCCAACCATCCAGACTTTAACGCCTTGGAGGTTGGGCAGATAGCCGTCGTCCTTCAGGCCTCGAATGATCTCCTGAATCCGGTCCGGCGTGAGGAGGACCTTCATCATGTCGAGTTGATGGGTCTGTTGGAATCCGTCCGTGAGCACCACTAAGTCCTTTTCCTTGGCGCTCCGGTAGAGCTCGCCGTTAAAGACGTCTGACGCCTTCGTGAAGGCGAACAGAAGGTCGGTCCCGTCGCTGCCGTCTTTGAACGTGATGATCTTCTCAATGCCGTCCTGCGCCTGGTTAGCGGCGTCCGTTTGGGCGTCGTGGTACTGATCCTCGTTCTCAGTGAGGCCGTTGTAGGTCGGAAACTGGACGGTCACATCGGCGTACGACGATGCCTGGGAGTTGCTCGTGATCGGATAGGCGACAAGCACGTCGCCCCCGCCGGCAGTGCTCACGATTGTCTGCATGGTGTCTTCGTACACCGTGCGAACGTCCGGCTTGTTGGTGCTGCTGGATGCGTCGATCAGGGCGACCCTGACCACGCCCAGGCCGTCAGTCGGCGTATGGTTCGTGGAACACCCCGTTGCGCTGAGCCCCAAGAGGCAGAGCAGCAGCGCCGTTCTGATAGCCATTACGGGGCCGAACTTCACGAGCGAGTGTATCGATGTCATCGGTTGTCTCCTTTGTAGTGGCGGATTCGCCAAATGCTGTCTGAGCCTCGATGGGACCATCCCAGGTGAGCTCTAAGAGGTCCGGCGGAATCTCAAGAATATTGGTATTGTCAAAACACTTTGGGTAATGCCGGTCGTTACCGTCTCGATCGGTACGTGCGCGAAGGTTGTGAGTTTTGTACACTTCGACAAGCCGCATAACGTTCTTAATCGTCCCGACAGCTTTCCGCTGGTATTGTGCGTGCCGGTTGACGCGTTCGGCGTAGGCAGCCGAGTACCGTTTGTGGGCGGTTCGGTAGTTCGCTTTGGCGGTGGCAAGCGCTTTTCTCCACTTGAAAATCTCTTCGAGCAGTTGGTCATGGATGGTGTACGAATAGACGACCATGACGATAAACAACAAGAGATTAAATGAAAAGTATGCCAGCAGGGTCGCCGTCTCATTGGTCGGTTGCGCCGCTTCAGACTGGCTCGATTGCATGGCGGCATGATGCCATGAATGGACCTGGGCACGTGCTGGCAGAGATTGACTGACGGCGGTCAGATGCTGCGCTCGTATCCATGCAATACTAACGATTACCGCAATAGCCACAACGGATAAAGCGACGGCCGCCACGAACTGCTTAGATCTTATTTTTATGCCAACAAAGTGGGAGCAAGCCATCACCGACGCCGCAAGCGTCAACGTAAAGAGCAACGTCATGGCCTCGCTCTCGTGGGCACCTCTGAACGCGATCTCGTTCAGGGCTATTTCTCCGAGTCCTAGCAGAGCTACGGCCCACCAATACCGGGTGAAGCGGCCGTCTGAGGCTGGAGCTTTCTTCTTGTGCTCCGTCTCATACTGAGCCTCGGCGTGGTTGAGCGCCGCTTCGGGGTGCGGCAATGCCTCTTGGGCGTGAATAAATGCCTGATGGGCAGATTCCCAGTTCGGGCGAAGCTTTGTGTCCTCCCGCTTGTAGTTTTCGGCTCCACCCTGCAAGGTGCTGTGCCCAACTTCGATGAGCTGTTTTAGGTATGGGTTCAGCTCGTCGTCGTCAATATGCGGGATACCTGCTTGACCGTCAATGACACCGTTTTCTGCAGCGCTCTTGTCGGTATATATTGTTAAACCTAGTCTTCGCATTGGCATGATATCTAGATCCTTTCTAGTGCCCGGATGGGCGAGGAACCTCTCGGGCTAGAATCCGAGAAGCGACCATCGCGAGCGTTCGGCGATGGCTGGTCGATAGGTCGAACACCGTCGTTGCGGACTCAGACGGGACTGCGGCTTCGGCAGTCGCTCTGACGACGATTTCTGTGTCCGTTTACGGTTGCGCCGCATGCGGTCACGGTTTGTAAACGGCGGTGTCTGCCGAACGAGTGGCGGTGGAAACGTCATGCGTTCCTCCGAACCCAGTTCTCTCTGGTCATATCAGCCGGAAGACCGGCCTGTTTGGTGCGAACGGATAAATGGAGAATCATATTGTCTCCTCCTCTCTACATAGCGTCGAGTAACGCCGGAGGCAGACAAACGCGAGGGGATATTAACCATCAGAGTTGACAGTAGCAGTCAACCATGATATAAGAAGGAAGTCTTCGTAATACTGTTACTCGGCCCTAGCGAGAACTTTGTGCCGAATAGCATGTGTAGACCTCCCGGTTGGTTAAAGCGCCCTACGCTTTCGCCTTCCGGCTGCAATCATTCTATTGACCGGTGTGTGCCCTTGGCCCGCACCGGTTTTCCATATCACCTCCCTTCGTTCTGAAGATTGCAGTTGCACTGCGCTAGAACACGAATATGGTCACATAGAATAAATTACAGGCGCAATCGACATCGATTACAGATGGGCTACAGAGATTGCGAGTTGGGTTACAGATATGTGCCATACTAAAAATGGTTCATTAATTGAGAGTAAAACGCGAGGTTGATGGGGGGCGGGTGGTTGGCGAAGATCGACAAAATCGTACTTTTCGGCGAGACGCTAATCCTCGTTGATGGACACGATGTCTCCAAGCAACTAAGGAGCCGTGAAGCGCTGGATGTGCTCGTGTATCTCATCCTGAATCATAAATCGGGAGCCGACCGACGAGCACTGGGCGCCGAGGTCTTCTACCATCTGTCAGCCGAGAGTGCACTGGAAGCATTGGGCCAAGCGCTGCATCGGCTCCGACGTATCACTGAGGACAGCCGCTTTCCGCCCGGAGAAAAGGGCAGCAACGCCGTTTTTGTGGTGGACAATCTGTCGGTTGACCTAGTCGAGTTTGACGATTATATCGAGCAGGCTCGCCCATTGCCCGATGGTGAGGAGGCAGCCGCGCTCTTGCTGGAAGCCACTAACCGCTATGATGAACCAGTCGCAATTGGCGTGGGAAATTGGTTCGCTCCGAAGCGCGAACGTCTTCAGCAGGACTATATCTGGGCTAAACGACGATTGGCAGAAATCGCCCGGAAGACCAGGCGGTTAGAAGTTGCAGCGCAGCACTGCCTTGACCTCATCCACCAATTCCCCACCGAAACAAGGTTCTATGTTGACCTTATGGGTGTCTACGCGACCAGAGGCAGCCGTGCTGACCTCGACGAGGTGCGCACCAGCTATTACCTGTCAAACCCATCGGATGAAGAAGACAATGATGCAATAGAACAGGCGTATTCGGCGGCAACGCACCGCGCCGGCATCGTGATCTTTAACGACCGCCCGCCGACGAACGAGCTAACCAAACACGACGTGCTAACCGATGCTCACGGCCCAAACGGGGCTGTAGCCGTCCCCAGTCCGATAGTCCTAAGCATTCCAGCCGATGAGCACCCTGAAAATGCCGGTAAAGACCTAAAACGGTCTGGCCTTCTCGACGCCCTATATCGGCAACTAGCACCTGATCAATCATCGCCGGCATTGTATCGAGAAATTGAGTACATCCATCAACTAGAGACAGTAGCCTCCGACACGACTGAGGTCGCTCGGTTCAAGATCGAATGCTTACGGCGGCTGTGTCTCCTGGCGATTACCCGCTTAAACGCAACCATCAATAGTGAAGAAAGTTTTCAAGAAATCAAGGCAATCACTCGCCCTATCGACAAATTGCAGAGAGAGGTGCTCGCTGCCGTGTCAAGCGTAGATCATGAGGACCAGATTGGCGGGGAGGCAGTACACCTTGTTCGCAAGTGGTCGCGGATTGCCGCTGAGTTCTTGCTGGTGGACAAGACACAGTATGAGGCAATAGCCGCTTCTAGTCGCGCTGGCGCGCCAACCAGTGTCCGTCTTAAATTGGATCATGCAGCGTCCAAGCTTTCATCCGGTATGATGTCGCTTGATGATAAGGAGCGGGATGACGCATATGAAGACGCCTACACGACCTATTGCATTGTAGCTGAAACTGCGTTCGGTCGAACTGATCGGACTACGTGGTTCCAGTTAGGCTGGTTAATGTGGAAGCATTACCGGGATTTAGACAAAGCGATACAGTATTTCTCCGATGCTGCTGAGTGTAGCAATGGTCAACGCGATATTTTTTGTCGGAAAATACTACGCCACCTTGCTTACATGCAATACTTGCAGGGTGATCTTAAAGCGGCGTATGACACATCCCGGTTCATGATGGACATCGGCGTGAAGCCGCAAGCTTTGTTCGATATTGCGAGGTACCAGGCCTGTTCTGGGAAGACAACGGCATCGTATGTTCTAGAGCTAATCGATGTCGTGTTAGTTGTGTTTCCAGCTCAGTATATTGCCCTGTTAATTGATGACGACTTTTCGGGTGTGCAGCAGGAATGCCGCAAGTGCCTAGGTGAGCTAACTTTAGACGCCCAAGACTACGCGGCGACCGGAATACAAAGGTGGGAGGAGAACGTGAAACAACTGCTTACCGCCCATGCGTGCCAACAAACCACGACAAGCCTTCCCGAGGCCGTCACGAACGGGTATCAGGTTGCTAAACAATTGTGCGAACAGGCTGACTATTTTACTTTCCGCCTTATCGGGCGAAATGCACACGAAGTAAATGCTCTGGTAATGCAAGAACTCCGCCAGATTTGCGAACGTGAACATGCGGAGTATAAACAAGAGGAGATGCTTCTGCTGAAAAAACGAAAAGACATCGTGCATTCGTATGAGCAGCAACGAATCGCTGTTAAAGGTCGATACGTAGACGCGGGAGAGCAGATCGGATTGAGCCCACTCACGAAATACCGCCTACGACTTCAGCTAGATAGTATCAACAAGCGAGAGAATGCCGACCTAAGCGTCGTCGAGAGCGACTTAGCGCGGCTTCGAGCTGAGATGGCAACAAATATGACATCGATTGAGACATGGTCGAGAAATATTCAAAACGTGGAGAAATACCACCTTCAGAACTTCGAATGAGATAGCTGTTGCTGTGTTCATGGGCAAAATAGGATTTCTCCCGCTCCTCGTATACCCACCGCTGCCGGGCCGTTGGCTTTGAGAAGCGGCAAGGAGTTTGCGTCTCGCTCGACAGTCGCGCTGCGCCTCACACTGCTGTAAGAGCGCCGGGTCAAACGGCTTGGCTCTGGTGACCCGTTAGGTTGCTCCTCCCTCGCGGCGGTCCAAGACGCCCTCGACCGATTCAGCCATGTCGGAGAAAACCGAGCCGAACAGAATATTTATTGCGGTGGTTCGGTGAACGATTGCACGGCAACGACGGCCTTTGGCCGTAATGCTGTCAGTTTCTGACGTACCTGCGGTAAACTGGTTGCAATGTGGACGTCAAGTCTGTCACTCCGTGCCAGGCAATCATTGAACTGGTAATGATGAAGCGCATTGCACCAAGTAAGGAGCGAAGTGGGAACATATGGATCCGAGGCCATTTGGTAACTATGTCCTAATTGATGAGATTGGTAGCGGAAGAACGTCAACAGTTTACGTAGCCAGACACGCGATTTCTAAGACTATTTCGGCTTTAAAGGTATTCAAGGATTCTAGAGAAGTGCAGAAAGCATTTCTTAGTGAATGCGAGTTTCTGGCCGCACTCCGACACGAAAACATTGTGCGAATGAACGTGCCTCAGACAATCGAAGGACAGCTTGCGATTGATATGGAGTTTGTTCATGGCCAAACCTTAAAGGAACGCCTGGGCTCTGGTCCTCGATTGACTATCGATGAGAGTCTGTTTGTTATTGGAAGCATTCTCAATGGTCTCGCAGCTGCTCACAAAAGAGGTATTGTTCACACTGACATTAGGCCGGCAAACGTTCTTCTTTCATTCCACGGCGATGTAAAACTCGGTGACTTCGGTAACGCTAAAGAAACTTCTCCCTCATGCTCTGTCGTCGACGGTATCGCAACCTTCCCGTACATGGCTCCTGAGGCGTTTTCCAAGCTGGGATTATGCGACGCTTCTGCCGACATATGGTCGGTCGGCGTGGTGTTGTATGAGATGCTTACTGGTCAACGGCCTTTTGGTGCCGGGCTCCCAGACCGCGTTGATGAATGGATAGCCTTTCATCTCGCCGCATCACCTCCTCGCCCCTTGGCACACTTCCTTAAGAGCTTCCCTCCGGGGCTTCAAGGCATCATCTACAAAACTTTGCAACGCGACAAGAAGCGACGATATTCCAGCGCTGACGAGATGATCAGCGCACTCAAGAAAGAAAGTCTATACGTTGGCCCTAATTCCATTCCAGAAATCCTGTTGTTTAGGAAGTTTGTCGCCGCGTATAACTGCATTGAAGCTGTCGTCAAACCTCCAACTAGTCCGGGTGATCAACCTGACAGGCGGGGATTTGGAACTGCGGTGCGCGACTATTTCCGACGGTCTCCAGGCGCTATCGACACGGGTAGGCTCATCCATTTAGGTGAGCTGCGACATACGCTCACACATGAGTTCATGTCGACTGCGCAATACCAGATGCTCCCTTCGGCGAACGATGTCTTGTGGATGACGCAAATCGCTGAACGACTAACTGGCCGAGCTATGACAGAAAGCATCGTAATTGAACTAACTAATCCGAAGCCAATCTCACTCACTTCTGTTGCTGGTGACACAGCGGCTTCCAACCAGGAGCGGTCGGCCTCTGATGCTACAACGAATCAGACTACATTGAGAAATGCGACACGCGAAGCGACAGCTGACGATGACCATCCGCAAATGCCTCTTGGCGGCGAAGACAACCAGCCTATCGTACTACCAATTGGACAGACAGCGATAGCTGAAGGTGAGTACGACATTGAAGACGAGGAGAAGCTCACGCGTTTGTTAGGTATGCTCGAACACTTTCCAATGGCTGTGGATACGAGAGCCGACGAAGGAGACATGATTCCGTGGCATGACAGCCGTAAGCGCTTCTCCGGCAAGTTGCATCCGGTGGACGTTGGTACTTTCCGATATGTGTGGTCGAGAGGTGTTCTTGATTATGGGCTGAGGGTGTACAAAAACGCACCTAATCAACTCGCCGGAATACACGAGAGTGGCGTTTTACAGGATCATTCCGGCCGATTCCTGGCGTATATGGAAATGCGTACATTGAAGGGTTCTGAGGATCGAGGCCGAAGAAACCACGAAATAGAGAATGGGGTTGGTTCATCACTTAAAGATGGTACCGGAGAGAGAGAAGGTCGGATGCGTTCATTCATCCGACGGTTGATTAAATGAATAGTAACCTCGGCTTCAAGAAGCCGAAGAAACACTATATAACGAAAAACACGCCAGGAGCGATCATGGGGATCTGTTCCTGGCGTGTAGAATAAGTTGGCGGTTTAGGCACGTGGTGTAGCGGGTTGTTCAGCGGTGCGCCGAGTATGAAGTGCTCGCAATGCTTCGCGCGTTGGAAAAAGTGCTCGGGGTGGCGATGGTGTGTCAACGAACTCCTCCTCGACCGCACATTTTGCCAGCACCTCCAGAATAAACAGTAAACAGGAAAGCTGGCGCAGACTTGTCTGTCGGTCCTCCATTGGACAATCGACCCACAACTCCATGAGTTCGCTGCATCCAAACAAACCGACTGTCTGTAGGTCAATCAGGACAAATCGCGACCCATCGATAACACGCTGTAGAGTTGTTGGACAAAACGCCCACTCCACGTCAACGGCCTCCTTAACGATAGCTCCGACAGCAGCGATGTCCCTTCCAGAAAGCCTCAAGACTCCAAAATCGCCGGCAATTCGCTGCATACACTTTAGCATGAAGATGGTTACGTGGTGGTCGACAAAGGCTCGAGTTGAGGCAAAGCCCAAGGGGATTGTCATGGATCGGGATCCTTCCACTGCCGCGTGGATTATTGCCCGAACCAGGGCATTAACGGCAGTACACAGGGTTGCCTCTGTACTGCCGTCAATACGATGTTAAATAACGATCTAGCAGACTATCATAAATATGTTCTTTTGTCAATATCAATAACAATAAACAGCTCAGGAGGCCGTATGATCTCGCGTGTTTCTCATATACCCACCCGCCGGCTCGTTGGCTTTGAGATCCGGTAACAGGTTGGCGTCTCGCTCAGCAATGCCGCTGCGCCGACTGCCTAACCGCGCCGGGTCAAAGGGCTTGGCCCTTGTTACCCGTAATGTTGCTCCTCCCTCCCGACGTTCCAATATGCCTTCTACCATCACTGCCGCCGATAGCAGAAACACGGCCGTATACTTCTCGATCGCTTCGTCGAGACACAACATCTGAACGATACCGCTTTCATCCTCCGCGCTCACAAAGAGTACCGGTCGTCCGCTCTTGGTTGGAGGACGATGCGGCCTTATGGTGATGCCGGCGACCCGGACCTTCGTACCGTGTCGCTGTCGGTTGGCGTCATAGGCCGATGAAAATCCCTTGGCCGCTAACTGCTCCCGGTAGTAGGCAAAGACATGGCACTCGGCGGATACTCCGGTGGCTCGCCATGATCCGCAGAACTTTTCAAACGGCGTAAAGTCTGGCACATCAGCGCAGGGCGTTTTGAGGTAGCGGGGCAAGCCAAACCCGAATGCTCCTTGGCTCTGCTGCTGCTCCGCCCGGTAGGTTTGGGCGAGCGTCACCGTTTCATCGAGGGCAAACAATAAGCCCCGCATTTCGTCATGTAAGCTGTCGAAAGCGCCGGAAAAAATGAGCGTTTCTAAGCGATCGCGTCGCAGGACCACCCGACTGCAAAAATCCAGCAGGGAGAGAAAGGGCCGCTCGGCTCGTGCGCCGACCACGGCGGCGCAATCTTCGTCGCTCCATCCGGCAACCTGCCGAAAGCCCAGCCGCAGGGCCATCTCGCCGTCGGCCTGGGCGGTTTCGCCACTCTCGTTAATGTGTACCCCGAGGATTTGGACCCCGCGTCGCCTGGCTTCGGCGGCATACGAATTGGCCGAATAAAACCCAAGAGGCACAGCATTAAGCAGCGCTGCGTAGAACGCGGCGGGATGGTGAACCGACAAAAAGGCGGTTCGGTAACCAGTTAGGGCAAAGGCTGCCGCGTGGCCTTCGGTGAACCCGTAGCCGCTCCACCCCTCGATTTGGTCAAATAATCGGTGAGCGATCTTCGGCGTAAGGTCCCTATGACGGGCGAGAGCCTTGGCGACGAAATCGGCCCGGACCTCACCCATGGTGTTTTGTTTGGCGTGCTTCTTGAGGGACTTCCGCAAGCGGTCGGCCTCGGTGTCTGAGCACCCCATCATGGCGGCTAACACCCCAATGAGCTGCTCTTGGAAGATGATGAGCCCGTGCGTTTTCTCCAAGATCGGGATGAGTACTGGATGGGGATACTCCGGCTTTTTCCACCCTCTAACGGCGGCGACATACTCGTTGACGGCGTTACCTCGCACCGGGCCGGGGCGAATGAGGGCAACCGCGGCGTCTAAGTGCTGGGCACAGTTTGGGAGTAACCGGACACTGAGGGCAAGCTGGGCACTGCTCTCGAATTGGAAGGTGCCGATGGCCGTGCCGGATTGGAACATGGCGTAGGTCGTGCTGTCGCCTTCGGGAATGGTGTCGAAGCGAAAGTCAGGCTGCTCCCGCTGGATGTCCGCCTCGGCGTCAGCGGCGGCCGAGAGCATTCGAAGGGCAAGCACATCGAGCTTGATAGCTCCTAAGGTTTCGCAGTCGTCCTTATCTAACGTCCAGATCGGCACGACTTCTCTCGCCGAGGGCATGACAGGCGCGATGCTCGTTAAGGGAACGCGACTGACCACCAGGCCCGAACTGTGCGACCCAAGATGCCTCGGGAAGTCAGCGAGCATCTTGCAGAGCGAGAACAACAAGGCGAAGCGGGGCTTGAGGTGGGCGTGGGGTTTAAGCTCGGCAAACCGGTCAAACGCCCCGGCAAGATCGTCAGCCGATACCATGTGGGATAAGTGGCTGGCGAGAACATCGAGGCTTTCTTTGGGCAGGGCCATCACCTTGCCGACATCCCGAATAGTGCCCCTCCCTTGATACGTACTGTGTACGCAGCAGACCGCTACATGCTCCTCGCCGTATTTGGCCCGCATGTACCGGAAAACTTCATACCAGCGGCTTGAGGCAAAGTCGATGTCAATATCCGGCGTTTTGAACTCGCTCATGAAGCGTACAAAGGGCAAGTCCCGCTCAAGCGCGTTCACATCGGTAAACCCCAACCGGTAGGTCAGGTAGCAATCAAGGGCGGAACCCCGTAAGGGACAGTGCATACCTTGGCTTGTGGCCCAAGCCATTAGGTCATAGACCATGAGGAAATAGTCGGCATAGCCTCGCTCACAGATCTCTGAAAGCTCGTACTCGAGCCGCCGGCGTTCCCTCGGGGTAAGCGGTGGCCGGGGCCGCAGTCCACCGCTATATGTCAGCTCTCGCAATGTGGCTGGGGCGTCCCCGATGAAGCGGGGCGTAATATTGAGGCCCGATGGCAAGACCTCACTACAGCGCTCGGCAATTATCAGGGTGTTGGCGATGGCGTCCGGCCGCCAGGCAAACAGGGCGGCCATTTCACTCGCCGACTTTAACCGCTGCTCTCGGTTGAAGGGCCGCGCCCTATGCGGGGTATCGATGGTGATGCCCGTGGCAATACAGCGCAAAACGTCGTGGGCGAGTGCCGCGTCTTCCGTGGCGTAGTGGACGTTGTTGGTTGCCACCACTGGAATGCTGAGGGTGTCGGCAAGCTCAGCGAGCTCCCCGCAGATACGCCGGCTATCCGGGGTTCGGTGGTGCTGGAGCTCGATATAGAGGTTAGTCGGGCCGAACCACTGTCGAAGTTCCTTGGCCGTGGCTTCGGCGTCCTGGTAGCGGTGGGCGGCTATCTGCTGCGACAATCGCCCCCGCCGACAGCCGGAAAGACAGATAATCCCGCCGGTAAAGTCCGGTAGGCTTTTCCAGGGGAGGCGAGGGCTGCGGCGCCCGCCTTCGTGGTAGGCAATCGACAGGAGCGTACAGAGGTTAGCGTAGCCGGTCGGCGTCTCGGCAAGCAGGGTCAAATGGGTCTCGTCCTCGAAGGTTACTTCCGCCCCAAGAATTGGCCGAATGCCATAGGCACGAGCGGCTTCGCAGAACTTGACGGAGCCGGAGAGATTATCGTGGTCGGTGACGGCAAGAGACGTGTAACCGAAGGTTGCCGCTTGGCGGATGAGCGTCTCCTGGGGGCTGCCGCCGTCCAGGAAACTGTACTCAGTGTGTAAATGTAGCTCGGTATACATGCTAGTCGGCCATGCTCATGAGCCGCCAGACGGACCCGAACTGGTGCAACTCCCACAGTTCGCCCGCCGCTGTCACTACCCGGTAGGCATCATGCTCAACCGCCTGGCCGCATGTCCAGCTTGTTTCCCGCCAATCGTTTTGGACGCTGGCAATATGCACTGGCCGGCCCCGCCGACAGACCGTTTGTGGTGCGCCGTCGCTGCCAGTTACCACGGCTACCTGTTCATCGGTGATATGCCCAAGCGGATACGTCCAGAGGCCAATTTTCCTGGCTTCGGCAAGATGCTCTAACGGCAGTAAGGTCGACCCGCCAAAACGGCGGGTCAAAAACCGCTGGGCCGCGGTTAAGCGCTGCGATCGTTCATGGGGCAAGAACCCGGAGCCGGGGTTACTGTCCAAAAGCGATAACTGAATACTCCGCGGTGCGGCGATCTGGCCGGCCTCGATGACGAGCTCGGCAATGGCCTGCGTCGGTGCAAGCCGCTTTAGCAGACGATGAGCGGTTCGGTAGAGGTCCGCTTTGTCGGCGATAGGGCTGGCAGTTTCCTCGGCCTCAACCTGCCATGATCCATCGCTAAAGCCCACCGAAAGTGACAGGCGTCGGCAGAACTGAAAGCCGCCTGAAAGTGTATTCGCGATTTGAGCGGTGAGGTGCCGCAGGGCGTCGTCGATCCGCTGAAGGTCGCCGACCTCATCCTCGAAGGACAGTCGAGCGGTTTCTGACCGGGGCGGCCAGAGCGGTTGAATGGCCGGGCTATCTAGTCCTTGGGCGCGCCGAACGAGGGTCGTGGAGATTTCCTTGAGCACTTTGGGCATCCGCCTGGCCCCGAGGGTGATAAGCTCGCTAAGCGTAGCAATGCCGAGCTTGGCAAACCGGTCGCGAACCGCAGTGTCCAGGCCGGGTACTTCGTCGAAGGCCACTGAACCGGTAACGGTGAGTTCATCGCCGGGGTGTACCACGGTGACCGTGCCATCGATGGCCTTCTTAGCCGCGTACTCAACCACAAACCGGCTCGCTGCCAGTGCGCCTTTGACCTCGATACCGAGCGTCGCCCTAAGCGACCGGATAAGCGTAGCGGTACGTCCTTCCTGATCGCGCCCGGATAGCTCGAACAAGCAGCATTCTGGCGATACCGGCTCGACGAACGAGGTCTCAACTGCAACGGCGTTCCAGATGACTTCGGCGGCAACAAGATACGCGGCAGTGGTATACGGCCGGTGGCTGAGCGAGGGGCAGAGAAGCCTCGCGGCTGACAAGGGCTGTTCGGGTATGACGCCGGCCGCCGCCGCCTCTTGTGAAGCGACCACGACCTTGTTGTCTGGGCCGGTGAGGGCAAGGGGCACCCCCACCAGGCTCGGCTGGTGAGACCGTTCACACGCAATACCGAACCGCTCGACGATACAGCACCCAACCATCGCACGCTCACCCCTACCACCGTTATTCCATAGTCTGATCCGACAGCAAACAAATGTTTGACCATGATACAGGGAGAACGGCTGTTCTGTCTGTCAGCGGTGCTACACCGCCGTTGTGCTGAGAAGGGAAGCAGTGAAGGAAAAATCGGAGTACCGGGCGGGGATTACTGAGAAGCTGCCTGACCGTCAATACTGGCGACGGTTTCTTGCACCGACTTGACGGCGTCTCTCACCAGCTTCTTGCCATAGTCGGGCAGCACATCATAGGCGGCGGCAAGGGCCTTGGTATCCGGCGAGTAGTAGTCGGGAAGTGGCACATCAGGAAAGCGACCGAGAATGGCGTGAAAGCGAGAGACCGGCACATCAAGTGCGGTTGCTAAGCGCTCTAACGTGTCGTCATTCGGCACCGTAAAGCCGCGTGGGTCTTTATATGCTCGGATGATTTCACCGAGCCGGTTATCTGACATCTTGGCACGGCGAGCAAGTTCGGCGATTGACTTTATATTTCGTGCAATCCGCAACCGTTCAAGTTCACTACCTAATGCCTGCATATGTTCTGCGGTTGGCATATGAACATTATGTGGCTTTTGAACCGCTCGACCCGCTTGCACGACACGAGGTTATCCGGTGCGATATTGACAAAACACGAGGTAATACCTCATAATCTCTTACTTTATTGTCGAGTGCCGGTATGCTGCGCAGTAATCCCAGCCAACAGGTCAAAATCTGCGGCCGCTGCGACGCCCGGACAAGGGTCACCTTCCACTCGTGATCGGTTTGAACGGAGGTTCTTACTCATGCGCCGCTGTGCACTGTTCGCTATCTGTTTCGCGCTCGTTGTACCATGCCGTTCGTATGGGGCGCCCGTCCGCATTATCCTCCACGCTTCGAGCCACAGTCGCCAGCAAGGCGACGGAGCTCCCTGGAGCACGGTGGGGGTCCAAGGACGCGACTGGCGAGTGTGGACGGTTGACGGCTACGCCCAAGATACGCACTGGCTGAACACGATGTCGGTCACCAAACAAGGCGGTAGCACGAGGATCTCCGATCTCGTCTGTGATGACGGAGATACCCTTGCCATCGGCACTGATAGCTACTGGGCGGTCTCCTGGGACGGCGGAACGCCACAACCGCAGGGCTCCGATGCCCATTCCTTTGTGTATGGCAAAAGCCTGACCTTCTCGGCCCCGGCAGACACCAAACCCCGCCACCTCGTCCTGTATGCCGTCACGTGGGCAACCGATGCCCAACTCTCCGCCTCCATCATAGATGGCGACCACGAGGTGTACAGCGTCTCGAAGCGGGTACTCCGGACTGACCTCAATGACCCGGATGATCCCGACCACGGCTATTACCGCTGGGACATTTACTATGCTGGTACCGGCCCCGATCAGGCGCTCAGCATTGTCTGGCAGCGCCAAAATCCGTCGAACCCCTCCGGGAATGTGGGCCTCCAAGCAGCCACGGTCGACGAGATTGCCCACCCGCTCAGCATCCCGCCGCCGCCGACCGATCCGCCTACCACCAGCGCACGGCCACATATCGCCACGAAGGCCATGCCAGACTATGTCCACATGCATAACCGGCCCTGGCCGATGGAACCCTACATGATCTGGTTCTCGCACATCGGCCGGCTCCTTGGCGCTACCAAGCAAACCGTCGTCAATACGGTCGGACCGCCGGATGGCGTCGTCACCGATCTCGGTGGGGGCGTCGAATATACCTATGACGAGAAGAGCACCACGTTCCGCCCCGGCACCCTCTTCGCTCGGTACACGTATTACTTTGGCCCTGGCCCGCAAGACCGCCTTACGCGGGTCAATTTCAGCTACAGCCACAATATAACCCGGTACCTGGATTTCCGGCGACGGCAGACCATGTACGAAGACGACTGTCAGCCGGCGGTCTATATCTGGCAGTGCTGCGGCGGCACGACAACCCGCTCCCCGCACGTCATATCCTACGACAGTGAGTACCTACGCAACTGCTTTCTCTACCCGGATGCCTACGGTACCACCGAGCTGGGAACGAACCGGCGGCTGGTTGGTGGCCGGCTCGATGGCCTCTTGCCGAACGGCGTCCACATCTACCTCTCGGTCGTAACCGTCCCGCTCCAAATTGGTCGGCGACAGTTTAACACCACGACCAACCAGTACGACATCGCCTACCAAACGAATACCGAGTTTCGGTGGGACCTCGCCCCCGTTACGGCGGTAGAATGGTCGATCGAACCAATCGACGATAGCAGCCGGGCAATGGTCCACTTTGACGTACCACACGGAGGATGACCGCATGAAGGGTAAGAAACTCGTTATCGTCGTGGTTGTGGCTCTTGGCGTGCTGCTGGCTGGTGGCGGGGCGTATATGTACACGAGCCAATATAACGCTTCTCCGGCATCCCTGGCCGGGATGTACAATAACGATGGCGCAAACCGGGTAGACATCCTCGTTACCCAAGAACGTGGTGGCTACTATCTGTACATCAATCACCCCGGACACCTGGGGCAGCCGGAAGCGGCCGTGCCGATGTCTTCCGAAGATCAGGAAGAGATCGGTGGTAACGGCGCTGATCTGACCATGGTCGGGCTAAAGTCAACCGTAAGCGGTTGCATGGTCTTTCGCATGAGCTCAGGACGCACCCGGTGGCAAACGACGTTCCCGACCGGCTACGGCTGCTTTCGAGGACCGTATGGACAGATGCTTATGCCACTGCAAAAAATCCGCTAAGGCGGTCATATCGCCTCCGGACGTCATTGGAACTGTGAATGCTATCACCGAAGAACCCACGATATAGAAAGCCCGTACCGAAACGCCGGTACGGGCCGAATGCCATCAGTATTCTGATGGCAAGAGAATGCAGGTGCTTGACCTGTCGGCTTCGGTAATAATCCAGACCTTCGTGCCGTCACTTAGTGCGTAGGCTGACAGCAGTCGATCCCCATTGGCGAGCGCCTGATTATTCGCCGCCTTGTCCTCTCGACAGACAGTACCCCAATCTCCGCTGGCGTGCCGATCAACGTACGGCATGTACTGCTCAGCGTTGCGAGCAAACGCTTCCAGCGCTCCTGGAGTCGCCACGGTCTGGCCGAGTGAAAACCGCGCTTGTGTCATGGTCATGGTAGTTCTCTCCCTTCGTGTCTCGATCGATCAGCGTTCATCGTATCGATGTCCCACGACGACGCAGGGAATTGCCTTCGCTCGCGACGCTGCCAGGCGCAGATTTCATCCTCTGTTCAGAATCTCAGTGATCGGCCAGAAGGGCATACAAAGATGAGGCCCATACCGATTACTTGGTACGGGCCGAGATGTTCAGTACTCGTCCGGGAGCAGGATAGTTGTTGCCGAGCGATCCCACTCCGTTATGATCCAAATCCGTGTCGAGTCCCTGAGCTCGTATGCTGACAAGAGCCGTCCGCCGTTTTTGAGCGCATCGTTGTTGACGGCAATATCGTGAGCATCGAGGTTGCCCCAATCTCCTTCAACGTGGCGAACGAGGTAACGGGAAGGATCGTCACCCGCCTGAGCAAATGCATCGAGTGCCCCCTGGGTGGCCACTACCTGGCCGAGATCGAACTTCGGAACTTCCACACACGCCTCCTAGTTCTGTAGTGCAATTCGAGCGTAACAGAAAGCGGAAGACGGGGAAGAGTACACTGTCGCAACCGACGAGTATTTCAGACGCTTTTCAGAATTGCGGCGTTAGCGTACAGTTAAAGCAGCCATCTGGTTGCGGCATCATAGATTTCCGCTAGGATGGTCCGTATCCACCCCTAATCTGCTGGTATGACCATCCGCATGAACCTCACGAACCTCAAGGAACTGCGTCGCCACCCGAACCTTATCCAAAAACTGAGAACCGCCTCCGATAACGACGTCAAAGAGCTTGCCATCGATCTTGGCGATTTCATCCACGACGAGCCGTATGCCTTCGTCGAGTTCGTCCTGCTCGCCCGAACGCTGGGCGTTCGGCTGGTCCTGGAGCCCGAGCGAGACTAGCAGTAAGCAAGATGGCTGTGCATGTACGCCAGCTCATGTATAATTAACGCTCATGATGGCCAACCGCGGCGGCGGTTGGTTTTTGTGGGGCGTGGCTAACCTGGAATCGTAGGTCCCGATGATCTGCAGTCGTTGGGCGAGATGGGATGGCATAGTAGGTCTCGTGCAGCGCGCCGCACGCATCTACTTATGTAATTCGCAATTACTATGCCATCACCACATCAGCTTACGTTTTCGCACCGGCTGAGCGACTTCTTCAGCCACATTCCACGATACTGGGACGACGCCGGGACGCGCCTTGCTATCGACGCCGGAATCAGCCCGTCCGCTATCTACCATCTCATGAAAGGCCGTTGGACACCCACCTACCGGGTCGCGATCGGTATCACCGAGGCGATCGGTCGTCAGCTTGGTCGCGAACTCCACACCAGCGAAATCTTCACCTTCACCGGAAGATTCCGCACACCCTCCGTATGCGAACTCTGCGGTTGCAAGGGCTGTCTTCCTGAAGCTGCATATAACGAAGACGGCACCCGAAAAGCCCAGTACCGCCACCTCAAGGGCGGTGACTGGCACATGGCTCAACAACCGCAACCCGCATCTGTGGACGAAGGGGGCAGCCATGAATAGCCAGACCGTCCTTTTTCCTGAACCACACATCAGCACGGACCTTACGGAGCAGTTACTCACCCTTCCCTTCGAAGCGTTCGAGCGCGTGATCTGCTCACTCCTGCCCGCGATGGGCTACCACTCCGCCCGCATCGTCAGCCGAAAGCATTTTAAGGGTCGCCACGAGGCGGCCGGGGCGGACCTCATCGGCCTCGTGACCGCCGGCAGTACCGAGGTACCCGTATATGTCATGGTGAAGCAGTTTCGCCGCCCTGTGCAGCGTCGCTTCGTCGACGAGCTGCGCGGTGCCATGGTACGCCAGGGCGTGACCCGTGGCCTGATCGTAACCACGGG
>Ga0206802_1124_pt1 | contig 18342 bp, 16 predicted proteins | sample Alteio_BWOrgCont_63_FD_152902 | JGI IMG/M metagenome (GOLD analysis project Ga0206802, IMG submission 152902) | Enriched cells from forest soil in Barre Woods Harvard Forest LTER site, Petersham, Massachusetts, United States -... | ecosystem: Environmental > Terrestrial > Soil > Temperate forest >... | reverse complement strand
GGCACAGTGCGACAAGAAACACGCTTATTTGATCCCAATAAAAATGAAACTCGCCCTATGCGCAGCAAAGAAGAAGCCAATGATTATCGCTACTTCCCTGATCCTGATTTACTACCTTTGATTATTACCGATGAAATGATTGAAGCGGTTCGACAAAAATTACCTGAATTACCTGCAGAAAAGCATGCACGCTTTATGGATCAATACGGTTTGAGTGCTTATGATGCAACGATATTAGTTAGCACTCGTGCTATGGCAAGCTATTATGAAACGGTTGTCAAAGAATCTGGTGATCAACCAAAGCTCGCTGCTAATTGGGTAGCAGGTGAATTATCCGCAGGTTTAAATAAATTTAATTTAGAAATTACTGAGTGCCCTATTTCCGCTCCGCAACTAGGAAAATTAGTTTTACGCATCGCTGATGAGACTATCTCGGGCAAAATCGCTAAAACAATTTTTGAAGCATTGTGGAATCAAGAAGGCGACGTGGATCAAATTATTGAAAAACGTGGCTTAAAACAAGTGACTGATACCGGCGCGATTGAAAGTCTCATTGATAAGATTCTGTCAGCTAATGAAGATAAAGTAGCTGAATATCGTTCAGGTAAAGATAAGCTCTTTGGATTCTTTGTAGGTCAAGCGATGAAAGAATCTGGAGGGAAGATTAATCCGCAGCAGTTGAATGACTTGCTGAAAAAGAAATTGCGGGGGTAAAGACTCTCTATAGTCCTTATCACCAGGCACCAGACTTTGTCACCCCGCACTTGTTGCGGGGTCTGGTGTATAAAATGACAAGAATAAAAATTATCCTATTCTGGATTATTGCATCTGCTTTTGTTTTTACACCAGACCCCGCAACAAGTGCGGGGTGACAAAGTCTAGTGCCCGGGAACAAGGTCTGGTGCCAAAGATCGATCCGTGCCGATGGCGAAGATTTTAAACTTGTGGGTAATGAGATGATTCAGACCTGACATCATTTCCTACGAACAAACTAACCTGGACCTACAAACCCAAATATTCTTTTGACAACTCCGCTCGGCAAATCAGCTGTTTTTTTATACTTGGGATGACCTATCTGATTATCTAATTCATAAAAAAATCTACCCGCAGCAGAGTTGATATTCTTTTCTTGATGAGTAGCATCCATGAAAGCCCCGCGCATGGCTCTTGTCTTAGAAGAAACAAGCTTTTTTTGCCCTAGGTTGAGCTCAGGGACATATTCAAATATAAGATTAGTCATATCATTGCAATTGACGCCAGTGAATTTCTCCATAATCTGCGAACATTCTAATAACAACTCTTGACGCTCCAATTGTTTTAAAATAGCAGTGAAATTATCGTCATTTTCATTACCATCCCAAACAACAGGCTGTTCTAAATTATTAAAAGCATCAACACTAATTGATACTTTACACTCTGCAGCCACCCCCTCAAGAACTTCTCTATCTCTTTTCCCAATTTTTCCTAACCAACGCAAACCAAATAAAGAGGCGGGCCCACACACAGCAACAAATATCATACTCACCAGCAAAAGGTTGCCAACGAGATCGCCTTTTTGTTCTTCGTCACTAAGTATCGAATGGACAAGTGCACACACTTGCAGCACCAGCGAAGAGCAGATTTCAGGAGATAAAGACGAGATAATGGATTTAGCAAAATTAGAACCATCACAATAATCTGGCATTTCATGATAGTTTTTTTGATAAGTCATTTCATAATTAGGCTCTTTTTCTGTCCATGAATAATCTGCTTCTGGATGAAAGAAAAAAGAAGAAGGCGGACATGAGCTATTCTGATATAGCTTAAACATTAAAGATTCATTGTCGACTAGCATCGCTTTATGGGTATGTATGTCAGAGAACTCACTTGTATAGTACCCCATTAATACCCCAACTGTTCCTAGAAATAATAAACCGACAATTTTATACCGATGGCTATAGATGAAAATAGCACAGTTTCTACGAGATGCGACCTGCCGTAATTTTTTAACTTGCCTACGAAGTCTTGCTTGCTTTAGATCGGCTGCCACAATAGAGGTGGACAAAGAGTTTCTTGCATTCGCAAGCAGTGGAATTCTCTCTCCCCTTTCAACATCATCGTCCTCTCTAGTATTCATAACCACACCTCGTTTATTAAAAAAATAATATCCTTATAAAATTTATCTGAAAGATCTTGTCACTCCGGATGCCATTACTGAAATTTTCTTTGTAAGCGCTATTAGTGTCTTATCATCCTTTGATTCCTGTAACTTCGCTTGCTGTGAAATAAGTGGAGTCATTTCATCTACACTTCCTCCAGCACCAAACAATGCTGCCGACCATCCACCACTTTTAGACATAACAAATCTCATTATCAAAATGACTGTTGAAATCCTTAACGACTTAATCTTGCTCCCACAACATACCCCAATCCAGCAAAAATCAAAATGGGCAACAATGCCGCAAACCAAGGTGATAATTGAAAAACCACGCTGAGCTGCCCCAAAAATGCATTCGAAATATAGAATGCAAAGCCAAGCATCACCCCCATAAATATTCGCCAACCAATAATCGTGGTGCGTGAAATATTGAGTACGAAAGGAATGGCAAGCAAAATCATCACAATGGTTGCCAAGGGTTGAAAAATTCTTTTCCAAAATGAAAATTGAAATTCAGTGGCATGCAATCCATTCTGTTTCAAATGCTGGCTGTAATTAAACAAACTTCGCAACGTCATTTCTTCGGGTTCAATCATGCCAACCGTTAACAAACTGGGATTTAAGGTGACATCCCAGGATTCTTCTGGAATTTGTCCACTCACTGTGCTCTCTTGATTAAAATTAGTTTTAACCAAATCATGAATCAACCAATGTCCATGGTCGAAATCCATCGAATGAGCAAAATAAGCTGCCAACAAATGATGCTTTGCATCAAATTGATAACGCGTTACGCCTTCTAGATGATGCACACTGATGACTTGTTTAACATGAAAAAAATCATCGTGCTCATGTACCCATACACCTGTTGCAGTTGCAACAGCTTGACCACCATTCTGCGCACTGCCTTTGCGTTTTTCCGCAAGAAAATTAGCTTTTGGTGAAACGCATTCACCCAATAGAGTCAAGATAATAATAAAAACTAATGCGCCAGCAATGACAGCTTGAATGACTTTGCGAAAAGGGACTCCTGAAGCACGCATCACCATTAATTCCTGGTGAGACGCTAAAATACCCAAACCAAATACACCGCCCAACAAGGCAACCATAGGGAAAAACTGATAAAGACTATAAGGCAACAATAACAAAGAATGAAGAATCGCTTCAAGGAAGCCATAATCTTTCACCCCGATATCACGGAACTCACCCAATAAATTAATAAAAAAGCTAAGTGCAATAACGATAGCGGTCACCATCAATATTGAAGCCATCACTGATTTGGCAATATAGCGATGCAGAATCTTCATGCGGACCGCCTAAAAATACTAGAAAAGCTCTTCCCAAGCTGCGACATAAACATCCATGCAATCAGGATTAACAATAGTAAATGCACCCACCACATACCTAATCCAATCGGCAGCATTTTTTGTTCTATCCAGTTACGCGAAACAAATAATAAATTCACATATAAAATATAAATTAAAACAGCAATTAATAATTGCACATACCGGCCTTGCCGCGGCTTGACCTGACTTAACGGGATAGCAAGCACTGCTAATAATAAAACAGACAATGGAATAGATAATCGCCATTGTAATTCTGCTGCATTTCCTGGCTTATCATATGAATTCCACAGTTGATTGGTTGGAATTCCTTCTTGAGCTTGATGTTGTGTTTTCATTTGCGAATCTGGTTCATGCACCATATATTTTTTAAATTGAATCACTTTGTAATCATTCTGGCCTGGCGTCCCTTCATATCGATTGCCTTGTTCTGCCACTAAAAAACGGTTTTGGGTAACATGATCTCTAGTTTGATAACCGCGGACAGCAGAAACAACAGTCCATCGACTATTGCTAATATTAGTGGGATCCTTTTTTTGATCCGCAATAAATATATTGTTCGCTTCTTTATGATCACGACTGATTTGTTCAACATACATGACACGACTTCCATCTCGACTCGCTTGAAAACGGCCAGGCAAAACTGCATCCACAATATTATCTGTTGCTTTGCTGCGTGAAATAATTTGGTCTTTAGCTTTTGCAATCAGTGGATTTACCCACAACATCAACACCAAAACAATTGCCATAACAATGACCGCCAATACTCCAAGCTGTTTTAGCAAACGCTGTAAACTCATCCCACAAGCATGCATCACGCGCAATTCATTATTCGCATACATCCCGCCATAGGCCCAGATCACACCCAGATAAAAACCCAGTGGCAATAAAAACGCGAGCAAATAAGGAATTTCAAAGCCGATTAATTGTAATAAGATATTGGCAGCCACTTTTCCACTAGCCGCATAACTCAATAAACGCACCAAGTGGTGGCTTAAAAAAATAAGCAGCAATAAGAAAGTAACCACTGCCACAGAGCTCAATGCCTCTCTTACAAGGTAACGCGACAATATATTGGTTTTTATTAATGGCATGGAGATTTGGCCTACTCATTACTTTTTGTCAAAATTGGCGCTATTATAGCAAAATTTACTCCCAAGGAGTTACGATGAATTTCATTGCAAAAATAGGCCATATTGAAAAGCAGCCTGCTGATTGTTTAGTGGTAGGGGTTTTTGAAGAGTATCAGCTCACTGAAATGGCTGCCAAACTGGATAAAATAAGCAATCACTACATTTCTAACCTATTGAAAAAACAAGGAGATTTCCAAGGAAAGCTGGGCCAGGTACAAATGCTTTACCATGTACCCGACATCAGTTCATCACGAATTTTACTGGTAGGCTGCGGCAAACAATCCCCCCTGACAGAACGAAATTTTAGGAAAATAATCGGACAAAGCACTAAAGCCACCTCTAATATGGCACGCATTGTCAATTTTCTGACTGAAATTGAGGTCAATAAGCACCCACTCCCCTGGAAAATCAAGCACGCCGTTGAGGCAACTCGAGAAGCCTTATATGTCTTCGATCAATTCAAAACGGTAAAAGACAAAAAGCATTCTTTAAAAGAAGTCATTTTTGCTGTGCCCAATGAACGGCAGCTGACCGCCGTGAATGATGCTATCAAGCAAGGAATGGCTATAGCTAATGGTGTTGATTTCACAAAAAACCTAGGTAACCTACCTTCAAACATTTGCACACCCACTTATCTGGCAGAACAGGCTGAATTATTAGCGAAAAATTACAAAGCTATTTCGGTTGATGTTCTCGATAAAAAAGCCATTAAAAAATTAGGTATGGGAGCCTTAACAGCAGTTGCACAAGGCAGTGACCAAGATGCAAAACTAGTTTGTCTATCTTACAAAGGTACTCCCAAAAAACAAAATCCAGTCATCTTTGTTGGAAAAGGCATTACTTTTGATACGGGCGGCATCAATTTAAAATCGCTTGAAGGTATGATAGGCATGAAATATGACATGTCTGGCGCAGGGACTGTTTTAGGTATCATCAAAACAATTGCTGAATTGAAATTACCTATCAATGTAGTAGGAATACTTGCCTGTGCTGAAAACATGCCTAGCGGTGGTGCTGTCAAAACCGAAGATATTGTTCAGACACTATCAGGACAAACCGTTGAAATCATTAGCACCGATGCTGAAGGACGTTTGGTATTATGCGATGCACTGACTTATGCAGAACGCTTTAATCCTGAAGTGGTAATTGATATTGCTACATTAACTGCATCCGTTGTGATTGGATTAGGGCATCATGCCAGTGCATTACTTTCCAATCATGAACCGTTAGTGAAAGATCTGTTAGATGCGGGCATTGAAAGTCATGACCGTGCCTGGCAAATGCCTTTATGGGAAGAATATCAAGATCAATTGAAAAGTCCGTTTGCTGATATGTCAAATGTGGGTGGCAAGCCTGCGGGTGTGATTACGGCTGCGTGTTTTCTGTCGCGATTTACGAAAAAATTTAAGTGGGCACATTTAGATGTGGCAGGTACTGCTGCATGGATGGGTGGGTCGGGCGATCGTGCTGCAACTGGACGGCCAGTGCCAATGTTGGTGCAATACCTGATTAATCGCTGCAGTACTTACTTAGAGAAAAAATAATGCCTAAAATTGACTTCTACATCCTCGCCGATTCAGCAGAATCGGCGCATCGACAATTAATTTGCCGCCTAGTCGAAAAAGCTTATCAACAAAAACATCAAGTTTATATTCAAACTCAAAGCCAACGCGCAGCCGAACAACTCAATCAACTACTTTGGACTTATCGCGATGACAGTTTTATTCCACACAATTTGTATAGTGAAACCTTAAAACCTCTTCCCCCTATCCAGATTGGCTTTAACCAAAATCCACAAGATCACCGTGACATTCTACTCAATTTAAGCGATGATGTGCCTAGTTTTTACCCGCAATTTTCACGCATTTTAGAAGTCGTTTCAGGCGATCCAGTCCAACAATCAAAGGCACGCGATCGTTTTCGATTTTATCGTGAAAACAATTGCGAAATGACCACTCACAAAATATAAGAATGAGTACTATGGAAAAATTATATCAGCCACAAACAATCGAACAACATTGGTATCCATTATGGGAAAGCAAAAATTATTTCGCACCCTCGGGAAAAGGCTTCCCCTATACCATCATGCTACCACCACCCAATGTGACAGGCAGCTTGCACATGGGGCATGGTTTTGGTTATACCATTATTGATATATTGATTCGTTACCATCGTATGCAAGGTGATAATACTTTGTGGCAGCCCGGCACAGATCATGCTGGCATTGCAACGCAAATGGTTGTTGAACGCCAACTATTGTTAGCAGGAAAAACACGTCATGATTTAGGCCGTGAACCATTCGTTGAAAAAATCTGGGAATGGAAACATGAATCTGGCAATCAAATCACCAAACAATTACGACGATTAGGTGCATCCGCTGATTGGAAACGTGAACGTTTCACAATGGATGACGGCTTATCTCATGCTGTCCGTGAAGTTTTCATTCAACTTTATGAAGAAGGATTAATTTATCGTGGTACCCGCTTAGTGAACTGGGATCCACAATTTCTCACCGCGATTTCTGATTTAGAAGTAATAAGCACGGAAGAAGAAGGCAAACTTTACCATATTCGCTATCCACTCACCGATGGCAAAGGTTATGTTATCGTTGCAACCACTCGACCTGAAACATTATTAGGTGATACTGCCGTGGCAGTTCATCCTGATGATGAACGTTATCATCAATTAGTTGGAAAATCCGTCCATCTACCTTTAACTGAACGCTCTATCCCTATCATCGCCGATGAATTTGCCGATAAAGAATTTGGCAGTGGTTGCGTGAAAATTACGCCTGCACATGATTTTAATGATTATGAAGTTGGCCAGCGTCATCAACAGACTCCTATCAATATTTTCACACCCAACATGCGTCTCAATGAAAATGCACCAAAAAAATATCAAGGCTTAGACCGCGTGAGCGCGCGTGACCAAATTGTAAAAGATTTAGAAACATTAGGCTTAATTGAAAAAATTGATAAACATATTTTAAAAGTGCCGCGAGGTGATCGTTCAGGGGAAATCATTGAACCCTATTTAACGCAACAATGGTTTATGAAAATGAAACCATTAGCTGAACCAGCAATTAAAGCAGTTGAAGAAGGTAAAATTCGCTTCATTCCTGAAAGCTGGAATAAAACTTATTTCCAATGGATGAATAATATTGAAGATTGGTGCATTAGCCGTCAATTATGGTGGGGACATCGCATTCCTGTTTGGTACGATGAAAATAATAAGCCGTATGTTGGGCATGATGAGCAAGATGTTCGTGCGCGGCATAATTTGAAACCTGAAGTAGCTCTAAGACAAGATGAAGATGTGCTAGATACCTGGGTTTCAGCGGGTCTTTGGCCGTTTTCAACGTTAGGTTGGCCAGATAAAAATAAAGATTTAAGCACTTTTTACCCCACTAGCGTGATGGTTTGCGGTTTCGATATTATTTTCTTCTGGGTCGCACGCATGATCATGATGGGTTTAAAATTCATCGGTGATGTTCCATTTAAAGAAGTTTTTATCACCGGTCTTATTCGCGATTCTGATGGCCAGAAAATGTCAAAATCAAAAGGTAATGTATTGGATCCTTTAGATTTAATTGATGGCATCCATTTAGATGATTTGGTTGCAAAACGTATTTACGGTTTAATGCAACCTGCCATGGCAAAAAAGATTGAGCAATCGACACGTAAACATTTTCCTGAAGGCATTTCTGCTCATGGCACCGATGCGCTACGATTTACATTTTGCGCATTTGCCTCACATGGCCGTGAAATTCGTTTTGATATTGCCCGCCTTGAAGGTTATCGCAATTTTTGCAATAAGCTTTGGAATGCGGCGCGTTATGTCATGATGAATACTGAGGGGAAAGATACGGGATTGCAAAATTCACGTAAAATTTTGTCTGAACCAGACCAATGGATTTTATCCAGATTGCAACAGACGATTGAAGCAGCACATCAAGCGCTTGCACAATATCGCTTTGATTTGCTGGCGCAAGCTTTGTATGATTTCACCTGGAATGAATTTTGTGATTGGTACCTAGAATTATCAAAACCAGTATTAACTTCAGCGAATAGTTCCGAAGAGCAGCTACGCGGTACTCGTTATACCTTAGTCACCGTACTCGAAACTTTATTACGCCTAATGCATCCTGTCATGCCATTCATCACCGAAGAAATTTGGCAGCGCGTTGCACCCTTAGCAGGAAAATCAGGCGAAACAATTATGCTGCAAGCCTATCCTCAAGTGGATATGACGCTTAAAAATGAAAAAATTGAATTGGAATTGGATTGGGTGAAAAATATTATCGTGGCAGTCCGCACGGTTCGCAGCGAAATAAATATTGCACCTGGTAAACCTATTCCAGTGTTGCTGACCAAAGGCACTGAAAAAGACAAAGAACGCATGCAGCATTTTCAATTACTCATTCAAACCTTAGCTAGACTTGAAAGTGTTCAATGGCTTGGGAACACTCAACCTCCTCAATCTGCAACGGCATTAGTAGGTGAACTAGAAATTTTAATTCCGATGGCAGGATTGATTGATGTCAAAGAAGAATCTGCGCGATTATCTCGTGAAATTGCCAAATTAGTAAAAGATATTGAGAAAGCAGAAAGTAAATTAGAGAATCCTAATTTTGCTGATAAAGCACCAGCAGATGTCGTGGCAAAAGAAAGAGGAAAATTGTCAGAATTAAATACTACACGGGAAAAAATGGAGATGCAGTTACGGCAGATTTTATCTTAAGATCAAGTAAATTTCCTGATAGTCATCGAACAGCTGCGATCTGCTCGCTATAACATGGTACTTTTATATTAGGAAAATTAATGCGCTGGCTTGAAGTGAATGCGCAAAAATGTTTTTAAATATAGCATATTACATTGGATCTGACTAAAAATAACCCTAAAAATATTACGTTTATTAATACTCCCTTAAGCTTCAACTGACATAATTGCATAGTTCATCTCTCTGAACACTAACGAGACGACGATGTAACCCTCACCCGCAGGATGCGGGTGAGAAGTTACATAGACAAATGATTTAGACAGATAAATTTTCTAAAAAACCAAATCGCTTAACCACTTGATCAATTTCTTTTAAGCACACTAGCAACTCTTCTAACTTACCCAACGGCCACATATTAGGACCATCAGAAGGCGCACGATCAGGGTCAGGATGGGTTTCAATGAATAGACCTGCGACACCAGCAGCGATTGCAGCACGTGCTAATACAGGAACAAATTGACGCTGCCCACCGGTTGCATTGCCCAAACCACCAGGTAGTTGGACAGAATGAGTTGCATCAAATACAACAGGACAACCTGTTTCACGCATCACAGCAAGAGAGCGCATATCAGAGACTAAATTATTGTAGCCAAAGCTTGCACCGCGTTCACATAGCATAATTTTTTTATTGCCAGTTGCGAGTGCTTTTTCTGCCACATTTTTCATATCCCATGGCGCTAGAAATTGGCCCTTCTTGATATTGACTGGCAAACCTTGTCGCGCAACACGTTCAATAAAATTAGTCTGGCGGCATAAAAATGCAGGCGTTTGCAATACATCGACTACATCAGCAATTTCTTCGATCGGTGAATCATCATGTACATCGGTTAAGACAGAAACTCCAATGGTTTTTTTCACCATGCCCAAAATTCGCAACCCTTCTTCCAATCCTAACCCGCGAAAACTCTTCCCAGAAGAACGGTTTGCTTTATCAAAAGAAGATTTATAAATAAAAGGGATATTCAATCGATCAGTTAACTCTTTCAACTCACCTGCAGTATCAAGAGCAAATTGTTCACTCTCAATAACGCATGGGCCTGCGATCAAAAAAAACGGTTGCTTCAATCCAACTTCAAAACCACACACCTGCATTACTTTTCTCCTGATAAGCTTTGGATGCTTTTATGAATGCTGAAAACAATGGATGCCCGTCGCGTGGGTTTGACGTAAACTCTGGGTGAAATTGACAGGCTACAAACCAGGGATGGTTAGGTAATTCAATCATTTCCACTAAATTATCAGGCTCTGAGCGAGCAGAAATTTTGATGCCTGCTGCTTCAACGGGTGCAAGAATAGTATTATTCACTTCATAACGATGACGATGACGCTCAATGATTTTATCTTTGCCATAAATTTTTCTGGCGAGCGAGCCTTCAGCCAATTGACAAACTTGACCACCTAAACGCATCGTACCACCCTTGTCAGATTCTTCGGTGCGCAATTCTTTTTTACCGGTTTGATCTACCCATTCAGCAACTAGGGCAACAATCGGATAAGGTGTATTTGGGTCAAACTCCGTACTATTAGCATTCTTTTTATTGGCTAAGTGCCGGGTAAATTCGATTAATGCAATTTGTAATCCTAAACAAATTCCAAGATAAGGCACATTATTTTCACGGGCAAATTTTGCTGCCATGATTTTGCCTTCAACACCACGCTTGCCAAATCCACCTGGAACTAAAATTGCATCCATCCCTTTCAACATTTCTAAGCCATTTTTTTCAATTTCTTCAGAGTCAATGTATTGAATATTCACCCGAGTACGAGTCTGGATACCTGCATGTTTTAAGGCTTCAGAAAGTGACTTATAAGATTCAGTCAATTCAACATATTTGCCAACCATACCAATCGTCACTTCTGAGTCAGGATGACGATAATCTTCCACGACCTTTTCCCATTCGTGTAAATCAGCCGGTTTAGCGTCTATGCCCAACATTTCAACCACAATATCATCCAACCCTTGTCGATGAAGTTCGAGGGGAATCTCATAAACAAAATCAACATCAGGTAAAGGAATGACAGCGCGTTCTTCGACATTAGTGAATAAGGCGATTTTTGAACAAGCTTGTTTGGAAATAGGAAATTCACTACGACAAAGCAAAATATCAGGTTGAATACCGATGGAGCGTAATTCTTTGACTGAATGTTGGGTTGGTTTGGTTTTGATTTCGCCTGCTGTTTTGATATAGGGAACCAAGGTTAAATGAATAAATAGAGCATTATGCCGACCTAACTGTACGCGCATTTGACGAATGGCTTCGAGAAACGGCAGTGATTCGATATCACCCACCGTGCCGCCAATTTCAACTAGTATAATATCTTCATCCGTGGTTGCCGCTAAAATACAGCGTTTAATTTCATCTGTAATATGTGGAATCACTTGCACAGTGCCACCCAAATAATCACCGCGGCGTTCTTTCATAATCACGTTGGCATAAACTCGACCCGTCGTGAAGTTATTCACTTTAGACATTTTAATCCGCACAAATCGCTCGTAATGTCCCAGATCCAAATCAGTTTCTGCACCATCTTCAGTGACGAATACTTCACCGTGTTGAAACGGACTCATCGTACCAGGATCAACATTAATATAAGGATCTAATTTGAGTAAACTCACTTTCAAGCCGCGAGCTTCCAAGATGGCGCCCAATGATGCAGAAGCGATTCCCTTGCCAAGAGAAGAAACTACACCGCCCGTTACAAAAATATATCGTGTCATGATTATTTCACTTTCTTATATATGTTCACAGAATTCATCCCCCAACTCATTTGATAGAATCCGGAGTGAAGCAATTCAAACTCATCCTCATTAATTTTTTTAGTCATCGTAATAATATGTACATCTTTAGGCAAAGTTAAAAATTTAGTTAATAGGCTTTGCCATAAATCATAGGAAAAAGCCGTTGCATTCAGCAATATTACTTTTGCATCGGAAAAATCAACCTCTAAAAAACTTTTATTAATAAACTGAATATTAAGTTTTCTGTTAGGTAAGAATTCTTTAATCTCAGAATGTGCTGTCATTTTTTGTAATTGCTGGATGCTTGTGTCATAAAGCCCTGATAACAACTCTATCCCACAGCATTTACGCCAGTCATACAATACACTTGCCCATAATACGGGCTTACCTGTGCCCGAACCAAGGTCATAGAATACTTCGCTTGGGTTAGGGTTTACAACTTCTAAAATTTCTTTAAAGCTTCTGGTGGTTAATTCACCGTAAATCAATGAAGAATCGTTCGAAGCAAGCCTGTCGCGTTCTTTCACCGAAATGTCAAATCCATTAATCTTTTCATAGAGTTGGTTAACAATTTGCAAACAATAGTCAGCTGTATTACTCATAAGCTTTTTCCACTTTAATTCAGCGTCCTAATATAAACATTTGACTCTGAACATGCTACCCTTTAGCCTTGCTAACTTGAAAGTGGAATTTCTTATATAAGGAGATCAATTATTATGCTGCTAAGAATTTTTGTTGCACTTGCTATACTTGCTGCGATTTTGGTTGGGATTTTAGTATTAGTGTTACCACGTGATCAATTGGTTAGACTCATTATGTTCCGCGACTTTTTTGATGTTTCCCTGCCTATTCTTGCATTTGGTGCGTTAGTTAAATATTTGTGCACATTTCGTTGTCACCATCATTGCAAGAAAGATATTTAATTTTATTTTATTGCAAAAATCGTAGGGGCGATCCTTTGTCAAGGGCGACCGCCGGTCGCCCCTACATCTAAATGGATTAAGTACCCTTCTTTATCTGCCTCTACGCCAAACCCATTACATACTGTAAACCCCACCACTGCAGCCAGTTCATCCTGAAGATAAATTAAAGGCACTCTATCACGCTCCCAAGGCGGAATTTTCCATTCTTGAAATAATTTCTTTAATGAATGACGAATAGCTCTACCTGGAAGATGGCATTGCTCGCCTCCCTGCCGAAATTTCACAGTCACCTGGTTGATATTTGACCTGATCCCTGCGCCTCTTGTTAAGGTTGCATGCAAAGTCCCAACACCAGCAATAACCAGTGGTCTTTGCAAGTCCCAGCTAATATCCATTTCTTCACCCACCTGACTTTTGACGGATGAGAAAAAATAAATATCATCCTGATATCGCCTAAGTTCAACATGACCCCAATGAATATGTGGAGATTTATCTGCACGCGCTGGCAGCATATCAATTAAAATTTGTCGCATTTTTTTCGCTGGTGGTGCAGATACATGAAAATGGTGCATCCACTCGCGTAACACTAAACGCTGGCGCGCAGGCGGCAATTTTTTTAAATAACTAACCGACAATGTATTGGGTTGTGAACCTTTAGCCGCTAATAAATCATTTCGTATAATATCTTCTAAGACTTGCTGTGCATCAGCACAATTTTCTGCGACACGCGCTAAGGTTTTAGTCACGGTAGGCCAACGTTGTTGTAGTAATGGTACAATATGGTGGCGCAAAAAATTTCGTGAAAAATGCATATTGCTATTGGATTCATCTTCAATCCATGCAAGCTGCGCGAGTATTGCAAGCTGTTGTAATTCTTCGCGAGTAACCTCTAGCAGTGGGCGAGCATGCCAGCCTGCGCCTAGTTTTTTAAGGCGCGGCATCGCAGCTAATCCTTTTGGACCTGAGCCACGAAGTAATTGTAACAATACTGTTTCTGCTTGATCATTTTGATGATGCGCTGTGACTAACAAATCATTTGCTGTTAATAATTCGGCAAAAGCGGCATAACGAAGTTTTCGTGCGATAGCTTCCTGGCTTTCACCACTTAATGCTTTCACGAAAATTTTCCGCAACACAAAATCAATTTGTAATTTCGCACAAATGTCAGCAGAGCGTTTGGCCCATTGATCTGCATTCGGACTTAAACCATGATGAATGTGAATGACTTTTAATTTTAGCGGATACTGTGTACGCAGTTTTGCAAAAAGATGCAGTAAAACCTGTGAATCCAGGCCACCACTGTAAGCAATCCAATAGGTTTTTTCAAATCCTTGTTCGAGACAAAAATCAACCAGTGAGGCCATAAGACATTAGTCGTTGATAACGCAATTCAAGCAAACGTGGAATGGGGTAACCGCGTAATTCATTTAATTTTTCGGCTAATGTTTTTTTCAGTACCGCTGCCATCGCATTATAATCCCGATGTGCGCCGCCTAGTGGTTCAGTAATCACTTGATCAATTAATCCTAACTGTAAAATTTTATCGGCAGAAACACCCATCGCTTCTGCCGCTTGCGGTGCCTTATCCGCACTCTTCCATAGAATGGAAGCACAACCTTCTGGCGAAATTACAGAATAAATTGAATATTGCAACATCATCACCCGATCACCTACTCCAATGGCTAATGCACCACCTGAGCCGCCTTCGCCAATCACCGTGCAAATAATCGGGGTTTTTAATTGCGACAATACAAATAAATTGCGGGCGATCGCTTCGCTTTGATTGCGCTCTTCTGCACCAATACCTGGATAAGCTCCGGGTGTATCGATAAAAGTAAAAATAGGTAGTTGGAATTTCTCTGCCATTTTCATTAAACGTAATGCTTTGCGATAATCTTCTGGATTAGGCATACCGAAATTACGCTCAATTTTTTCCTGGGTTTTACGGCCTTTTTCATGCCCCATCACCATCACGGGTTGACCATCAAAACGCGCAATGCCTGCCACAATCGAGGGGCCATCAGAAAGCGCTCGGTCCCCAAACAATTCATCAAATTCTGTAAAAATCCGCGAAATATAGTCAATTGTATGCGGCCGCTGCGGATGACGTGCCAACTGGGTCGTTTGCCACGGCGTTAAACGTGAAAAAACTTCTTTGGTAAGCTGTTTGCTTTTGACTTCTAAACGAGCAATTTCATCACTCAAATTGATATCGTCATTGTCAGCACCTACCATGCGCAATTCTTGGATTTTGGCTTCTAATTCAGCAATAGGCTGCTCAAAATCAAGGAAATTCAGGTTCATCGTTTCTACTACCTTTCCCGGTTATTCATAGAGAGTTGGCTATGATACCCCACCCGGGAGAAAAACGGAAACCTCCAGGCGCTGTTGTGTTAACGAGGTCTAACATCTTAAATTGTATTAGGAATTATTAAACTCAACTCCCATCATCCAATTTGTCTAGTAATTTCAATCCTTCTTTAGGGTTTCCTTTAGCCGCACGCGCGCGAAATCGCATTTCGGCATCAAACTCTGTCAACACAATAGTAGAAACCTCTTCCATCAACTTATTAACACTCATATGTCGCTGTTTAGCGAGCGACTTGAGCCTTGCATGCTTATCTTCAGGTAATCTAATCGTTAACGTAGACATTTTGTTTATTCTCCTCAAGTAATAATTGGCGCGGTGTTACTATAGCAATATCTGGAAACATTAATTGACCACCTTTAAAACCTTTAAGATTATGCGTAATAATTCCTTCTGCATTGCCTGCAACTGCTAATTCTAAAATGTGATTATCTCCTTTATCCGTCAAATTAGGGCGCCAAAGATAATAAACATGAACCCATCGACAAACAGCTAAAAATGCATTTAGCAAACTCTCTCTTTCTTTTGCAGTAAGAATACACTTGCGATATAAGTACTCTCGATGCAGCAAAGATTCATATTCACTGAAAAGGCCCGTACCCATTAAAGGCTGATACTTGCGCTTAAGGCAATATCGCAATATCTGACGACTATCTCCATTCTCACTTAAGAGGGCCGAGACAAACACAGACGTATCAATAACAAGAGTTTTTTTCATCGCAGAATGATAGCGTATGTGCTATCATTCTGCAAACGATCAAATCAACCATCGCTTCTCCTTAATTCTCCTAATGCTGTTGTTATAGCAAAAATTGCCCTATAATTGCACCCCTTAAATATGATAATGAACGCTAAACGCATCACACGAGGATACACATGGAAAGCAAGCGCGAAGCAAAGGTTAAAGAAGAGTCATCCATTGCCTTTGAGACATTTTGGTCAAAAGGCTTGGCACATTATTTTCAAGCCTTTATTGATGGGTCTCTGGTGGCACCCTCCCAAGTACACTTATGGGGATTAGCAAAAAAAGACCAAGCTATTGCTGAAGCCTGGTGCAATAGACTAACAGCAGAAAAAGAAACCCTCGGTGATCGCTTCCCCATTGAAAAAGAAGTACTTCTTGGCATCATTCATTATCACTGGAATAAAAATTATGAAAAAGCTTGCCTCATTTTTAAACGAGCGGCTCAGGAAAAAAATCCAACTGCGCAATATTATTTAGGTAGGATTTATGAATTTAACCATGGAGTATCTTCTGGTCCAGCAGTAGGTCGTGCACTCGATAACTACGTAATTGCAGCATGTGGATCTAACCCTTCTGCAATGGCGAGGACTGCTATAGCATCCCGCCACCAGAATACAGTTCCACAAATCAACCGTGTCAATTATTTCCAAAATGCATTAAAGCTAAACGATCCAATGATGGCGTATCGCTTCGGGCAATTTTATCAGAATGAATGTATGCTTCCCCCCCGTCATGGGTGATCGGAACCAAGCTATCCGTTTGTTCCGTCAAGCAGCTGCAGGTGGCTATTGGGAAGGGCTGGTAAAACTAGCAAAATTATATCAACAAGGTTGCGAGGGTATCCCACGTGATGAAAAAGAAGCTGACAGACTTTATGATCTTGCGATTAAAGTATCACCGGATCTCTTAGATTTGAATCCTTTTCGGGGATTTTATGCAAAACCATTAGAGAAATTTTTTGAGAATGCGAAACAGGGCGATCCTTTAGCAATAGCCGATCTTCTTCGACGACTAAGTCTAGGAAATGAAGCAGATATAAAAATGATGAAAGAACAGGTACGTCAATTTAATGAAAGAGAAGAGCCAAACAATGACGTTCTCGGTCACCATCAAGTATTCATAGGCTTCCTCTATTACTGCGTTAAAAATTATGCAAAAGCCGATGATTATTTTCAATCTGCCGTTAGTGAACAAAAAAATATAAATGCCGAAGTAGGACTAGCGATGATACATCAAGCTCGTGGTGAGGATGACCTTGCCATGGAATGCTGCAATAAAATCATCATGAAGAACCAGCACCCAATCGCATTATTCCAGCTAGGTAAAATTCATCTTGATAAGGCTAATTTTCCATTCGCTCTTATTCATTTAAATAAATCAAGAGATGGCGGTCTTCCAGAAGCAAGCTTCTGGTTAGGATATATGCATGAATACTGTACTACGCCTATCGATAAAGCACAAGCCACTGCATATTATCGTGATGCAGCAAACGCCGGCCATATACACGCCTTAACTTCTTTAGCATCATTGCAATCGAATAGAACAGAAAAAAATTTCGACGAGGCAATCAGACTTAATCAAGCAGCCATTGAGCAAGGTGACATCACTGCCCTGTATAACCTGGGAATTAATCTCAAAGAGAGTTCACCTTCACCTATTTCAGAAAACATAAAAGAAGCTATTAGAATATTTAAACAAGTTCTAGAAAGAGAAGCTGATAAAAGATACAATGCGACTGCCTTATTTAATCCTATCTATGATGATACCTTTAAAGATGCAGCATTAGAGTTAGGAGTAGTGCATTCTGGAAAATCTTTAGAATTCAAAAATGACGGACAATCCGCATTTTATTTTCGACTAGCGAAAGAAAAAGGACAAATCAAGGCAAGAGAGCGCTTAGAACTTTTATGCCGCGATACATCCCACCAACAAACTCAAAGTCCTGAATTCATTTATCATACATCTGTTGCAATGCATGTTGATGCACTGCATCCAGTCTTTAATAAATTAGCCGCAACTGAATCAGAAAGCTTTGATGACTTAACCATTAATGATCCCTGGGAAAAAGTTAAACTATCACTGACACCAGAAATCGCTACAATAGTTTACGACCGCATACAAACTGCTGCCGCTATAAGCCGATGTGATATAGAAGATACTTGCCGCTTTTCAAGTAA
>Ga0206802_1123_pt1 | contig 18406 bp, 17 predicted proteins | sample Alteio_BWOrgCont_63_FD_152902 | JGI IMG/M metagenome (GOLD analysis project Ga0206802, IMG submission 152902) | Enriched cells from forest soil in Barre Woods Harvard Forest LTER site, Petersham, Massachusetts, United States -... | ecosystem: Environmental > Terrestrial > Soil > Temperate forest >... | reverse complement strand
ACAGTAACGACTTGTGATTGATTAGCTAAGAAATACTTTAGCATCAATCCCATGAAAATTTTGTAAATAAAAATACCGCCAAACAATATGCCGACGCAAATGAGCATTATTTTCATGCGTCTTTTCATTTGAGGATTATCCATTTGCATACTGATTTATATCTCCATCTTAACTAGTAATACAACATTTACGATTCCACCATCCGCCACCTAATGCTTGAAACAATGCCGCTGTGTCAGCATAACGCGCCGCTTGTGCCTTGATAAGATCAATCCGAGTTTGCTGATATTGACGTTGTGCAATAAGCAGCGAGAGAAAGCTGACACCGCCCAGCTTAAATTGTTCTTGTGTCATGGTGAGGGTTTTTTTAGCGGCAATCTCAGCCTCTTTTTCTGCTTTTAATGCTTTTGCATCATTCTGGAGTGCACGCAGGGTGTCAGCTACATTTTGAAAGGCTTGCAGAACTGTTTGACGATATTGTGCTGCAGCTTGTTCAAGCCCGGCCACAGCCGCTCTTTTTTTGGCTCTTAATGCGCCACCGTTAAATATGGGTTGAAGCAATGAGGCACCATAATTCCATGCTATGTTGTGTGCAGTAAATATATTCGCAATCGTTTGATTTTCATAACCGTAAGCTCCAGTTAAGGTAATTTGTGGATACAGATTTGCGGTAGCAACACCTACTTGTGCACTGGCTGCATGTAATAATGCTTCTGATGCACGGATGTCAGGTCGTTGGCGAACTAGTGATGAGGGTAAGCTGACCGGTAAATTCTTAGGTAAGTGCAATTGACTGAGGGTTAATTCAGGATATTTATTTTCATTGGGTAATGCACCTACTAGCACTGATAGTGCATGTAGATTTTGTGCGAGACTTTGTTCTAGTGGTGGCAGTGATGCGCGTGTTTGGCCTAACTGAGTTTCTTGAGAGTAGACATCTGAGCCTGAAGCGCCGCCCAAGTTAAATTGTTTTTTTACAATAGCCAGCTGATCTGTCTCAGATTGAATAATTTGCTGAGTGGCTTGGATCTGTGCTTTTAGTGAAGCAATTGTGACTGCAGTGGTCACAATGTTAGATGTTAACGTAAGGTAAGAAGCTTCTAGTAAAAAATTTTGGTAATCAATTTGTGCGCCTAAGCTTTCGATTTGTCGGCGAGCAGCGCCAAAAAAATCTAATGTATATGAAACATTCACGGAAGCATTATAGGTATTAAAAGTAGTCGATGCAAAATCGCCGCCAAATCCCGCACTAGATAAACGTTGTCTTTCACCCGTCAATTGAACGCCAACAGAAGGGTACAATGAGGTACCAATTTGTGCGTTAAAAGTTTCTTCTGCTTGTCGCAAGGATGCTTGTGCTGCAGCAAGATTAGGGCTATTTGCTAATCCGATACATATCAGTGCATTGAGGGCGTCAGAATGATATAAAGACCACCAAGCTGCTGGGATCTCTTGGCCTGAAACAAGGTAGAAATGCTGTGATTTTTCTCCGTCACTAGCTGTTTTTGTGCCAACGGTTTTTGCAGGTAAAGGTGACCCGGTGTAGGTATTCGTTTTGGGAGAAGCAGGTGAGTGAAAATCGGGGCCAACCATACAGCCGGCTAAGACTATACTGACTAACGTAGTTATTAAAAACTGTCTATAAAATTTCATTGGGTACATTTATTCTACGATCCTTACTGAGTCAGTATCGTACCATTTTTTATTTATTTTTTGATATAGTTATAAAAAATACTCCAATAAATTTTCTTTAATGATTTTAATTTATAGAAGTTTTTTATAGCACACAGTTTATTTTTGCACTAAAAGGAATCAAAATGCCTGAGTTACCAGAAGTTGAAACAACGTTACGTGGCATTAAGCCGCATATCGAACACCAATTAATTAAAGACATTATCATTCGGCATTATCAATTACGGTGGCCAGTTCCGCGTGATCTTCAAGACAAATTAAAACATAAAAAAATCAAAAAAATTGAACGAAGAGCGAAATATTTATTAATTTCTGTTGCAGAAGGAACCATCATTTTGCATCTCGGTATGTCAGGTAGCTTGCGTATATTGGCGCAACCTCTGTTACCTAAAAAGCATGACCATATCGATATTGAATTTGAAAATAAAAAAATCCTACGTTTTACTGATCCGCGTCGTTTCGGTGCATTTTTATGGACAGAGGAAGACCCTGCTCTGCATCCATTATTAAAAAATCTTGGGCCTGAACCTTTAGATAAAAGTTTCTCGGCACAGTATTTATTGAAACGAGCACAAGGCAGAAAAGTTCCCGTGAAATCATTTATTATGGACAATAAAATTGTTGTAGGTGTTGGAAATATTTATGCGACTGAAGCGCTTTTTATTGCGGGCATTAATCCTAAACATCCTGCTGATAAAATTTCTTTAGAGCAATATAAAAAACTCGTTAAAACTATCAAAGCCGTCTTGCTTTATGCTATTAAGCAAGGAGGCACAACATTGAAAGATTTTCTTAATAGTGATGGCAAGCCTGGTTATTTTATCAATAAACTAAAAGCCTATGGGCGTGCAGGATTATCGTGTGTAAAATGTCATACAACATTAAAGTCTATTTATATTGGGCAGCGTAATACGGTTTATTGCGAAAAATGCCAAAAGTAAATTCAAAGGAAAATAAAATTTGAGTGAACAATGTTATTGGGTATACATTTTAAATTGTGATAATGGCAGTTATTACACGGGTTATACAACGGATGTAGCCCGTCGATTTCAAGAGCATGTGCAAGGAACAGGTAAATGTAAATATACTCGGAGTTTCAAGCCATTGCGTATTGCTCAATGTTGGCAAATTTCTGGCAATAAAGCGATGGCAATGAAGGTTGAGCAATATATCAAAAAAATGTCTAAAAAAGAGAAAGAACAGCTCCTGTTGAATCCAAGCAGTTTGTGTCAGTATTTCGATATTAAAGCTTATCAGAATGGGCAATAATTAAACATTTTCGTAGCATAATCTGTCGAAATATGTATAATTACACGCATAATGTTTATTTATCTATCAATATAACAGACGAGGTTATTCTTATGTCAGCATCAGCATCAAAATCTATGGGTAGTCCTAGGCTATCGTCAATAGCGGAGGAAAAGGTTAAATCAGATTTTACACTAGATTTAGCACTAACAAATCATCCTTACGATGTGGTCATCGACCTTCTTTCTAATATTAAAAAAGAAAATGATGGTATACGCCAAGATGTAGCAGACTTTGCAGAAACTTTACATGACAAGCTATCTTCATATCGAGACCAAGGGCGTGTTGTAACGATTGCCCATCTGCAAGATACTATTCAAGATGTGCAGCGCTATGAAGAAGAGGTGCTAGAAAAAATTAAGTCTATTACCGAGGGACTTGGAGAGGCGCATGTCCAATCTTGCCATGGGCCTGAAACAACTGCTGCAGTACAGTTAATCGTTAGCAAATTAAAAGAAGCCGAAGCGTTCTGCATTCACGAGCCGCTCTCGGCAGAAGCAGTAGAATTGCTTTTAAATGGTATGAAAAATCGATATGAACAGGAACTCGAGCAACATCTAGGAGAGGAGAAAAAAAATGATATTACAAAGCACTATAATATACTGTCTAGACGGGCCGCTTTATTATTAAATTTTCGTCCTCATGGATATAGCAGACGAACGACAAGTATTATAGGAATGGCATTCGCTATAACAGATACGGTCAAAAACTCTATAGAAAAACATTTAAATGAAGTAGAAAAAGCAGGTCAAGAAATTTGTGGAACTTATGCGGGTATTAAACAAGATGAAGACTATGACGCATGCTGCAAAGTTATTCTCAAAAAATCACAAGATACCTTGAGAATGATGATGATTCATGCACTTTTAGAAAAACAAGATGGGAAAACTGATTTTCGTTGCTCTCAACTACGGAAGTTAATAGAGAGCTTAGAAGAACCTAAACACAAAAAAACTATAAGATCACGCTCAGCGATGAAATATTTTGCTGAAAAGAAGAATAAAAAACACTTCGATGAGCGCACCCGATTGCTAGATGGGCCTCGATCTGATGAATCTAAGAAGAGTGCATCGGCGTCATCTGTTAAGAGTAGAGGACGACCGAAATCAAGAGACGAGGTAAGAGAATCTACAAAGGTTATAAGATCACGCTCAACCACCAAGTATTTTGCTGAAAATAGGAATAGACAATTAGATGCGAGCCCAACATCCCTAGATGGGTCTTCACCTAATGAATTTAAAAGTAGAGAGCGTCAAAGATCGCGTTAGTAGGTAAAATAAGTAAAAATAAGCAATATTAATCGGCCATATAACTAGTGATAGATAAATGGCCGATTTATAGTTAGCATGACAAGTGCTAATAAACTCTTTCTTTAGGTTCAAAGGGTGGAACATTAGCAGGCTTCATATTGACGGGGCGATAGGCTACTTGTCCGTCAGCAAAACAAATAATATGTTTTAACCAATTTTTATCATCGCGCTTAGGATAATCTTCGCGGCTGTGTGCACCACGGCTTTCTTTACGGGTTAATGCTGCTATTGCAGTGACAAAAGCTACTTCAATCAAGTTATCTAATTCTAATGCTTCGATGCGCGCGGTATTAAATATTTTGGAATCATCAGTTAAACAAGCGTGATTTAATCGTTCACGTAATTGTTGCAATTTTTTGAGACCACTTTGCATAGATTGTTCAAGACGGAATACACCAAAATCTTCTTGCATTACTTTTTGCATATCAGCGCGAATGTCATTAAAATTTTCGCCTTTTTTTGTGCGGTCCCAACGTTCGATACGTGATAAGGCAGTGTCAATGTCAGTATCGGTTGCAGGATGTAATGGCAAACCTTGGTTAATTTCATGCTCGGCATGTATTCCTGCAGCGCGGCCAAATACCACTAAATCTAATAAAGAATTACTGCCTAAGCGATTTGCGCCATGCACTGAAACACAGGCACATTCACCAATGGCATAAAGTCCTTGGACGATGGTATCGTTACCCTCTGCAGTTTGTGTAATGACTTGTCCATGCACGTTGGTTGGAATTCCACCCATCATATAATGGCAAGTGGGTGCAACAGGAACAGGATCTTTGATCGGATCTACACCGACAAATGTCATCGATAATTCACGAATTCCAGGTAATTTTGACATGATGACTTCAGGGCCTAATTGATCCATTTTTAATTTGACGAAATCAACTCCTTTAGGGTTAAAGCCATTACCAGCACGAAGTTCTAAGGCAATCGCGCGTGCGATGACATCGCGTGAAGCAAGATCTTTTGCATGCGGTGCATAACGCTCCATAAAGCGTTCACCTGTCTTGTTGATGAGATAACCTCCTTCGCCACGCACACCTTCTGAAATCAAATTACCAATGCCTGGCAAACCGGTGGGATGAAATTGCCACATTTCAATATCTTGCACAGGGATGCCAGCGCGTAATGTCATGCCTAAACCATCGCCTGTATTAATATGTGCATTGGTAGTTGTTTCATAAATTCGACCAGCGCCACCTGTTGCAATAATAGTAGCTTTGGCATTGAAAAAAGCCATCTCACCTGTTTCGATGCAAATGGCAATAACCCCTGCAATATTATTTTGAGCGTTTTTCACTAGATCGATCGCAAACCATTCAGAAAAAAAATGTGTTTTGGCTTGAATATTACTTTGATACAGGGTGTGCAATAAGGCGTGACCCGTACGATCCGCTGCAGCACAAGTGCGATGTGCGACTTCTTTACCATAATCGATGGTTTGACCGCCGAAAGCGCGCTGATAGATTTTTCCATCATCCAAGCGTGAGAAAGGCATACCCATATGTTCCAATTCATACATTGCTGCTGGCGCCATTTCACACATGTATTCAATACTATCTTGGTCGCCAAGGTAATCAGAGCCTTTGACCGTATCATACATATGCCAACGCCAATCATCTGGGTGCATGTTTCCTAATGCAGCTGCAATCCCACCTTGAGCTGAAACGGTATGCGAACGAGTGGGAAAAACTTTGGAAATAACCGCGACTTTTAATTCTGAATTGGCAAGTTGCAGTGCAGCACGTAATCCTGCGCCACCAGCGCCGATGATGACTGCATCAAAAACGTAGGTTGATAGTTTCATTGCATTTCCTTTTGCATATAAAGTTCTCGAGAGATGATATTTTATACTATCTTTTTTAAGTTATTGCTATTGAAGCTATTCCTTTTTTATCGCACTAATGTTGTCAATTTATAATGCGTCTGTAATACTGGGCAAAAGCATTCACTGCCCAGTTTTTCTGTACAAATTTTATGAGGACAATTTATGAACTTCTCACAAGTAACTTATATTTGGATTGATGGTAGCAGTCCGACTCAAACACTGCGCTGTAAAATGAAAATTATTCCTAGTAACAAAAAAGTGCTGACTTTGAATGATCTTCCGCAATGGAATTTTGATGGTTCTTCTACTTATCAAGCGGTGGGACATGATTCTGATTTGATTTTGCAGCCAGTTTGTATGGTGAACGATCCTATTTTAGGGGCGGGAAATTATCTGGTTCTTTGTGAAGTATTAAATCCTGATGGATCTGCGCATGCCACTAATAAACGGGCCAGATTGGTGCAAGTGATGCAAAAAGTGAGTAAAAATCTGGATCCTTGGATTGGATTTGAGCAAGAATATACCCTGTTTCGCGGACAAACACCGTTAGGTTGGCCAGATCGAGGGTATCCTGCACCTCAAGGTCCTTTCTATTGTGGAGTTGGAGCAGATGAAGTATTTGGACGTAAATTGGTAGAAAAACATGCTCAAGCCTGTCTCGATGCAGGAATCATGCTGTATGGAACGAATGCTGAAGTGATGCCGGGACAATGGGAATTCCAAATTGGTTATCGCGGTGCAGAAGGGGAAAGTGCAGATCCTGTGACTGTCTCTGATCATTTATGGTTGGCGCGTTGGCTGCTTTATCGTTTAGGGGAAGAATTTGATATCACTGCCAAGCTTCATCCAAAACCGGTCAAGGGAGATTGGAATGGTGCTGGCAAACATACTAATTTTTCCACCAGTGAAATGCGTAATCCAAAAACGGGCATGGATGCTATCAATAAAGCGATCAAAGAATTGGAAGCGCGTCACAATCATCATATTGCAGTTTATGGTCATGATTTAGAATTACGTTTAACTGGCAAGCATGAGACAGCGCACATGTCGCAGTTTATTGCGGGTGTTGGCAATCGAGGTGCTTCGATTAGAATTCCCCGTCCGGTTGCGAATAAAGGTTATGGTTATTTAGAAGATCGCCGTCCGGGTGCTAATGCTAATCCTTATGAAGTAGCTTGTATTTTGGTTGAAACGATATGTGGAGTAAAAATTCCAGTTGTAGTGGAAAAGAGTCTTTCAAAGGAAGAAGTGCAGTAGTGGAAAAAAATCTTAAAAAAATGTTACAAGGCTATCAAGCCTTTAGAAAAAAATATGCTCTTGGTGATAAGTCTGTCATGGGATATCTTTCTCATCACGGGCAAAAACCAAACATCATGGTAGTTGCTTGCTGCGATTCACGAGTAGATCCGGGATTGATACTGCAATGCGATCCTGGTGATTTATTTGTGGTGCGGAATGTGGCGAATATTGTTCCTCCTTATGAAAAGGATGAAGCTCACCATGGAACGAGTGCCGCATTAGAATTTGGGGTACGCTTTTTAGAGGTGAAGCATTTAATTTTATTGGGACATAGTCAATGTGGTGGAATTCAAGCACTATTAAACAATGATGATTCTAATAAAAACGATTTTATCAACAACTGGGTTTCACTTATTAAAACAAAGGCTAATCCAAATGATGCTGATGATTATGCAAAATCAGCGCTCAATCAATCTTATCTGAATTGCCTGACTTTCCCTTGGATTAAAGAAAAAGTAACTCAGGAAAAGTTATTCATCCATTTGTGGTTTTTTGATATTAAAACAGGACAGATTTTTACGTATTCTAATACGGAGAAAGAATACCAACCACTTGATGCAGGTGAGTGAAGGAAGTCATTCAGCTATATTCAAAAAATTATCCCCTATTTTGTAGGGCTTTGATTAGATCCTGTGATTTGTAAATAGGAAGTGAACATTGCGAGTTCTGACAAACATAAGCAGCTGATTTATCTAATACTGGATAGGTTGCATCTGAATTCAATAAAGAACCCTCTTTTCGATCCCACCAATCAATACGTGAATATAATGCAGCATGTGCAAGCGAGGTTTTATGAAGATTTTTTGCATTAGAATCATTCTTAGATCCTATGGTTGTGATATGAATAGGAAGATTTTCGACTCTATACTCTGCCATTAAAAGAAGCGCGGGTGAATTATTCGTAATAATTTCTGGTGTCATTAAATAATGAAAAGCATTAAGTTGCATTTGCCTAAATAGTTTGTCGCCTGTGTAGCTGAATAATAACGAAGTGAAGCGCACGATATCTGCATTTTCGCTGGCTTTCAAGTCTAATTGTTCATCATCTGAATCGTTACTTGGTTCGAAAGAAGTAATAAATCCAACATCATCATCAGCGTTTTGAAAATACGTATTAATAAATTGTGCAGCGTTGATTGCCCTGTTTAAATATTCCGGATTTGCAGTTGCTTGATACAGTGTAAGAAAAGCATTACCCATCGCTAAGGTATCATTTAAATAGAGTGTATTGTTTTCTGTTTTTGTGTGACGAAATCCGCCACCAGTAATACTTAAATTATCAATAACCCAATGAGCTGCTTTTGTTGCTTTTTCTAAAACAGCAACATCTCCTTTTACCATGTAAAAGTGGGTAAGCCCAGTAATGGCCAGCCCATTTTCTGCAGCAAAAATATCTTCATCTATCGGCGGAATGCCCGCCTCGCGGCGATGTTGATCGTCTAATTGATAATAATTAGTATTGTGTGTTGCAACAGAAGGATAAGCATATTGGCCCGCATAAAAAGCACCTTCAGGGCTAATTAAGAAATTATCAATATAATTCATTAGCTTTTCCGCTGCTAAGAGGTAGGTTAGATTTTGCGAATAGGCATAGACTTCAGAGTAAACTAGTAAAGCATTTGCCTCGGTTGCTGTTGCTTTTTCGAAATCCATTTTTTTATTGACTATGCCACGATATATTCCACCCCAGATCGGATCGGTTAATGGAAGTTGCGAATTTAGAGTGGATGTTATCCAGGTATGCAGCAATTTTTCATTTGCAGTAGAGAAAACTAATGCGTATTCAATAGAATCGATATTTAAGTCTTCTGGTTTTTGTTGAGCAAAAATAGAAAATTGCTTTTCTTTTAGTGAGTCATGTAATTCACTTGGTAACTGTGTAACTGCAGATTGGCTGTTATTGGTTGGAGCGGTATTCGGGTCATCTTGTGACTGGATAGTTGGAAAAGAAGGCTTATTTTCAGCGTCAGCGAATCCATTGCTAGTTAGTATCATCGTTAATAAAGCTAGAAATAATCCTATACTACGCAAAGTCACCTCCATGGACATTGGCATAGCTTATCAAAACCATTCGACCATGACAAATTGCATTACACTGTTTAGGATAAAGTTCGGGAAAATAACAGGTATATCAATCTATTATAAATTGGTTTATTGTATACAGTGGGCTGTAAATGATGCGGCTTATATTCATTGGAGAAAGGCGGAATTTAAGGAGATAACATGTCATTAGGTACCATTTTACTTATTGTTCTTATACTTATTTTACTAGGTGTGATTCCTACTTGGCCTCACAGTAGAAATTGGGGATATTATCCAAGTGGTGGAGTAGGCTTGTTATTATTGATCATAATAATACTGCTATTAATGGGTAGAATCTGATTTTTATGAAGGGAGAAAGTCGATGAAAAAAATGTTACCTGTTTTATTAATATGTTCTTTAGTGGCTACCTCGGTTTATGCTGATACTACTACTGTCATTTCAAACCCCACGGTTCCACAAATTAAATGGATTTCTAAGAATTCTAATGATCCGTTTACTATTCAAAATGGCGCAGGTATTCCATTAGTCATTACGATTACGGTTAATCCTGGTCCAAGTGTTGGTGCTGTTGGTGTGAATGTAAAAAACTGCGGAACCACCACGCATATCGATGCGGGTAGTGCTACAGTTTGTTCTACTAGTGATTCTAATAATCCTGTGACGTTAACTTCCGATAGCGCCACTATGCCAGCAACAGGAACTTATCAGCTAAAACCAAGTTGAAGAATAGGGATTATCCCTTTTTAATTGAGCCCCAAATTAACTTGGGGTTTTTTTTGGCTTTAAATCACGACTACTAAACCATTTATCACCATAGGAAATAAAAAGCTCTTCTCCCTTGCGAATAGTCCTCGCAGTCTTAATCGTTGCAATGCGTTTTTTTATGTTAAAAGTATAATCAACATTCGGTTCTTCCGAGTGATTATAAATGCTGCCATAACCTGTTAACACGGCATATTTCCCTTTTACATCAAAATAAAAATCCTCTAAACCCTTATCCCCACCTTTGGTGATAATGAAATAGCATTGTTCGATTTTTTCGCCTTTTTTAATGGTTTTTGCGGCAAACACTCCATAACCATGCATTGATGACTTCTTCACAAATACATTTTTTTGCAATAACTTTGATTTCATTACATTAAACCTTTAGATAAATAATATAAAATAGAGCGGTTTTTCATAGGAAAATTATAGCTGCGCAATATTATACTTTATCGACATTTAATGCTACTTTTCAAAAGATGATTAATCATTCGTAAATAAAACTCAAAACAATACCTTCCATCTTAAATAAGATGGAAGGTATTAAGCTGAGTAATGACAGGTTGGGCTAATTATTTGGCTAGTTGATTGCCGACGATACCACCACCTACTGCGCCTGCAACTGTACCTAACGCACTCCCACCTGTTAATGCATTACCTGCTACACCGCCTATTGCTGCACCACCGACTGTGCCCATATCTCTATTAGTACAGGCTGTCAGCAACCCAATGACTAGCATGATAGCTACACTTGATGAAATGATCTTTTTCATAATGAGTTCCTCTCAACGTGGTTTGAATCTAATTTTAAGTATAGCAGTGATTTTAGGGATAATTAGGCTGTTAATAGTCATTTTAATCAGAAGTGATTAAATGCAACCCTATGAATTATAGCTATAATCATATAAATAACCGGCATATACTGGCATATACTTAAAGATGATTTAATTTTTACAAGGTTGGAGAAATTCATGTCGAGGAATCGATTCAAATTTTGGCCTTGGCTAACTGTTTTAGGGCCCGGAATCATTGTTATGCTAGCTGATACCGATGCGGGCAGTCTTATTCTTTCAGCGCAAAGTGGAGCGGTGTGGGGTTATAAGTTATTGCTCATGCAGTTTGTTTTTATACCTGTGCTTTTTATGGTGCAAGAGCTAACGGTGCGCCTTGGGCTTGCTACTGGAATGGGGCATGGAGAGCTGATTAAACTACATTTCGGGAAAATATGGGCCTGGGTATCTATTTTAACGTTAGTTGTATGTTGTGTGGGTGCTCTTCTCACGGAATTCACTGGACTTGCTGCGGTTGGGCAATTATTCGGTATACCAACTTGGGAAACTTTGAGTGTAGTCGTTGTTTCATTAATTGTGATTGCTTGGACTGGTTCATACAATTCAGTTGAACGCATAGCCATTTTTGTCGGCGTTTTTGAACTTGTCTTTATCTGGATAGCCTGGCATGTTAAACCTTCTCCGCATGAAATAGCACATGGTTTAATTAGCATCCCTTGGCACAATAAAGATTATCTCTATTTGGTGGCGGGAAATATCGGGGCTATTATCATGCCATGGATGATTTTTTTCCAGCAATCAGCTGTGTTAGATAAAGGACTTAATCTGTCTCACATTAAACCTGCACGTTGGGACACTGCAATAGGATCGGTGATTACCCAGTTGGTCATGGCATCTGTGCTTATTATTACAGCCGCAACCATAGGCAAAATTAATCCTCATACACCACTCAATACAGTGATTCAAATTAGTGATGCTATTACTCCTATATTGGGGCCTACCGTTGGGCGAACTTTATTTGCGCTTGGCATGGCGGGTGCTGCATTGGTTGCTACTATTGTTGTGTCACTCACTGCAGCATGGGGGGTAGGGGAAGTGATGGGCTTTCATCGTTCCTTACAAGATCATCCGCGGAAAGCACCTTGGTTTTATGGTATTTATACCTTAGTTTTGATTTTAGGTGCATTATTAGTGACATCAAATATTGTCAATCTGGTTAATCTTAGTGTTGGCGTTGAAGTAATGAATGCATTGCTTTTACCGATAGCGCTAGGATTTTTATACTTTCTTGCGCGTTGCGCACTACCAGAAAAATATGCTTTAAAAGGATGGTACGCAATAGTAGTGGGAGTTGTGTTGTTGATAACATCGATTTTTGGTGTAGTTGCTGGAATTTTGGGATGCTTTTAGTTTATGTTTTATTCTGCTGCTTGTATTGGTTTGGTGAAAAATGGCGGTCTAGCAAACCAAATTAAAACTAATAAACCCATGAAAATGACGCCCGATATCCAAAAAATATCATCGGTTGCCGTCACGTAAGACTGGTTAACAATTATTGTATCTATCTGCGCGTAACTTGCTTGTTTGGATAAACCTCTCGCTTGTAATTGCTGTAGCACATCGAGCAATCTTGGATTATACAAGGTCAGATTTTCAACTAATTTACTTTGATGAAGTGCTTCTCGATGATCCCATAAAGTCACACTAATAGAAGTACCAAAACTGCCTGCTAATATACGTAAAAAATTAGATAAACCTGCGGCACTCGCAATACGTTTGTCGGGTAATCCCGATAATAAAATCGCGATAATGGGAATAAAGAAGCAGGGCATGCCTATTCCTTGGATAAATCGAATCATAGCAACGTTACTAAAGCCAATGTCAGTATTAAAGTTTGCGAGCCAAAAACAACAATAAGAAAATACAAGAAAACCAAAGCTGACAATAATACGTAAATCAACTTTATTCATGATTGATCCCATGAATGGGGAAAATAACAAGGGTATGATGCCAAGTGGTGCAGTGGCAAGACCCGCCCAAGTGGGTGTGAAATTCATTTGTGTTTGCAGCCATAACGGCAAAATGACAATACTGCCAAAAAATACCCCATATCCAAGGCTGATGGCGATAGTCCCTATTGCAAAATTTCTGCGTTCAAACAAGGTCAAATCGACGATCGGATATTTTTCGTAAAGTTCCCAGACAATAAAAAAAACTAAAGTAATAGTAGAAATAACCGCAAGCGTAATAATAATTGTTGAGTTAAACCAATCTAAATCATGTCCTTTATCTAATAGAACTTGTAAGCACCCAATTCCGATGGCTAATAAAATCAAGCCTATAAAATCGATTGGTAATTTTGTAGTTTCAGTTTCACGATTATGTAAAATAGACCAAGTAAGGTACACAGAAAATAAACCGACTGGAACATTGATATAAAAAATCCATGGCCAACTATAGTTGTCAGTAATATAACCACCGACGATGGGGCCAATCACGGGCGCTGCTACTGCAACAGTTGCCCATAGTGCGGTTGCCAACCCTTTTTTATCTGCTGGAAAATTTGCTAAAAGAAGACTTTGTGATAAGGGGATCATGGGTCCTGCTACTGCACCTTGAATCACACGAAATATAATCAACATCGGCAAGCTTGTTGATAAGCCACAAAGTACGGAAGCTAAAGTAAATAAACCAGTGGCGACCACAAATAATTTTACTTCACCAAAACGTCTAGCCAACCAACCCGTTAAAGGTAAGACGATGGCCATACTAACCGCAAATGAAGTGATAACCCAAGTGCCTTCATTTGCACTGACTGACAAGTTGCCAGCAATAGTCGGAATAGCGACATTAGCTATGGAAGTATCCAGGACATTCATGAATATCCCTAGTGATACAGCAATAGTCAATAAAACTAACTGGAAACCTTTAATCGGTGCCATAAATTTATCACTCACTGAGTGGCAGGGTAACTGACATTTTTTGCATTAGATTGTAAGATTTGATTAATTAAATCGTCTATTTTATTTGGTTGGTTACTATAATCTTTTGTTTGATAGATAACTTTTTGGTGTGGCGCTTGAGTTAATACGGCACCCTTGCGATTATGGGTATTGATGGTCACCGTCATTGATAAGCCAATTCGTAAGGGATGCTGTTTTAATTGTTTAGGATCAAGCGCAATGCGTACTGGTAAACGCTGCACTATCTTAATCCAGTTACCGGTTGCGTTTTGTGGTGGTAATAAATCAAAAGCATTCCCAGAGCCCGGATTTAAACCTGCTATGGTACCGTTGTAAGTAATATCACTTCCATAAGTATCAGAGACAAGCTTAGCAGGTTGGCCAATACGGAAATTTTTTAATTGAGATTCTTTAAAATCAGCATCGACCCATACCTGGTCTAATGGCACAATCACCATTAATACAGTACTGGGGGTTATTTGTTGGCCTACTTGAACAGGGCGCTTTGCAACATATCCTGATTCAGGCGCATAAATAATGGTACGCTCCCAAGTTAGATAAGCTGCACGCAACTTAGCTTCAGCATCCAGAATTTGTGGATGATGATAAAGATCCGTATTACCGACTAAAGCGATGGCAGCTGAAAGCTGCTTGTTAGCTAATACCGCTAAATCAGCTGCAGTATCAACAGCGATTTTGGCATGGCGTAATTCTTCGCGGGAAATGGTTTTATTGATGACTAATCCTTGGCGTCTTTGATAATCTTCTTGGGCTTTTTCGAGGTTATCTTGCTGCAATTTTGCATTAGCACGTAACTCATCTACATGGGTATACAATAGACTTACTTGTCGAGTGGTCAACGCTAAGTGTGATTCTGCGTCTTTTAAAGCAATTTCTGCATCAGCTTGATCAAGAGTAACAATGATTTGACCTTTTTGGACTAGGTCAGTTTCATCCGCTAAAATACCAGTGACTTGACCAGAAGTTTGTGGCATGACTTGTACTAAGTTACCGCTAACAGAGGCATCATCTGTTGTCTCATAAAATCTGCCTATGGCTAGCCAGTAGATCAGGAATATTAGCCCTGCTGCTAAGAAAAAAATAGCAAGGTAGCTAAGTATGCGGTTACGACGATGATTCTTTTTTAATCCAGAATCGATATTACTGTCTTGTTTGTTTTCCATATTCTTCCTTATAATTTAATGCTCATTATACTAAACAATAAAAATTAACCCAAGGATTGTTAGAACAATAGTAGCGGGATGATAAGAATGGTGTGTTTCGTTGGTTAGAGCTATATTATGGCTTTGGCGGCTCGGAAGCAGGGGAATTTGAAAGGATAGCCTGATGGAACAGATTGGAATATACGTTCTTTTGTTTGTTGTTATTGCAGTGATTGGTCAGGTATTTAATAAATCTTCTATACCAATATCATTATTGCTTGTTATTGCAGGCATGGTTCTTAGCGTTGTCCCCGGTTTTCCACATGTGAGTCTTAAGCCAGAAATTGTTTTAGATATTTTTCTTCCAGTATTAATCTACCAAATTAGTAGTTTTTCAGCATGGAAAGATTTTAAAAAATATTTTCGGTCAATCGCATTACTTTCTGTTGGCCATGTCATATTTATTACAGTCCTTGTAGCGATGGTATTTCATGCACTCATTCCACAGCTAGGCTGGCCATTAGCTTTTGTCCTTGGTGCTGTCGTTTCTCCACCAGACGATGTCGCTATTGTTTCAATTGCTGAAAAAATTCGTATGCCGGCGCGAGTGATGACGATTCTCGAAGGTGAGGGAATGCTGAATGATGCAACTGCCCTGATTCTTTTTAGATTTTCACTAGCCGCTGTTTTTACGCATCAATTTTCAGTGATACATGCTACTTCAGCATTGTTTGCGGTGATTATTGGCGAAACATTTTATGGGTTGGCACTCGGGTATCTTCTTGGGCGGATAAGGTCAACGATCTATAATTCAACATTGCATATGATCGCTTCATTGTTAACGCCTTTTTTAGCTTATTTTCCTGCGGTTATGCTGGGTGGGTGTGGTGTGCTTGCTACTGCTATCACAGGATTTGTGATAGGCAATTATTATCCTTCGCGTTTTACACCTGAATTTAGATTAATTAGTCGTGCAGTGTGGCCGACTCTGGTCTTTGCAATTCAAAGTATTATCTTCTTATTAGTTGGTTTGAATATGCGATTCACGCTTGAGAGCATTTCATTGATATCTAGTCACGCTCTTATTTTATATGCTTCCGCCGTTATTTTAACGATCGTTATTGGCCGATTTTTTTGGGTGTATGTTGCGCTCATCTTCTTACCTAGATTTTTATTTCCATCGATACGGAAAAAAGATCCTTATCCTCCATGGCAATATCCATTTATTGTTTCCTGGGCAGGCATGCGTGGTGGGGTTTCACTTGCTGCAGCATTAGCGATTCCTGTTTTACCTGTTTTAGCCGAAGGAACCAATCCAAGGAATTTAATTATTTTTCTAGTATTTTGTGTGATAACAATAACACTTTTATTGCAAGGTTTAACATTGCCATGGCTTTTGAAAGTGTTAGGTATGCATAAACACGGGCAACGTGAAAAATATGATGAACATCTTGCTGAGTTATCAAGCAGACTGAGGATGTGTGAAGCGGCTTTGCTTTGGCTTGCAGAATATAAAAAACAGATGAAAAATAATAAAAAATTATTAGCTGAGATTAAATTACAAATTCGTGAACAGGAAATGCTTAAGAGGCAACTGGAAGAAAGAATTCAAGGGCATGATGGAAATATCATCCATGATGAAAGTTCTGAAATGAAAGAGGAATTATTTATTTTCACAGAAATTATAGAAGTTCAAAAGACGGAATTATTTCAGCTATGGCGTAAAGATAAAATTAATCTTAACGTAAGAAATAAATTGCTAGATAAATTGGATCATCTTGCAAAACATCTGCAAGAATAAAGAAAATTATATTTTTTGGTCTGTTTTTAAGTATTTTCTAGTAAAAAATCGGGCACCCAACAAATTGATGCAAAGTCCCCCGACGACTAGAAATGCAGCAACAATTTTCCATGTTGGCAGTGGCTCGCCAAATACTACAGCAGAACTGAACATACCCACTACAGGTACTAAAAGGGTGAAAGGTGCAATCATCGCAACCGGATAACGACTGATTAACCAATTCCAGACGCCATATCCAACCCAGGTAGATATATAAACAATGTAGAGAACGGCAGTTACGCCAAGCCAGGAAAGATGATGAATGCTATAAATAATGCTGTCTTTTCCTTCAAAGATTAAGGCAAATAATATCAAAGGAAAACTGGCAACAAAACTTCCCCAGACCACTAATGAAATCATATTAACATTGCTGATTTTTTTAGTAATAAAATTTCCAACACCCCATGTCGCTGCAGCACCAATGACCAACATGAAGCCTAAGAATGATATGTTTTTATCAAAATGTATGGCAACCAGAGCAATACCACTAAATGATATTAAGGCGCCAATTATTTGCCATCGATTGGGCGATTCACCTAAAAATATGACAGCGCACAATATACTAAAGAATACTTGGGTTTGTATTAACAGCGATGCCATCCCAGGCGTCATACCAACAGACATACTCATAAAGAGTAGTGAGAATTGCAAGCCAAACATGACCAACCCATACAATGCAATTATTTTAAATGGCGCTGCAGGACGTTTGATGAAAAAAATTGCTGGGAGACTTGCTAAGATGAATCTTGTTGCACAAAGCAACAAGGGAGAAATTTCTTTGAGACCGAATTTTATAAAAATAAAATTACATCCCTAGATGACAACGACTAATAGAGCTAATAATAAATGATAGAATGGCATGGTTTTTATCTTCCAAGAGTGGCACATTTTACACGATAATTGGCGTTATCATAGTAATAAATGAAGGCGTAGCATTTTTAATTTGAGTGGCAATCGAATCCGAGTTACTATTCCTCCTCAAGATAAGGCTTCTCCCAATGACCATGGCTGTAAACCCCAAAGAAATTTCTTACAAACTGCTTATTCCATTTATTGTCTCGCTTGCATTATTCATGGAGTCATTAGATACCACAATTATTAATACAGCTATTCCAGCCATGTCACACAGTTTAAATGTCAATCCGGTTGATTTAAAAATTGCCTTAATCAGTTATCTTTTGAGTTTAGCTATCTTTATCCCTATTAGTGGCTGGGTTGCTGATAAATTCGGCATTAAAAAAGTTTTTATTGTTGCGATTATTGTGTTTACGATGAGTTCATTTTGGTGTGGCTACACTAATAATCTAGTTGAGTTAATTATTGCTCGTTCTCTGCAAGGTTTAGGTGGTTCGCAAATGTTGCCAGTGGGGAGGTTAATTATCGTACGGACTTTTGCCCGGCAT
>Ga0206802_1038_pt1 | contig 18461 bp, 13 predicted proteins | sample Alteio_BWOrgCont_63_FD_152902 | JGI IMG/M metagenome (GOLD analysis project Ga0206802, IMG submission 152902) | Enriched cells from forest soil in Barre Woods Harvard Forest LTER site, Petersham, Massachusetts, United States -... | ecosystem: Environmental > Terrestrial > Soil > Temperate forest >... | reverse complement strand
TGTCTGCCAGTTGTTGTTTTTGTTGTGCTAATGAGGCTAAATCTTTATTACCTTTGTTGATGGCTTGCTGCAACTGTTCAATTTGCTTTTGCTTATCGCTGTTCTTATTTTTTGCCCCGTCTAAATTTTTATTGATCTCATCTATTTTCTTTACTTTATCAGCGATATCTTTTTGGGCGTTAGTGTATTGTGAACTTAATTGCCGTATCTGGTCTTCCAGCGGTTGCCTGATTTCGTTGATCCTGCCGGGGATGGAATCCTGCGTTTGTTTTAAGCTGTCTGTTGCTTGTTGCTTTTGTTGTGTTAATGAATTTAAGTCTTTATTATCTTTCTCTATTTCTTGCTGTAACCGTTCAATTTGCTTTTGCTTGTCGCTGCTATCGTTCTTCGCCGTTACTAAATTTTTATTGATGCCTTCTATCTGATTTGTTTTATCAGTGATGCTTTTTCGTGCTTCAGCTAAATTTTCGTTTATTTTTTCTATTTGATTTGTTTTATCAGCGATATCTTTTTGCGCGTTTGTGTATTGTGTATTTAATTGACTGATTTTATCTTCCAGCGGTTGTTGGACTTGGCTTATCTTCCCTGGGATTGAATTCTGAGCTTGCTGTAAGTTGTCTGCCAGTTGTTGTTTTTGTTGTGCTAATGAGGCTAAATCTTTATTACCTTTGTTGATGGCTTGCTGCAACTGTTCAATTTGCTTTTGCTTATCGCTGTTCTTATTTTTTGCCCCGTCTAAATTTTTATTGATCTCATCTATTTTCTTTACTTTATCAGCGATATCTTTTTGGGCGTTAGTGTATTGTGAACTTAATTGCCGTATCTGGTCTTCCAGCGGTTGCCTGATTTCATTGATCCTGCCGGGGATGGAATCCTGCGTTTGTTTTAAGCTGTCTGTTGCTTGTTGCTTTTGCTGTTCTAATGAGGCTAAGTTTTTATTGATGCCTTCTATCTGATTTGTTTTATCAGTGATGTTTTGCTGTGCTTCAGCTAAACCCTTATTCATTTTCTCTATTTGATTTACCTTATCAGCGATATCTTTTTGCGCGTTTGCATACTGTATATTTAATTGGCTGATTTTATCTTCCAGCGGCTGTTGGACTTGGCTTATCTTCCCTGGAATTGAATTCTGTGTTTGTTGTAAGCTGTCTGCTAATTGTTGTTTCTGTTGCGCTAATGAAGCTAAATCTTTATTCCCTTTGTCGATGGCTTGCTGCAACTGTTCTATTTGCTTTTGCTTATTGCTGTTATCGTTCTTTGCCGCGGCCAAATCTTTATTGAATCCTTCTATCTGTTTAGTTTTGTCAGAGATGTCTTTTTGGGCATTGGCATATTGTGTGTTTAACTGGCTTATTTTGTCTTCCAGGGGCTGCTGGGCTTGGCTTATCTTGCCTGGCAACTGCTCTTGTTCTTCTTTTAACGCATCCGCCACTTGTTGCTTCTGTTGATTCAACGAAGCCAAATCTTTATTGCCTTTATCGATAGCTTGCTGCAAAGAGGCTTTAAGTTCGCTTATTTGCTTCTGTTTATCGGCAATATCGTTCTTTGCCGCGGCTAAATCTTTATTGAAACCTTCTATCTGTTTAGTTTTATCAGATATGTCTTTTTGGGCGTTACTGTATTGTGAACTTAATTGCCTTATCTGATCTTCTAGCGGTTGCCTGATTTCATTGATCCTGCCGGGGATGGAATCCTGCGTTTGTTTTAAACTGTCTGTTACTTGTTGCTTTTGCTGTTCTAATGAGGCTAAATCTTTATTATCTTTCCCTATTTCTTGCTGTAACTGCTCAATTTGCTTTTGCTTGTCCCTGTTATCGTTCTTTGCTGCGGCTAAGTTTTTATTGATATCTTCTACCTGATTTGTTTTATCAGTAATGTTTTTCCGTGCTTCAGCTAAATTTTCGTTTATCTTTTCTATTTGATTTGCTTTATCAGCGATATCTTTTTGCGCGTTTGCGTACTGTGTGTTTAATTGGCTGATTTTATCTTCCAGCGGCTGTTGGACTTGCTTGATCTTTCCTGGGATTGAATTCTGGGTCTGCTGTAAGCTGTCTGCCAGTTGTTGTTTCTGCTGATTTAACGAAGCTAAATCTTTATTCCCTTTGTCAATGGCCTGCTGCAGCTTTTCTATTTGATTTTCCTTGTTGCTGTTATCATTCTTGGATGCAATTAAATTTTTATTAAATTCTTCTATCTGCTTGGTTTTATCAGATATGTCCCTTTGGGCATTGGCATACTGTTTGCTTAATGAGGCCAAATCATGATTACCCTTATTAATCGCTCGCTGTAATTCTTCAATTTGTTTTTGCTTGTCACTGTTTCCATGTTGGGCTTCTGCTAAACCCTTGTTGATCGCGTCTATTTGGTTCTTTTTATCAGCAATGTCCTTTTGCGCGTCGGTGTATTGCGCGCTTAATTTTCTTATCTGATCTTCCAGGGGCTGCCTGATTCCGTTGATCTTGCCTGGCAATTGCTCTTGTTCTTGTTTTAAGGCATCCGCCACTTGTTGCTTTTGTTGATTCAACGAAGCCAAATCTTTATTGAATCCTTCTATCTGTTTAGTTTTATCAGATATGTCCTTTTGGGCATTAGTATATTGTGAACTTAATTGCCGTATCTGATCTTCCAGCGGTTGCCTTATTCCGTCGATCCTACCGGGGATGGAATCCTGCGTTTGTTTTAAGCTGTCTGTTACCTGTTGCTTTTGCTGTGCTAATGAGGCTAAATCTTTATTACCTTTATCGATAGCTTGCTGCAACTGCTCAATTTGCTTTTGCTTGTCGCTGTTATCGTTCTTTGCCGCGGCTAATTTTTTGTCAATATCTTCTATTTGATTTGCTTTATCAGCGATATCTTTTTGCGCGTTTGCGTACTGTGTATTTAATTGGCTGATTTTCTCTTCCAGCGGCTGCTGGACTTGCTTGATTCTTCCTGGGATTGAATTCTGGGTTTGTTGTAAGCTATCTGCCAGTTGTTGTTTCTGCTGATTTAACGAAACTAAATCTTTATTACCTTTGTCAATGGCTTGCTGCAGCTTTTCTATTTGATTTTCCTTGTTACTGTTATCATTCTTGGATGTAATTAAATCTTTATTAAATTCTTCTATCTGCCTGGTTTTATCAGATATCTCCCTTTGCGCATTGGCATATTGTGTGTTTAACTGGCTGATTTTCTCTTCCAGAGGCTGCTGGACTTGGCTTATCTTGCCTGGAATGGAATCTTGCGCTTGTTTTAACGCATCCGCCACTTGTTGCTTCTGTTGGGCTAATGAGGTTAAATCCTTATTATCTTTGTCAATGGTTTGCTGCAGCTTTTCTATTTGATTTCCTTTGTTGCTGTTGTCGTTCTTAGATGCAGTTAAGTTTTTACTAAATTCTTCTATCTGCTTGGTTTTATCAGATATGTCCCTTTGGGCATTGGCATATTGTGTATTTAACTGGCTGATTTTATCTTCCAGAGGCTGCTGGGCTTGGCTTATCTTGCCTGGAATGGAATCTTGCGATTGTTTCAAGTCGTCTGCCAGTTGTTCTTTCTGCTGTAATAGTGAAGCCAGGTTTTCATTGCCCTTTTGAATTTTTTGCTGTAAATAAGCTTTAAGATCGTTTAATTCCTTCTGTTTATCACTATAATCGCTTTCCGATAGGGATAATTTGTTATTGGTTTGCTGCAATTGTTTTATTTTATTCGCGATATCTTCTTGCGCGTTGCTGTAATTTGATTTTAGTTCGTTTATTTGCTTCTCGTTAGCAGCATTCTCTTTTTGCGCATCAATATATTGTGAATTTAATTCATTGATTTTTTGCTCCAGAGGCTGTTTAACTTCATTGATCTTGCCTGGCAGCTGTGTTTGTGCTTGTTTTAACGCCTCTGCCAACTGTTTTTTCTCTTGGAGCAAGGAAGCCAAATCATTCTTTGCCGCGTTTAGATTTTTGGTAATTTCATCTACCTGGCTTGATTTCTCGTTTATCAACTTTTGTGAATTCGCTTCGATATCACTTTTTTCTTTACTGATTTGCGCTATTTGACTTGTTTTATTCTTGATGTCATTTTCTGCGCCAGCATAATTGGCTCTTAGGGCCTTTATTTGATTTTCTCGATCGGCAATGTCTTTCAGGGCGTTGTTATACTGTGTGTTTAAACTACTAATTTTTTCTTCCAGCGGATGTGTAGCTTCATTAATCTTGCCGGGAAGAGAACTTTGAGTTTCTTTTAAACTCTCTGCTAATTGCTGTTTTTGCTGGCCTAATGAAGCCAAATTTTTATTGATCTCGATTATTTGCCTAGATCTATCCGCGATATCCCTTTGTGCAGCGGCATAATTGGACTTTAGAACGCTTATCTGTTTTTCCCTGTCGGCAATGGTATTTTGCGCGCTGTTGTACTGTGCGTTTAAATTATTGATTTTATCTTCCAGTGGCTGCTGTACTTCTTTAATTCTGACTGGTAATGATGCGTTTAGTCCGTTTATTTGATCGTCCTTACTACTGATAGTTTTTTGTGAATTTGCTTCAAGTTCACTCTTTTCCTTACTGATTTGTGCTATTTGGTTTGTTTTATCCTCGATGTCCTTTTGCGCGGCAGCATAATTGGACTTCAGAACGCTTATTTGTTTTTCCTTGTCGGCAATGCTGTTCTGCGCGCTGCTGTACTGTGCGTTTAAATTATTTATTTTATCTTCCAGGGGCTGCTGGACTCGGCTGATCTTGCCTGGGAAAGAGGATTTTAGTTCACTTATCTGGTCGTCCTTGCTACTGATAGTTTTTTGTGATTTTGCTTCAAGTTCACTTTTTTCCTTACTGATTTGTGCTATTTGATTTACTTTATCCTCGATGTCCTTTTCTGCGTCAGCGTAATTGGCTTTAAGAACACTCACTTGTTTTTCCCGATCGTTTATATCTTTTAGAGCGTTGTTATACTGCGTGTTTAAAGCACTGATCTTTTCTTCCAGCGGCTGTGTAGCTTCATTGATCTTAACAGGAAGAGAACTCTGAGTTTCTTTTAAACTTTCTGCCAATTGCTGTTTCTGCTGGCCTAATGAAGCCAAATTTTTATTGGTCTCCTCTATTTGCCTAGATCTATCCGCGATATCCCTTTGTGCAGCGGCATAATTGGACTTTAGAATGGTTATTTGCCTTTCCCTTTCGGCAATACCGTTCTGCGCACTGATGTACTCTGCATTTAAATTATTGATTTTATCTTCCAGGGGCTGCTGGACTTGCTTGATCTTGTCTGGGAAAGAGGCTTTTAGTTCGCTTATCTGGCCGTCCTTACTACTGATAGTTTTTTGTGAATTCGCTTCAAGATCACTTTTTTCCTTACTGATTTGTGCTATTTGATTTGTTTTATCCTTGATGTCCTTTTCTGCGCCAGCATAATTGGCTTTTAGAGCGTTTATTTGGTTTTCTCGATCGGTAATATATTTCAGGGCGTTGTTATACTGCGTGTTTAATCTGCTGATCTTTTCTTCCAGCGGCCCTCTGGCTTCATTGATCTTATCGGGAAGAGAATTTTGGGTTTGTTTTAAACTGTCCGCCAACTGCTGTTTCTGCTGGCCCAACAAAACTAAATTTTTGCTGATCTCATCTATTTGCCTTGCTTTATCAGAGATGTCTTTTTGCGCGTCAGCGTAATTGGTTTTCAGAACGCTTATTTGCTTTTCCCTATCGGTAATACTGTTCTGCGAACTGATGTACTCTGCGTTTAAATTATTGATTTTATCTTCCAGCGGCTGCTGGGTTTCTTTGATCTTAGCTGGGAAAGAAGTTTTTAGTTCGCTGATCTGTTCATCCTTACTGGTGATAGTTTTTTGTAAATTCGCTTCAAGGTCACTTTTTTCCTTACTGATTTGCGCTATTTGATTTGTTTTATCCTCGATGTCCTTTTGCGCCCTGGCTAAATTTTTATTGATCTCATTGATTTGCTTAGCTTTATCAGCATTACTTCTTTGCTCATTACTATATTGGGAGGCTAATTCATTGATTTTTTCTTCCAGCGGTTGTTTTGCTTCACTAATCTTATCCGGTAAAGAATTTTGGGTTTGTCTTAAACTGTCCGCCAACTGTTGTTTCTGTTGGCTCAACGAAGCTAAATCCTTGCTGATCTCGTCTATTTGCCTTGCTTTATCCGAGATGTCTTTTTGCGCGGCAGCAGCATTGCTTTTCAAAACGCTTATTTTATCTTCCAAGGGCTGCTGGGCTTCTTTGATTTTGCCTGGAAGCGAATTTTGTAATTGCTCCAGCCGTTTTTGCTTATCGCCGGCAGCATCATTGGCTACAGTTAAATCCCTGCTAATTTCTTCTATCTGCTTTTGCCTATCGGCGATAGCCTTATTGCTGTTATTGATGGCTTCTTGCAAAGAGATTTTAAGTTTGCTTATTTGGTCATCTTTACCGGTGATAGTTTTCTGTGAATTTGTTTCAAGATCGCTTGCTTCCTTGACCTTGTCAGTGATGTCTTTGCGCGCGTTAGCGTATTGTGAATTTAATTCCTCGATCTTTTGTTCCAGAGGCTGTTTAGCTTCATTGATCTTGTCTGGTAACTGTGCTTGCGCCTGTTTTAATGATTCAGCCAATTGTTGTTTTTGCTGATTCAATGAGGATAAATCTTTATTTACCTGTTCTATCTCTTGCTGCAATTGATCTATTTGCCCGTTCTTGGCATCTACATCTTTTTGGGACTGGGCTAAACTGCTGTTAATTCCCGCTATCTGACTGGCTTTATCATCAATGTCTTTTTGGCTGGCGGCATATTGTGTTTTTAGATTCGTAACTTCTTGGCGTAAGGATGCCTGATCATCAACAGCATTCTTTTTTAAATCGTCTATCTGGATCCGTAAAAACGCGTTTCGTTCTTCTAATTTGGATTTCTCTACCGCAAAGCGTTCTTCCAATATTTTTTGCGCCACAGGTTGGAAATCAACAGGGACTAATTCATTATTTGTTTCCTGGAGTTTGGCATTCTTAAGGGTCAAATCCTGGATAGCAAGTTTACGTACTTCTAATTTTTCTTGCAAATCGGCTATTTGGTTTTGAAGTTTGGTGAGTGAATCAGCTTTGGGAGATTCTGTTTGTGACCAACCAGCCGGATGGACACAAAGAATGCTGAAGATAAAAATCAAAATAAATTGGCGGGTGATGGCCATATTAATCATTGTCGTTGACAAGCTTGCGCATATTGTCTAAATGCACCTTTAGCTGCTCGAGCATTTCTTTTGAACTGTCTGTTTGTTCTTGAGGCACCGGTTCTTCTTTTTTAACCTGGGCTTCAGACATCAATTCATTCAATGTTGCCTTGGATTCTTCATTTGATTCTTGCAAAAGCTTGATTTGCTTTTTGGCATTAGCTAAATCTTGTTCTAATTTTTGTATCTGTGCATCAGAAGAGGCTGCTTGGGTATTATCAGATTCAGGAACAACTCCTGCTGAAATGTCCCCTACCCCTTGTGCTATGCTTGGTTTAGTGACCGTATCCCCCACCGCCAGGCGCTGAAAATCATTTAAGTTGGTTTGAAAACCTTCGGTTTTGGACGGCCCTAATTTAGACAAAATGACGGATGATTCTAAAACCTGTAAATAAACAAAATCATCCGTGTTAATAAAGACTTTTACAATATCTCCCTGTTTTAAAATACGATTGCCCAGGTCGGTAAAAGCGATTTGATAATTTTGATTGATATTAATGATTTGCCCGTTATCATCCGCGAAAAGCGGTCCGCAAAGAATGAAAAACAAAAAAATAAAGCTGCCTTGCAAAATATTTTTAGTATTTTTAAGATTTAGCATTGTCTCTATTTTTTGTCACACAATTTCTTAAAGATAGCAAGTAGAAAAAAGGTGTTTGCTCCTAAAACAATTGTTGTTACCTTAATATGGTCCACCCTGCTTGGATTCGCGCTGAATATCCCTGCCGCAGCCACAATCAACATCAAGATTCCGATTCCTGCTAAAATATTGGGCATCATTTTCATTATTTATTCCTTCCTCAAGAGTGTTGTTTTAAAAATAGTCCGCAAAGAATCATCATTAAGCTTATTTAAATTGTATACAAGCTTCTAGGCCTGGTCAACTTTAAATTGGAATGATTTTTGCACAGATGTAGGAATTTGAAGGGCTTACGAATGGATTTCTTTTTTAGCTTTGCGTTTTTTCTGGAAAAACTCACTGACTATGCTTGAGCATTCCTCAGCTAAGATGTTATTGCTTACCTCAACACGATGATTTAAAGATTTGTGATTGGCGATATTTATCACCGAACCGCAAGCCCCTGTCTTAGGCTCTGAGGCCCCAAAACAAACCCGGGTGATACGGGCTAAAACCAATGCTCCGGCACACATTGAACAAGGCTCAATGGTAACATAGAGAGTACATTTCTCCAGCCATTTTGAAGAGAGATAGTTTGTCGCCTGGGTGATGGCGATCATCTCGGCATGGGCGGTGGGGTCTTTTAATGTTTCTATTTGATTATGCGCGCGGGCGATGATTTTACGCTCATGAACTATTATGGCACCCACCGGCACTTCATCCTTAGAGGACGCCATGTTGGCCTGACGAATGGCTTCCCTCATAAACATTTCATCCGCGTTTAGCATATTTATTTTGACTTATAAACAGGAAGGGAGATTTGGACAGTGGTGCCACGACGTAAAGAACTTTTAATCTGGACATCCCCTCCAACGGCATTGATGATCGAATGGATAATGGAAAGGCCCAGGCCGGCGCTTTTATCAATGCCGCGTTCCTTGGTTGTAAAAAATGGTTCAAACACCTTAGATAAATGGTCCGGTGCGATTCCTATCCCTTCATCAGTGACATCGATGGCGATATCCCCTGCTTTATTTAAGAATGTTTTTACTTTAATTGTACCCCCGCCAGGCATGGCCTGGATGGCATTGATAAGGACGTTGTGAATGACCTGATGGGATTCGATAGGGTTTAAGGTGGCCAAAGGCAGTTCTTTTCCTAACCGTAAAATTAATTTAATACGGGCGGATTTTAATTGTTGGCTTAGAGCGCCGGCAACATTTTTGACGGCATCATTGATTTGGCAGTTATTTTCTTCCAGGCGGGAAAGGCGTTTGCCCACATACATCATGCGGCTGGTCGTCTGCGAACAATGCTCAAGCTGGCGTTCCAATTGTTCCAAGGTTGAAATAATGCTTTTGAAATCTTTATATGAGATAAATTCAAAATCACGGTTTTTGTAATCGGCGATGAGTTTTTTAGTGCGCGTCAAAATGGATTTTAACGGCGAATCTAATTCGTGCGCCAAACCGGAAATGACCGTAAAAGAATCGGATGATTGAGGAGTAGATTTCATATTAGCCATGTATAATACATGAAATACGGACGAGTTGAAAGGGAATTTTCCCTCATTAACGGGTGTATTAAAAAAAGCGAAAGATCATTAAGATTAAGACTGGAGCGGCTATTAATCCTATTGGAAGAAAGGTCCTAAACTCAGAAGCTTTTTTAAGTTTTTCAATAAGGTCCGGGCTGACCTCGTCTCCGAAATCTTCTACCTTATGTATATCCTTCCAAGATTTATCGTATTCTCCCTTCGAAAAGTACGCTTCTGCCCGGGACTGATAGCTTTCTGAAAAGTAAGGGTCTATTTCAATAGCTTTATTATAGTCAGAAATGGCCCGATCAAGTTCGTTCTTATTACCATAGGCGATCCCACGGTCGTGATAGGCTTCAGCAAAGTTACGGTCTATGATGATGGCCTGGGTAAAATCAGAAATTGCGTTATCGAGTTCACCTTTGCTGCTATAGATGCTTCCGCGGTCATGATATCCTTCAGCAAAATCAGGGAAAAGTTCTATGGCTTTGTTAAGGTCGGCAATGGCCCCATCAAGCTCGCCCTTATTACCATAAATGATCCCCCGTTCGCGCCAGGCCTCGGCATACTCAGGGTCCATTCCTATGGCTTTGTTATAATCTGCGATAGCTTCTTCATAATTGCCTTTACGGGAATAGATATTGGCAAAGTTCATCAATATGCCGGGTGTAGTCGCGTAATCGTCGCTGATATAAATATAAAGATACAAAAAGCAAAGCAGTTCTTGGAGGGAATCTGACTGTAATTCATTAGTCAGCTGTCCGTTGATTTCACGTATCCTATCAGGGGAAATAAGGTATTGGTCTTTTAACTTCCTGGTTCTGCTGCCCAAATTATAGTAGTATTGGTTGATGTCCACTATTTCAAATAATTGGTTTGCAAAATCTACAAAAAGAACCTGTCCATCATCTAAAGGTATGCAGTTAAAAACATGGGCAGGGCTGAAAGCGACTTTTACATTAATATCCAGCAAATCCAGGATGATCGAGCCTAATTGGGAAATCGCGGTACAGGCAACAAGGGCCTTGTTTGAATCCACTTTCTGCCAAAAGCTTATTGGGCTGGTAAATATCACTTGGGAAATATCGTCATTAACAAGACTGGTGGTTAGTAATTTAATGAGTGGATGCAGGGTCTGGCGGTCAATATACCCTTCTTGTTCAATTAATCCCCCTAGTTTGGCGACAAACTCCTTGAGTTTTAAGGGATTAGATTTTGCTTGTGCAGCTTCTAATTTTAGATGAGGAAAATCTATCTTGGTTAAAAGGGTAGCAAGCTCTTTTTCTATCAGTTCCCAAGTGTTTTCAGGATAACCTAAATGTTTTAATAATCTGTGAATATGATCGGTGTCTATTGCATTGGAAGGAACAGGATCAGCATGGACAGGCCCACATAAAACAATAATAAACAAAAAAATAAAATATTTATTCATTCGATGGTTTTAGAAGAACGAAGTAAAAACGCGCCTGGCAGGGGTCGAACCTGCAACCTTCAGTTCCGTAGACTGACGCTCTATCCAGTTGAGCTACAGGCGCAAAGTCACTCCATACATGGCCCAGTAGCTGGACGCAGGCCATGAAAATGAAAGTCTTTTATACCAGACTTTTGAAGGGCTGTAAAGAAGCTTTTCTTATTATGTTCCACCAAAATAGAAATGTCCTAGTTCTACCAAAATAGAAATGTCCTATTTTGGTATCACAAAGCTTTTCTTATTATCGTATTATCGTTTTTGAGAAATCTGCAGTTTTTTGAGTTTTCATATCTTTGCGCCCAGGAATTCCTTGACATCTGAAGCTTGTTCTTCTCCAATCTTCCCGGACTCAATCAATGGCATAATGCTTTGTTTAAAAGTATGCATCTTTTCCGCTTGACCCGTTTCCATATAACCACGAATTTCATGGATACGATTTTGCCGGATAAGATTGCTGACAGCCACGGTACCTATCAAAACTTCTGTTGCTAAGGCCATCCCAGGTCTATCAATCCGCTTAATAAGCTTTTGAGAACACACACATTGCAATGATTGCGCTAACTGTATCTTCACCTGGTCCTGACGGACAGAATCAAAAACATCGATGATCCTGGTCAATGTTTGGACTGCTGTTCCACTATGGAGCGTCCCTAAAACCAAATGCCCTGTCTCCGCTGCCCGTAGGGCCAATGAAATGCTTTCTAAATCCCTTAATTCACCAACGACAATAATGTCCGGACTTTCCCGCAAGGCGCTTCTGAGGGCATCAGCAAAAGAACTCGTATGCCTGCCGACTTCCCTTTGATGGATCAGCGAATGGTTGTTCTTAATAAGGTATTCAATAGGGTCTTCAATAGTAATGATGTGGCGCTCCTGATGTTGATTGATCGCATTGATGAAGGAGGCAAGGGTGGTTGTTTTGCCGCTTCCTGCCGGACCAGTGATCAAGATAAGACCATGTTTTAAAGCAATCAGGTCATTAAAAACTTCAGGCAGCTCCAATTCTCTGAAAGAAGGTATCTTATTAGGCAAAGGACGTACAGCGATTGATAATCCTTTTTGATGCCGATAGATATTTATCCTAAAGCGGGAGACATCTTTGATCTCTAACCCTAAATCCACATCTTTTCCTTCAGAAAATTCTTTCAACTTATTTTCAGGCAATATGGATTTGATGAACTCTTCTACCGTTTGATGGTCCAAGATTTGATCGGACAATTTTCTAAATACACCATAGATTTTAAGTATGGGGCACTCTCCAACCGATATAAAAAAATCTGATGCCTGCCTTCGTGCCGCCACAGACAGCCAGGAAAGCAATGAATTAGCCTCTTCTAATTGGTAGCTTAAAAAAGGCAATCGTATGTCCCGCAAAATATTTTTAGATAAAAATGAAGATTCGCCGGATTTACAATATCCCGTTTCCATATCAGAATAGAACATCGCATTTCTCCTTGCTTCCCTAGACTTATTATTCTTCGCGAACAGCCCAGGCAATTTCTTGATTCTGGCTGTCTAAAAAATCTTTTTCTTGCAATTCCATATACGATAAATCCAATGCATCTGCGGCTTCTTCAATACTTGTATTGATCTTTGGTTTGTTCATTTTTCCTCCATTGCCATTGAGTAATCAAAAAAGCCCTGGCTGCATTCCTTATTCCAGGGCTCTTGGTAAAATCTCTGCTGCCATATTTAGATTCAATCTATTGGCAACCCAGACATTCTCCATTCCTTGATGCCACCCTTGTATATAGAAACCAAATAACCCTGTGCCGCCAGAATTTCAGCAGAAACATGGGAAGCTGTACAATCATAACTGGCACCATAAGTCACTACTTCTTTACTTTTATCAATTTCTCCCAAACGGTTATTCAAACGGTCTAACGGTATTTTTTTGGAACCTTTAATAAATCCCAAATTATAATATTTAGGGTCTAGGACATTGATTATCTGGATCGGTTCGGATTTTTCAATTTTTTTGGCAAGTTCTTCTTTGCTAATGGTCCTGACAGCGGAGTTTATCGATTGCATTGTATTCACCTCCTGTGACATAGTACCTAAATTTTGCCCTTGCGTGGCGGAGGTGTCCTCACCCCGCCCGCCGGGCTCAAAAAATATCGAACACTTAAGAATAGAATAACAAAATTAAAATTAAGCAAAGATGAAAATAAAATTATAAATCGCTATCGGTAGAATTATTCATTGAGTTCAAACGGATTACTTCCATCGAAGGCAGTATTTCCATGGGCGTCAGGAATAAGCCCCATTTTTTAAAAAACGAACCCAGTCGCGGATAACTCATGATCATTGAAATAGGAATGGCGAGTAATAAAGGTACTACGATAATAGAAATCCATAAAAACAATGTTTGATTGATCGCGAAAGTAACCAATGCCCAAACTAAAGCCATCACGCTCCCCACCCAGTGCGCGCGGAATGCCTTTAAAAAAGAAATCCCTTTGGAATGGCGGGTTTGTTTATTCCATTCAAACTTCCCTCCTAACAAGCTGCTCATGACAAACCAGCTATGAAAAAGCATCCTGATAGGAGCCAGAAGAATAGAAAAAATTGTCTCTAAAAAAACACTCAACGATAATCGTCCTACCCCGCCAAAAAGATACCTTCTGTGCGACAAAACAATCCAGATAACGCTCAAAATCTTTGGAAAAAATAGAAGAGCCATTGTCCCTAATAATAAATCCATGGATAAATGCTGATGATGCACCGGCCAATGAGGGAAAAAACTGCGCTGCGTTGGAAAATATTGGGGCTTGTGGAAAAAATCGATAATGGCATAAACGGTCATAAGAATTAGCAGTACAAGCCACAAAAATGAGGAAAAATAGAACATATTGCCATTAAAAAAAAGAAGTCGATGGCCGAAAGAAAATCCTCGCATAAACATTAGCCGCAAATGCTGGATGTTTCCCCTGCACCAACGGGCATCCCGTTCTAATTCCGTCAAAAGGTCAGGTGGCAGTTCTTCATAACTATCCTCAAGATCGCCTAACCATACCCCCCAACCGGCCCTTCGCATCAATGCGGCCTCTACAAAATCGTGGCTTAAAATCTCTCCTCCAAAAGGCAGGGAACCTGAAAGTTTGGGAAGGGCGCAAAATTTCATAAATGGTTCCAAACGAATAATCGCGTTATGTCCCCAATATCCAGCGTCTTGCAGCTGCCAAAAATAAGAACCAGCCAAATGTAAAGGACCATAAACATAGCTGGAAAATTGATTGATCCGGGATATGAGGCTCTTTTGATTGATACCCTTGGGAGAAGTCTGAAGAATACCGATATCCTCCCGTGATTCCATTATTCTTGCCAAACTTATCATCTTTTGACCGCTCATCAAGCTATCAGCATCCAGGGTAATCATATATTTATATTGCGTTCCCCATCTTCGGCAAAAATCACTGATATTCCCGCTCTTTTTGTGGATTCGCATTTTACGCCGCCTATAAAAAATCTTTCCCTCTCCGCCAACCTGATGGCACAACTTGCCCCAAGCATTTTCTTCTTGCCTGCATTTTTGTGGTTGATTTGTATCACTCAATACAAAGAAACTAAAATGTTCCAACTGGCCTGTTTCCTGTAATGATTCATACATCACCCGCAGACGGCCAAAAACCCGCGGCACATCTTCATTATAGATTGGCATGACGATGGCGATTTTGTCGTTAAAAGAAAGTTCAAATGCATCTCCAATGGGTGGACGGATAATGAAGGGATCATGCCTGCGCATTAACATGATAAACCCCAATAAGCACGTCCAGAAAGTGATTGAAATCCAACCAAAAAGGACCATAAAAACACTAATGATCATGTATTTTAATGGCCTTAACTCTTCCGGACCCAATATGGTCGAGACCATAATACCCGCCAATGCGGTGGTAGATAAAACCAGTACAAAAAGAACACTTCGACGGATCATTAAAATATTTTTTAATTTATTGAGGACATTTTTAGGGACAAATGGCCGGTAAACCATAGAAAAACGATGTAATGGGGGAATTTGAAGAGTATCCATATTTAAGGTGTGAACGCGTAGTCCCATGTTTCTGTCAATACGCGGGATCCATCTTTAAGAAACGCGCGTAAGCCAACTACCGGCTTTTTGCCAGGTACCATATCCCTCAACATACCTTGCTCCTGTATTTGAAAGACCAGTCTCCAGCCGCCGGTAACGGCATTTTTTAATACCTGCTGTTTTACAACCCTGCAATCTTTTGTTATATCAATGTCCGCCGTTAAATTTTGCCCTGATGTCAACCCAGCGAGCCCTTGGAAATCGATGACAAATTCTGCCCCTTGCCCTTGAGGCACCACACGCGTATCAGTAACAAATCCGATGGCAGACTCCTTGCTCTTGGCAGAACACCATTCCAAGGTGTAAGAAAAATTAAGCTCCTTACCCGCCTCCGGTGATTTTTGGGGGACCCAGAACACATTGATATTGTCATTATGTTCACTATTCGACGGGATTTGGACTAATTCCACATGCCCATTGCCCCAATCACCCTTAGGGACAATCCAAAGGCTGGGTCGATTTTCATAACGGGATTCTAAATCCTGATAATGATCAAAATTCATGTCCCGTTGAAATAATCCAAACCCCTGAGGTGTCTGGACTTCAAAGGTATTAATAAGTAGATCCTTGGGGTTGACCAAAGGCCGCCATATCCATTCCCCCCACTTGGTAAAAATCAAGATCCCATCTGAATCATGGACCTCGGGGCGAAAATCAACATAATCAGCTGTTTTGGAATTTTCTCCGTAAAAAAACATGCTTGTCAAAGGAGCAATGCCTAATTTCTCGATCCGTTTGCGCGTGAATAGAACGCTGTTGACTTGCATCACTGTTTTTTCTCCCGGATGAATAATGAATTGATAGGCCCCGGCAATGCTGGGACTGTCCATCAATGCGTAAACCGTAATTTCTTTGTCCTCTTTAAGGGGTTTGATGATCCAAAACTCTTTAAAAAAAGGGAATTCCTCTCCCATGTCTGAAGCTGTGTTGATAGCGAGTCCCCTGGCAGAAGCGCCGTAGAACTGCCCCTTGGCAACGGCCCTAAAATAAGTTGCACCAAGAAATACCGCTATTTCGTCAGCATAGGATGCAGTATTGATGGGATAATGGATCCGAAACCCGGCAAAGCCCAAATCAGGAGGAATTTTACCCTGAAAATCATTCTTCCCATAATCAAACAGATCAGGTGAAAATTGAAACTGGTGGATTCCTGTGCTGTCCACATCATTAATGGTCACCGGTTGATGGTAGTAAAGTCCCAAATGAAAAAAACGTATTTTAAAATTTTCATTTTCATTTTGCCAAAGCGTCTTTGTATTCTTGAACCGGATGTCCCGCCATTGGTCATAGGGGATATCTTTTAAAAAGTCGGGTATTTTATTGTCCGGAAGTTCTTGAAAGTTTTTACCGGCCAATTGCCTGGCCTCATCAATGACCTGCTCAAAGCCCAGGTGTCCTTGCGAGGCAAACAAGCTCGTTGGCCCGATAATCACCATACAAAATACAAAATTAAGCAACCGGAAAACAGGCATGTCGTTTTTCCTTAAGACTGATAAAGAATTAAAAATGGTACTCTAAGGATGTTACCCAAGTATAATCATTCTTTTTAAACCCAAGCGGCGGTACAGAATTAAAATCATCCACATAGCTGATTTTACATGCCCACGCTGTGGTAATTTGATTGATCAGGTCAGTTTCAGACCTGATACGGTAATCATTAATATTCTCTAGGGAAGGATAAAATGTCACATCTTCAGATAAATGTAAATTTGCTATCAGGCGTTTGTCAATAAAGAAACGGGGCACTAATACCGCTTCTCCCTTATTAGAGGTTGTCTCAATACGATAACCGGTGTACTGATAACCTACGCCTAACTCGGCCATGGCCTTTAAATCCTTTGTATCGGAAAACCAATACCCCACCCCTGTTGAAGGAGTGACGCGATAATAAATGTCGGAAAAATAATCTTGATCACCTTCCAGTTTATAAAAATGGTACCATTTTAGGTCATTCCCAAAACTATAAGCATAGCGAAGCATCCCATAAAACTTTCTTCCGTCCATTTTCCCATGAGAAGAGGAATATAAATCATCCATCTTTACGGTCGCTTCGTTGGCGGGTGTTTTCCTGTTAATCACGCCAGAGAATTGGCCCAACTGTTTTTTGATATTGCCTCCACTTTGAACGTAACCCAAGGATATGTCCTTTTTCCATTCAATTGCAGGTGGCGCCAAACTGAGGTTCTGTTGCTGTATTTTGGGAGGGGCATACTGTTCTGGGTATGTTTTTAGAAAGTCTATAAAAGATTTATTTAATTTAATCTCCCCTAAAGCCAAGGTTTGCACCCGCAGTGAATTACCTTCTTCTCCAATAATAACACCGGAAATCCTGTCCCCATTCTTTAGATAGATTTCCAAGGCCCAAGCGGATGTTGCCCATAAATAACAAAGAACGAAAATAATAATCTTTAACTTTCTCACTAAAATACGCCTTTCTAAAAAATTAATTTCTCATTCATGGTGTACATGATAATAATTCGTGAATGAAGAAAAGGTTAAATCAAAATTAATCTCTTGCGATATAAAAAATTGCACCCTGCCTTTTTTAATATTTTTTTCACATTAACTTAATGTTACAAAGAGTAAAGTGATTGCGTTCGTAAGATGGATTTAAAAATTCAGTGAGTCTTAAACCAAAGGAGCGCCCATGAAGCCAAAAATTTTTTTTAAAGTCCCGATGATGTTATCCGCCTGTCTGTTTTTAATCCCTCTCACTGGATTTGCTGATGAAACTACAGCGATTGCTTCTCACGTTACTCTATGGCAATTATTAAAGGCAGGCGGCTGGACCATGGTTGTCTTGGGACTTTTGTCTGTACTCGCTTTGACCATGATTTTCTATAATTTTTTGATGCTCAAACTTGACTCGCTTGTTCCGACGGAATTTACAGAAAATTTGATCATGAGGCTGGAAGCGCGGGACCTTCAGGGGGCCAGGATCATCTGTGAAAAGAAGAAAAATATCATTACTGCCATTGCCTTAGCTGGGATTAACCGTTATGCCAGGGGCAAAACAGTGATGCGTGAGGCCATGGAAAAAGCCATGGTTAAAGAAGTAAGCAAACTTTGGAAAAGCATTGCCTATTTGGGGGACATTGCCAGTATTTCTCCTTTGCTGGGACTTTTAGGGACCGTTATTGGCATGATCCAGGCCTTTAACGTAATCTCAACAGCTGGGGAAAGTCTAAAGCCTATCATGTTAGTCGGTGGGATTTCCAAAGCATTAATTACGACCGCGGCGGGGCTTGTGGTCGCCATTCCGGCCTTGGGCTTTTATTCATACTTCAGAGGAATCGTACAGAATATTTGCGATATCGTTGATGATTATTCTACCGATATCATAAAGCTGATCGAAGAATCATATCCGTCATCACCATCCTCTTTACCTTCTTCCCTTAAAGAAATTGAAACTCAGGAGGTCCTTTTCAATGCGTAAAATAACCCCTTTTGTCAATCCTATGTATGACCGGCCACAAGTCCAGATGATTCCTTTAATCGATATTATGTTTTTTGCCTTAATTTTCTTTATGATTCTAAGCGTGTATTACCATGTTGAATCACAAA
>Ga0206802_1051_pt2 | contig 18670 bp, 14 predicted proteins | sample Alteio_BWOrgCont_63_FD_152902 | JGI IMG/M metagenome (GOLD analysis project Ga0206802, IMG submission 152902) | Enriched cells from forest soil in Barre Woods Harvard Forest LTER site, Petersham, Massachusetts, United States -... | ecosystem: Environmental > Terrestrial > Soil > Temperate forest >... | reverse complement strand
GTGAAAGAATTAAGTAAACTGACGGCAATATCGGTGCAAACACTGCATCACTATGATCGTATTGGGTTGCTTGAACCATCTGTCAGACTTGCTAATGGGTATCGTTTGTACTCTGAGAAGGATTTATTAAAACTACAACAAATTATCGCATTAAAATTTTTTGGTTTTGAATTGTCACGAATAAAGGTTTTGCTTGGTACGGAAATTGATATGATTGATCATTTTTCTGTTCAATCACAATTTCTCGAAGAAAAAGCCAGATCACTATTTGAAGCAAGCCAGACTCTAAAAAATATTGTTAAGAATTGTAGTAGCGGTAAATCTATTTCATGGGAAACCATTATGCAATTAATTGAGGTATATCGTATGACACAGCAACTTGAAAAAACATGGGCAGGTAAAATATTCACAGCAGAAGAGTTAAAAGTCTATGCAAATTTTTTGCAAGAGGTAAATTCCAAATATACAGAAAGTGAAAGAAATTCTATTACACAGGAATGGAAGGATATTGTCAGTAAGGTAAACGCTAATCTTAATAAAAATCCTGGCAGTGATTTTGGTATGGCGATGGGAAAACGTCTTCTTGAATGGGTCAATACTTTTTATGGCAAGCAATATGTAAAACTACGTAATGTCATTTGGGAGCAAGGTCTAAAGAAAGGCAAAATTGATCATGAGGATGCTTTGTCGCCAGAAAGTTTTGCCTGGCTTGATCAGGCAATGGAAGCATATGTTGGGCTTCAGACTCATAAAATTCTCAGTCAGGTTGCAACACATCCCACGATTGCAATAAAACAATGGGAAGAATGGCTGATTGATTTGTTTGGCGAGGAACAATCACTCAAACATGAATATATAAAAGATATTCTGAAAGACGAGAAAATTAATCCAGCTACGAAAAATTGGCTTAAACAATCATCTGGATTGTAAATATTAAATTAAGCGGGCTTATGTTAAGCCCGCTTAAAATTCATCAATAACTGTTACAAATTTAGCTGATAGTTATCCGCCATATCTTTCTCAGATTTCTGTCCTCTGAAATTAATCATTTGCCCAAATTCACTCATTCCTTGCTGGAATTCTTTAAAAAATGATGGTTTATTGCTTCCCTGTTGTGTGAAATTGGAATTCACGATAACTGGGGAGGTTTTTGTTATATCATATTTTATTCTCAAGTAAATTAAGCGCTCATTAATAAATGCTAATTTTCCCTCCTTCGGATTGCAGTCAGTAGAACTGAAAATGCTACCAATACCTTCTTTCTTATAAAAACGATTACCTAATGGATTATCGTTACATGTACACAATTCATATATTGCAATTTGTCGTTGTTCGGGAATTTTTAAAATTGCATTAAGGATCGTCTTCTTTGGTGTGGAACTAAAATTTATATTAGGATTATGTAGCAGCGATTTCAGATTTAATACAGCTACTTGATTGTCAGGATAAAGATTCAGTTCAGACATATAATCCTTGATCGCATTATATATATCTTTCTTTTTTTCATACACCAATCCACGATTACTATAGATACCATATTCATCATTATTAATTGCAAGAGTAAAATTTGTTATCGCTTCATCTAATTTGTTCAGATCGTAATTGCAAATACCAAGCTGGTTATAATAAACATATTTTTTATCGTCGGAAGATAACTCAAGTGCTTTTTGATAATCATTAAGCGCAGCTTCAAAATTATGAAGTTTCTGATAAACCCTGGCACGACTATCATATGCATGTATACGGGTCTTCTTATTACTGGATTTTATTGCCTGATCCAGGTAAAAGAGTGTTTGCGTGAATTTCAGTTTTTCACCGGATTTAATTGCTTGCTTTTCCTCCTGCTCCATGTATGAATCTGCCAGATTCATAAGCGTTTCTTCATCCTGGGTTTTTATGCTGATTTCAGGAATTCCGATCTTTATGTCTTTATCTAGTGTTATTATTTCAATTTTCACTTTAGCCTTTGCAGGTTTAAGAATGTTTGAATCATGCATTGTTTGCGGAGTTATTATTTCCATGGGTTTTTGAGTTTTTTTATCGATAAGTATGCCTAATTTAAACAATTCATCGCGGATAGTGGTTTCACGAATATCATATTTAGTTTTTAGCCATGCAACAATCTCGCGCCGCATCCCGTCATTAAAAGCAGATTTGGTATATCCAGTTTGTGACCAGACTAATTTTCCCATAGGCGTTCGTGGGTCGAGAAATTTAAGATAATTATTCTGATTAATATGATGGAAAAAGACAATGTCATATTTATATATTTTAAGTCGCTCAATAATATCATCAGAAATATTTTTCTGACGATATAGCCACGTAAATAAACTGATGGCTATGAAAGGTTCATAATTATAATTTTTAAATGGGTACAGATAGCGGATTGCAGGACCTTGATGATGTACTGTAAATGGCAGTGCACCGTCATTCAGTAATAGTGATGCTTTATCAGGCCGATAATCGAGAACAAGTTGTAATGCAGACAAATAAAATCGCATGTCACCATTTGGATAATCATGTTCGACTACTACTTTGGTATTTGCATTTGCTCCTTTTTCAATAAGTTTGATTATGGAATCTATATAAAATGAGTATGGAATAACATCATCAAAATAACCGGATTGGGATTTTTCCTTATAGTTTTCCTTATAGAGAGCTATCATTTGACTGTGCGCGGAAAAAATCGGAATTTTTCGTATTGGATCAATACAAGTGTATTGATAGCGTTGATAAGCACTATGTGCCTCTTTTATCAGACGTGACAGAAGCAGATCAAGCAACTTACTCCCGACAGATTCAGACTCAATAAATTTCATGGCATAAAAAAAATCTGCATGTTCCATGTGTTTTTTTGCAAGCAGTTTTGCAAGGTCATGAAGATCATGAATTTTAGTTGTATTATCAGAATATGATTCCATGTTAATCCTCGTTTTATGATTAAAATCTTCGATAAAATAACAATAATTGTGACAAACTTTCTTGAAAAACTCTACAGAAAAATAGCTGGGGTCGCATCTCGAATAGCTGGGGTCGCATCTCGAATTCACCCTGCGTTGAAGCGAAACAAAATCGCCAGGTGAATTCAAGATGCGACTCTTAGTCAGAAAATGAGTCAGAAAATGAGCTGGATTTTGCTCATTAATAGTGCCAAAATGGCGGCGTTTTGCAAAGATGCTCTATTACTAACATCATCAAGACCATTTTAATGAGGTAAAAATGTTTTCAGCATCCGCTAATTTTAATGCAACTATCTTATCTATTAGTAAATCAATCATGGAACATGCAAAATCTAAAAATCTGCAAGGTTTAATAGATATTGATAAAGAAAACAAATCATTTTGTGAAAGCCTGAAAATGCTGGATGAATCTTATAAACATGTATGTGAAAATGGCAACTATGAATATGATTCTGACAAATATAAAAATCATTCTCTGTATGCATACTCAATCATTTATTCCATTATAGAACTAGCAAAAGAGGGTGATCTTAAATCCATTATTTTTCTAAAACCTCATCTTGATATTGACATGAATATAGCAGTTTATGGTTTCTCATTGGGAGGTCATATAAAAATAGTCAATCAATTGATTGGCGAGGGTGCAGATCCTAAAGGAGCTGTACAGGGTTATAAGGCAGGAGGCTATTTCGACCAGGATAGACTATTTAATATTCTTGCTTGTACTGACGATACTATTTTAAAAGAAATGCTTGTGAAAAGTTATCTGAAAGAAACAAGATCATTATTCAAAAAAGGTATTTATACTGCGAATCAATATTTTAATGCGCATCATGAGTTGGAAAAATATTTAAGAAGTAAAATAAATGTAAAAAAAATATCTAATGAAGCAAAGAAGGAAATTCCAGATGAAATATTATTTAATAAATTTTGTCGATTAATTACGGAAAAAAATAGAATTGCACTAGCCAAATTATTTGCAGAAGGTTCTGTGCTGCATGTCGCTTACGGTAAATATGCGAGTCCGCTAGTATTATTTGCGGAGAAAAATGATTACGATTCAATTAATTTCATGGATAAATATTTTCCTGATTATGTTTATAACGATGATTTGGTAAGAGGCTGGGCTTTAAATGGAAATACAGCAGCAATTGATGAGCGCGTTGGAAAAATGGATTGTTTGGAATCCAAGGCATTAGGTTACGCAGAAGGTGGGTATATTTCACTGGCAGAAGATGCTGTAAAGTTGGGTGCCAGTTTACGTTCTCTTGTCTATGGTTATGCACTCGCCAGAAATATTGAACAAGTACAAGCTGTGCTTAATAGAAAAGATTTGAACACCGAACAGTTGCAGGATCTCCTGGGAAGTGCTGCGGTTGCATATTCATTATCTGCAGATCCAGTCAATGCATTAAAAATGCATGAAGAGTTGGGCAGGAAGGAACTGACTTCTGTTGTTTATCGTTTGGCATCAGGTAATCATGTGGAAGAAGTAAATGAAATTCTGGATAATAATCCAGAATCAGAATTACAAGATTGCGCAGTATTTGGATACACATTTAGTGAATTAACTGGAAATGCAAATGCCATTTTCGAAAAAAACAATAAGATTAAAGCGATTGATAAATACTGGTTTTTCTCCGGATATGCAGATGGTAATCACTTCGATGAGGCAGAAAAATACATTAGTCTTAAAAAATTTAGCATATTAAATAAAATGAAAAATATAATTTCCTCAATATATTCTTCTCCCATGTTTCCTAATCAAGCTGACCAAAGTGACACACAATTTTATGATGTTACATGTGAAGAGGAAAATGAGGCGTTAATCGAAATTGCTGAGATATATGCAAATAATAAATGTATCAAGAGACTTGATAAGTTATTTAATCAAATATCCCCAGATAACTTTTTAGATTTTTCGAAAGCGATTGTAAAACGTTTAAATGAAAATAAAATGCTTATCGATGAAAAAGACATATTAAAAATATTATCAGTCATCGATACTTCCGCGTTTAGGAATCAAATTGCTGAATTAATCAATAGAACAGATCTGCTGAAAGAAGCGACTTCAATCAACGAAATGAGGAATGAATATAATCTTAATTTTATTCAGGTTAAATCCCTTCACGATATCCAGCCAACTGGTGATAACAATGACAAAGTGTGTCGTGCATGGTTTATAATTTGTTTTCGACATATTGTCATGAAACAAAAGATCTTAACCTGCGAGCTTTATCTTCATATATCCACTTACCTAACTGGACTCGATTTGAAAAATACAAAAATACTCGCTGAGTCATTACATAATAATTTCTTTGCTTATAGTACAAAAAATATTTATCGTTCCTGTAAACAGGGTCTATTTTCCCAGGAAAAATACTTGGCAGCGCATAGAAAAATTGAAATAGATAATCGCGAACGTTTTGAACCAAATTATTATTTAACCCTAAGGTGATGTTTAAAACATTTGTATAAAATATTATCACAAAATAACTTTGTGAAAATACTAACATAAGACAAAAATAAATTTTGAAGAGAAAACAGCTACTTCTGCACGTGCACAAGTAACCTAATTTCACATTTTGTAATAACATGATTAGACGATAATTATATTTCGCAACACTTAATTGAAGAGGAATATAATATTCTTGGAAATTTGTTATTAGTGAGGTATGTTTTATGAATCACTTAATTTCGAAATTTTCACTATTCAGTCTTTTAATTGCCGCTTCGTTTTTACAGCAAGCACAAAGCGGTATTATCCAGAATACAATTTCCGGGGTTAATCAAACTGTGCAAGGAGTAACTGGAACTGTTCAGAATACAGTTCAAGGTACTGCTGCAACAGTACAAGGTGCGACAACAGGTGTTGCAAATACTGCTGGCAGTGTCGCGCCAGTTCCTGTTGCTCCAGCAGGAACAACAGCAACTCCGCCTTCTCCTGCATCTGTTTCTCCAGGAACTTCACCGCACCAGTTTTCAGTTGGAAATGATGGATTGGTGCAAATAAAAGTACCCGAAAGTAAATCACCTCATACTTCTTCAGAAGTATTGGATAATGCGATTAAAGTTCCAGATACAAAAGTAACGAATGTCGTTCAAAGCAATCATACTTTAATACTGGAAGGTGGAAATACAGCTAAAACAAAACCAGCAATAAATATATCAAATGTAGGTGCGGGTACAGGAGTATTAGGCAAAGGTACCGGAATTAAAAATCCATCACCAGCAACAAATACGCAAGCTGGTATATTAAATTTTTCAGATGAAGGAATTGGTGTAGGCCTTTTTGGTCAGGGAACCGGACTTTATAATCTGCAACCTTCGCAAAATAATTCCTATCTTCTATCCATTTCACACCACGGTATTGGTGCTGGTATTTTTGGAACAGGATTTGGTATTACTCAACAGGGTATTGCAACTAATAATTTTCCCATTTTATCTGAAAATGGTATTGGGCTAGGTTTATTTGGTATTGGACAGCCAATTACTGGAAATAATACTTCAACTGGTCAATCATCAACGAATGATAATCAACCAGCACAAGCAAAATCAGCATATGTAGGAAATCCAACACCACAGAATGAAAATGAAATCCAGGCAGGATTGTTTGATAAACAGATAGGGTTAAATAAATCCAATAATTTTCTGGGAGATACTACTTTACATATTATTGATACTTCTTCGGCTGGTGTTGCAGCAGGTGTGTTATCAAATGAAAATGCAATCAATAATCAGAATGGCTCAGGAAGTAATACAAATGGAAACGTTATTGGTTTGGCATCAACTGGTGTTGGAGTTGCAGCTTTAGCTGATGCAACGGGTATTAATAATGCAAATACAAAAAGTGATACGGTTTCCCAAAATATTCTTGACACAGATCAAACAGGAGCAGGTATCGGTGTGCTTGGTGATTCAACTGGAATACAGAATCAGAATACAGGCCAGCAAAATGTAACAAATAATATTTTTAATATTTCAAATCCTGGAGTCGGTACAGGTGTACTTGGAAATGGTACTGGTATCAGTAATGACAACACACAATCTGATTCTTCTGTTTCTCCTCTGATTAATGTTTCCAATACTGGTGCAGGTTTAGGTGTGATGGGTGAAGGTACAGGAATACAAAATAATCAATCAAGTGAAGAAAGTTCCAATACGCAACCTTTGGTTTCTGTGAATAATACGGGAGTTGGTGCGGGAATTTTTGGATCGGGTTCAGGAATATCCAGCGAGAATGATTCAGGAAATTCTCCACAAGGCAGTCTATTAAATGTTAATAATACAGGGGCAGGGATTGCTCTTAATGGTCAAGGCGCAGGTATCACAGGAGAGAATTCAGAAACAAATAATAACAATAGTAATCATTCGAGTTTAATTAATATTGATAATAATGGTGTGGGCACAGATCTTTTTGGATCGGCAACAGGAGTGAGCGATGATTCTACACCGTCGCAAAGTAATTCATTCATCAATATTGCATCTGTTGGTGCTGGAACAGGAATAGGTGGAACCGCAACGGGTGTGAGCAATGATGAAAGCCCTGCTACTTCCACTAATCCAAATCCAACAGCAGGTAATCCTCCTGGTAATCCAGCCAACCCTGGTAATCCAGCAAATGAAACAACTCCACCAGCAAATAGTATTGGCAGCAATGAAGGAGGCAGTGCAAGCGGTCCTAATTTGCCAGCTCCTGTTAACCTCGCCATGGTTTCAAGTCAGCAATTAACAGGCATTGAATTGGAAAATCTGGAAAAGCAAAATCCTGAGCTGAATAAGCTGGAAAATTTGAACACGATGCCATTTGCTTATTGCAATAATTTACCCGCCACTAAAAAACAGTTGAAGACGATGAATATGATGTGCAAGTTTTATGTGATTCATCATCAGCAATTTTGTATCTGCGGTAAACATAAAGCTTAGGATTGAGAATGATGAGCAACGATATTGCAATGCTGATATGCTTAGCCTGTTAGTAAATCCTTTATAAAATTAGGTAATGCAAAAACCGCTTTGTGAATTTCAGGATTATAAAATTTACAGGATTCTGATATTTTTTTCGCTAATGGTTTATTTATATTACTCAATGGTTCAATATTTTTAGAGCAAAAAGTCCAGCTCCAAAAGGAACCGGGATATGTTGGCACTACAGATATGTAAGGTTTAACAATCGGAAAAATGTTTGTTAATGATTTATTAATATTTTTAAATTGGTCTTGCATCGACCATGGAGATGCACTCTGATTAACCATAATGCCGTTATCAGTTAACGCTGCAAAAACATTTTGATAAAATTCCATTTTAAATAAACCTTCACCAGGGCCTACTGGATCAGCGGAGGCGATAATAATAATATCGAAATGTTTTTTAAATTGTGCAATATACTCTGTTCCATCTTTCACTTGTACGTTAACTCGTGAACTATCAAATCCGCTCGCTGTTACAGGTAAATATTTTTTACAGGCATCAATTACCATTTTGTCAATTTCACAAACTGTTATTTCCGTGATATGAGGATACTTTAAAATTTCGCGCGCAACTCCTCCATCACCATCTCCAATTATTAATACTTTTTTGGCAGCATGATGTGACAGTAATGGAATATGCGTAATTAATTCATGATAAATAAATTCATCATTTTCAGTTGTCATTACCATGCCATCCAGCAGAAGCATGCAACCATAATAATCTGTTTCTACGATATCAATCGTTTGAAATTTAGAAACCGCATGATATAAATTCCTTTTGATTTTAAAAGTATGTCCGATTGCATCTTCATAATATTCCGTCAGCCATATATCTGTATTTAACATTCATCGCTCCAGTAAAATCTGATCGTGCCAAATATTAACTAATAAGCTTGTTGAATGCTATTTAAGAAATTCTACATCCGCTGGTCTCTTTTTTATCATCGTTATTATCTTCACCTGGATTTTCCAGGTCTATTAATCTCTTCTGTGAATCCCTTAAACGACCACGCGCTTTAACACATTCTTTAACGCCTCTCTGATGATAGAATATTGTTCCCATCACAGTGCTGCTTCCTTCAGAAATTTCCCGATGTATTTTCTTTTCATCTTCAGGTTTTAATTTTTTCAACTCTAATAAAATCTTTCCTTTTTCATAGCCGTGGCCATATTTATTCAAAATTTCATACTTCCTTGCTTCATTAAAATTTCCAATACTCTTAAAACCTTTAACTGCATCTGCATAATAAGGTTTTTTTATAAGAAATTTTTCAACTTTATCCACGTTTCCAGCCATTGCATAACCTTCAATAATACTTTGATACATCCTTGCTATTTTTCCGGTAGATTCCTTATATACAGGTTTAGTATTATTCATTTCATCCTCGAGTAAAATACTGGTAATTAAAGGATGATCGGATGCCAGCGCGATAGAAAAAAGTACAGCATTAAATTCATTATTATGTTTGGTATTATTATCCAAATCATCATTGTCCATTTTGCAGCAATATTCGATACCTGCATTTAAAGTTTCAATAAGTTTTTGATGATGATTTCCAAGAGCGAGTCCAAGAAGTAATTGATGAAAATAATGTGATGAAGGTTTCATATTTGAAGTTTTAATATAATCTGCCATTAGCAAGAAATAACCTCCATGCACAAATCCTTCAATAGCCCAGGCTATACTACCGCCTCTTGATAACAATTGATCAACACCATTTTTATCTCCGCGCATTGCTGTACCACGAATAGCCCAATGTATGCTCGCACCATTTGCTATAAGAAAATTCACAGCAGCTTGATTATCATCATATGCACATTGCATTAGCGCAGTTGATCTACCATGACAAATATCGATAGAAATATTCTGACCAAGAATATTTAATAATGTATGTTTTTTCTGATTGATGGCAGCGTTATAAATCGCTTGTACATGATCATTATTTTTATATGTTGGATCGATATGACTTTTCACGGTGACTCTCCTCGTTTTATGAAGTTTATATTTAAATTTAAATTAAAAAATCAAATGGCAATTTTTTTAAATAACTCATTAATTACGATAGATAAATATCTGGGGCGTTTATTGATACGAGCAATAAGCAGGCCGCCTTCTAAAGTTGCCAAAAAATGTGTTGCTGCATGTTCAGGTTTAATTGAAGCGCAAATAATTTTATCTCTTTTCCCTTTACGGATAATGCGGGCAATCCATTCCTCACTTACTTTGAAAAAAATATCTAAACGCTTACTCATTTCTTCAGGCATTGTAACTATATCAGCAGCTAGCATGCCGCAAACACAAAATTTGTTTTGCCTGGATGTCTCCATGAAAATATCAGCCAGTTTTTTTAATTTTTTCAATGCTCCTATATTAGACTTTTCAATATTTTTTAAAGTCAGCTGATATCGTTCCAGATACCGGTCTATCATGCACAGTGCGAGATCCTGTTTGGTTGGAAAATGATAGTGAATACTGGGAGTTTTAATTCCCAGATCATTTTGAATATCACGATAGCTAAAAGCATTGAACCCGCGTGTTTGCGTATAATGTTCAGCAATATCCAGAATTTTGTTAGCTGTATCATTCGATTTAATCTGTGTCATTTTTAATCACCTACCTACAAGAAGGTAGGATGCTAACATTCTTTTTTCCTAATTACAAACGTAATTATTCTATTTAATACTTTGTTAAGATTTTTTAATTAAGATCGTTCACCCAACATTAGTATGAAGATCAATCCCGTTTAATTGCAAATAGGTTATAACAACATGGCCAAGACAAGCATTACAAACATTTCTTCTGATCCTCACTGGAAGAATTACATTATCCTCGGTGGAGGCCCTGTAGGATGTTATCTGGCTTATTCATTATTAAAACAGGAAAATTCGCGTGTATTTATATTCGAAGGCCGCAAATTTGAACGTCCACAAGTTATACGTATTCCTTTCTGCATTGCTGAAAATTTACCTGAACAGATACAAAATTCAATGTGGTTTGATGAAGAAACGCGTGCAGGAATATTTAACTCATCTCATGCGGATGATCAAAATTTCTGGCCAAAACCAGGTTACCCGTGGTGGTCATGGATTAATATTGGTTTTTTTCAGGAAAAGCTGATTAATTTTCTTGAGACGGTGGAAGAATATCAAAATCGGTTTTTTTTCATTCCAATTACTTTCGATTTGGGAAAAACTAATTACGAATCAGAGATTAAAAAATTATTCCCCATAGAGAATGCTTTTATTCTGGATAACATTACTGCTATTTATTGTACCTGTGGAACTTACTCAAGTTTATTAAGAACTCAACTGGATATTCTTGATGGGAAGCCACCTGAAGAAAAAAGCCATGGTATTTATTTAATTTATCAAAATCAAACCAGGGAGGATTACCAAAGAGAGGGACAATTTATTTCATATAGTAAACTAGGTGAAAATGGAATTTCATACGCAGCATCAAACAATTACAACCTTGATGTTCAATTGTATACTTATCCGGCTGGTCAATTATCTTCTGTTTTCAATACAATTCCAGAAAGTTTTATCCAGCGCGCCAAATATAGCTCCCTGCATGGTCCAATTAATTTATCAGGAAATAATTTACCAGTGGATGCAAGGGAATGGCTCGAAAGATATAAGAATAATATTAGCCAGGAAATTAGTAAGTACGATATTAAATTCCCAGATGATTTAGCTAAAATTGATATTTTTTATGCATCTCGTAGCGAGTATTACTGGAATAAGGTTACAGCGAAAGTAAAATGGCAAAATAGGTGTGAACTTCCAATATTTTTCATTGGAGATAGTGCTGGAAGCACAGATTATAAATTTGGCCTGAGTGTCGGCCGTGGTCTTTTTTCTGTTGATATGCTAACAGGATCGATAAATTCCAATAATTGTGATTTTGATGTGATTGCAACAAATTATCAATCATACTGGGATAAAATAATTTCCCGTGAATTTAACAAAGGCGCATCACTATCAATTGAACCATGGATTCAATATCAATACTTGGTAAAAGGAAGGAAGGTTAACTTTAATAATCGACAAATTCATTTTAATACTGATGAGCAGTACGAAATTTATCTTGATGAGTATCAGTATTTATCCACAGATTTCCGCAACACTAGCGAATCAAATTCCATATTATTTATTAATACAAAAGCCATAAAACAGAATATAAAAAATATTATTTCTTTTGGCGCACAATGCTCCAATTCAAAAATAATTGGTGTGGTAAAAAGTAATGCATATGGATTGGGTTCTAATCTAGTCGCAAATTTGGCGATTGAGGAGCATATCGACTTCCTCGCTGTTGCCAAATTACAGGAAGCCGTTGCACTAAGGAAAGCTGGAATTCCAAACAACATTCGCCTAATGTGTTTTGAAACACCCTTGGTACATGATCTCAGCACTTATGCTGCAAATCGAATTGAAGTTATTTTACCTTCAAACCAAAACGCAGACTCTATTAAAATAATTTCACACTGGCTAGAGCATAAACGACGTATCAGTGAAAAATTAAAAGTACATATCATGGTTGATACTGGTATGAGACGAGATGGTGGTTATGCAAATAATCTGCCGGATTCAGTAATGAAAACCATCTTGGCACTACAACTTCTTGATCCAGATCAAGTTGAATTTTCAGGTATTTCTACACATTTATCATGCTATCGTTGCACAGATTATAAAGGAGAAGAAATTATTAATTTCCGTTCCTTGCAGTTTTGCAGGCTTGAGGAAGTTGTACTATTTCTTCTCTCAAAAAATATTCGTATACCATTAATTCATATAGGCGGTGGACTTGCTTTGCTTGCTGAAAAATGGCCGTTGCAATTTAAAAAAATTGCATATGAACATGATGTTGAATTGTATACACGAGTTGGTCATGGACTTTATGGTATGGAATTGCAACAAGACTTGCACCTGGACAGTCCTAAACTTAATCCTGTTGTTAAAATGGATTTTGAAGTACGCAATGTATTTTATATTGAAGCAGGCGAACCTGTGTCTTATGGTGGTTACTGGCGTGCACCAAAAGGTGGAACCTGGATAGCAACACTTGCGGGAGGTTGGGCTGAAGGTGTTCCACGCACAGCGCGTACACTCGGGGAATGGGAAGATGGAATGATGATTAGTATTAATAATAAACGATATCCTGTTGTTGGAAAAATTAACATGAATGCCATGATGGTAAATTTGGGATCCACAACAGAAATCAGGCCTGGAGATAGAGCAATCATTTTTGGATGGAGATCGCATGAACCAAAGTTAAATGATCTTGCGCAACTTAGCGGTCAAATTGGTCCATCCATTATCGTTAATGTTCCGTCTGCGATGCCACGAATACAAGTTTCAGAATAATAAGCAATAAATTTGTTTTATTGTTTTCAATATGAATATTAAGTACAATTTTTTCACCATAATTTATTTTAATAATGAGAGATGCCATGCGAACGAGAGAGGACGAAAACATTTCACTTTTGAATTTTCCCAATTCGGATGATGAAGAAATTACAATTGTTGAATCCAGTGAGGAAAGCATAAGTTTCGAGCCTATCAACACGCTTGCTATTTTGCATAAGCTGGAAAGACAAGAACAGTTGCAAGCATTGCATGAGCGTTTAGGTCAAATAGACAAAAGAGAAAAAATTAAATATACACTTCCAGCTGCTGCAGCAGGATTTGGTATGGCTAGTATTGCATCTTATGCGGGATTTTTAGCTTATTATTTTACACAGCCTAACTGGGAAAAAGTGCTTCAGACGCACAAAGCAAATGAATATACAAATTGGTCGTTGACACTTAATAATCCTAAATCTTGTGGCGAACTTTTTCCTTTATCATCCAATGTTTGTATCAATCCTGTTAATGAAAGTATCAGATGGTTTTGTCAGGATTTATCTGATACAGCAAAGTTATTACAGGCTCAACTAAATTTTACAAAACATATTATGCAGGAATGGCCTAATAGTCCGACATTTTCAGTGTTCGATACAATTTGTGGTATTCCAAATTTGCTGGCTTATTGTAAAGAAAATTTTGGAATTGGAAATGCATTGAATAATATATATTCCTTTGCAACACAATGTCAGCATCTTGCTAATGCTATTCAGTCATCGGATTATTTTAATTTAACAGGTTGTAATTCCTCATCAATCACCTCAAGTTATTCCAAGGCAATAAGCTGGAGTTTATATGATGGTGGTCCGGTTAAAAGCTGTAGTGAGGTATTTCCTGTAAACTTTTGCATGAATACGGAAAGTCAGTTTCTTAACATATCCTCTTGTCTTGGAACTGCGGAAACTAATTGCAATGTTATCTCGCGATTTAGTTATGCTGTTGCAAATGCAATGGATTTGACAGCGGAAGTGTTTTTCACTGCTCTTAACGCAACCCTGAACCAATATAATCAGACATTAATAAATTATCAGCATATTCCAGTCAAAATTTTACAATTGTCTCAGGAGTATGAGCAAAAAAACATGGAGCTCAACGCTTTTATTCCCGGTTTAAATTATTCCTGTGCGAGCAAATATTCTGAAAGTTGGATGGTGGCCGATTGCGCGCTTATTGCTAATCAAATATGTGATCGCAATCCAGTCAAGACTATGGATGAAACAGAATCTTCGTTCAACATGAAACATATATTTCTGCTAGTTGGTGTAAGTGCTACTTTCTTGTTATTTTTTGGCACGGCTCTTGCCAGTTTATGGAAAGGTACCACCTGGCTAGAACAAAAAACCAAAGTAGATGAGCTGGATGAAGAGATAGAAGAAATAAAAGAAGTTTTTGAAGCATGTGATTTACTTGATGATGAAGATATTAATGAAATGAAAATTTCTGTAGCCAGTGACAGGTTGAAAAATGCTGTTGTTAATCTTCCAGAAGGTAAACAACTTATAAACAATATGCGACACAGTTTTTTAATGGGGCGTGATGATGCATCATCACCCATTCCAGCTAATTTGCCTAATGAAATAGCCCAGAAAATTTTTCATCATGCGAATTTATTTAAACACTCGATGGATAATCAGATAACAGAAATGCGATTTAGTTTTCTTATGATATGTAAAAATTCAGGCATTTTGGCAAATTTGCCTAATGAGGTGGTATATACAATATTTGTTTATGCTGGCATAGCCTCGAAATTGCCTGCAAGTTTAACTTTTGTTCCTGATTCAATCGATACTAATCGTCATCTCAGAAATAACTGTTTCACTCTTTTGCTAGGTCGTGATGATGAAAATTCCAGCATTCCTGATATCACACCCAAAAATGTTTTCCAGAAAATTTACTCTTATGCTGGTTTATTCAGACAGCAACTTTCTGTAGGAAAATTTGAAGTGATCAGTAATGAAAAATTAGCTAAAGTGGAAATGCAAAAGAAGCAGGAACTAATAGATAGATATCGGATACGCAAATTGTAGTTTATCAGGTATATTGTTTTTGATGACTATATTTCTTATCAGGGAGGATTATATGCAGGAAATTACAGCGAAGGATAAGTTCATTATCAATGAATGGAAACAGCGGCAGCTAAAATATGAAAAAGCGAAACAGGAGCTGACGAAAATATTAGCTAAACACGGCGCCGCTTCACGGGAATTTAATGCTGCGAGAGTGGATTTTGAAATGTTCAAGGAAGAATTTGATAATTTTGAAAAAGAGCATCATAAGATTCTGTCAGAGTATAAATAAAAATCTTTGTCTGATATAAATGTTGTTCCAGGCATTTTTTAGCGCGAAATGCGCTTTATCATGAGGACACAAATGACCACATTAAAGAATAAAACAATTTTAATAACTGGCGCATCCAGTGGTATCGGTGCTGCATGCGCTGCAAAATTTGCAGAGTCAGGCGCGAGATTATTATTGTGTTCGCGACGAATTGAAAAGCTAAATGAATTAGCCGCTCAACTACAATCAAAATACAATATTGAAGTTCATGCATTTCAATTGGATGTGAGCCAGCATATTAAAGTAGTAGAAGCATTGAAATCCTTACCGACGAATTGGAACATTGTTGATGTCCTGATAAATAATGCGGGATTGGCGGCTGGACTGGATACTATACAAGATGCAAGTATTCAGGATTGGGAAGAAATGATAAATACCAATATCAAGGGTCTTTTGTATGTGACAAAAGAAATTTTACCTCAGATGCTGGATAAAAATTCAGGCCATATTATTAATATTGGATCTGTCGCTGGACATTATGTTTATCCTAAGGGAGCAGTGTATTGTGCAACCAAGCATGCAGTTAATGCATTATCTAGCGGATTACGCATGGATTTGTTTGGAACCAGGATCAGAGTGAGTAGTATTGATCCTGGTGCAGTAGAAACAAATTTCAGTCTGGTACGATTTAAGGGTGATGAAAAACGTGCTGCATCTGTATATGAAGGTATGGAACCGCTAACACCAGAGGATGTTGCAGATGCGGTATTATACTGCGCTACTCGTCCTCAGCATGTTAACGTTAGCGAAGTGATTATTATGCCGACTGATCAGGCATCTGCAACGATGGTGTCTCGTAAAAATCAAGCATCAACTTTTATTAATGATTCATTAATCAAAGTTGATGGGAGTAAATAATATGCCAAAATCAAGATAAATGATATTACGATGTACTATGAAATACATGGTGAAGGTGAGCCATTAATCATGATTTCTGGCTTTAGCGCTGACCATCTTATATGGAATGAAGTTATTCCCAGATTAAAAAATAATTATAAGGTTATTGTTTTTGATAATCGTGGCGCAGGACAAACAGATATACCACATAAACCTTATAGTATAGAAGAAATGAGTCATGATACCGCGCAACTATGTCATCAGCTTAATATTAAAAAAGCCCATTTCATTGGAAATTCCATGGGCGGATTTATATTGCAGCACTTGGCATATCAATATCCCGATCTTGTTCAAACCGCAATTATTAGTAATTCAACTACTTCTGTGAAATGCAATTTTCATTTATATGTTGATGCACAATTAGAATTACTAAAAGCAAACGCTCCACGATCTGCCATGATCAAGGCATCTTGCAGTTGGGCGTTTTCATATAAATTTCTAACACGACCTGGAATGCTCGATAATCTAATTGAATTGGGTTTGAATGCTCCTTATCCATTTAGTATTGCGGGTTATGAAGGCCAGTATGCTGCGCTTTGTCAATTTGATTCTACAGATTGGCTACATAAAATTACCACTCCAACCATGGTTGTTAGTGGTAACCAGGATTTAATATTTCCCGAGCCTTTAGTCAAAATACTTGTCAATCATATTCCTCACGCAAAATATTATTCCTTCTGTGATTGTGGGCATTTGCCGTTTATGGAATATCCGGAACAATTTGCTGAAATGGTAAAGGAGTTTATTTCTGGGTATCGAATGAAATTGATCACTAATAATTAATTCCACATATATTGAGAAAACAAGTTCTCAGCCGGAGACTGGGATTTAAGTTGTGTTGACAACCGTTAGAATTAAGTTTGTGTGGTATATTAATTTTTTCCAATAAAATAACCGGAATTTTACTTAATGAAAAAAATCTTGATGGGTTTATTTATTCTATTTTTTACCTGTGGCTTGGCAGCTTGCGCGTCTAATACTCGAAATATGAATACGGGAGTTGGAGCAGCCTCCGGTGCAGCTGTTGCTGCTTTAACTGGCAATCCTATTATTGTATTGGGCGGCGCAGTGGTTGGTGGAACTATTGGATACTCGATGAATAGTACCGATAAAACACAAAAGTAAGCGCATTTTGCATGGGCGATTCTTCCGTCATTTTCTTGGGATGGGAAATCAGAATTTTGGGATGATCCCATGCTTTTACTATCAAGCTTAATTATTAGTCATGCGTTCGTTTTAATTGGGGAGATTGGAGATACTTTCCAGAAAAAACTGGCAAAGGTGCTCAAATTGATCTTATATTAGATCGAGATGACGATTGTATTACATTGTGTGAAATTAAACATACCCTTAAAGAATTTGTAATTACAAAAAAATATTTTGAAGAGATTAAATGCAAACAGGAAATTTATAAACTGCAAACAAGAACCAAAAAGCAAATTCAATGGTGTCTTATTACAAATAATGGCGTTTTAAAAAATCAATATTATAAAAAACTCATTGGACATGTTGTTAAGCTTGATGATTTATTTAAAGATACTAATTAGCAATTGTAATGTGTTGTTCCGCGGGTTATAAAATTTTATAACCCGCGGAACAACACATTACAAGGGCGCACGCTAATTTGAAATTTTATTTCTGATGAGTGATTAAAATGAACGATAATGAACTAATGGAATTTAAATACAATGCAGATGCAATCATCAAAAAATATTTCACATTTTTCACAAATTTAGATTTATGCGGTAACAAAATTGGGAATTCGGATTTTAAGATATGAAATATTTTGAAACATAAATTAAAAAATAGGCAGTTGCAGTTATTGGTTGAATCCAAGCGCGACTTGAAGAAAATAACGCCGGTAAGCAAATTTACCGGTTGGATTACACAAAAAATTACACATGCGGGAACGGCGCCCTTGGATTCAAACAATAAATGTAGCTGCAGTTTCTTAAAATTAAATATATGAATCAATTAACCAACGTTGTTGCATATTAACTCCCCATTTATTTTTTGGATATACTGCAGCGGTCAGAACTACCACCGCTTCGACAGTTATTGGAATTCGATGAACCGCAATTGCCAAAAATGTCGCAATGC
>Ga0206802_1122_pt1 | contig 18812 bp, 15 predicted proteins | sample Alteio_BWOrgCont_63_FD_152902 | JGI IMG/M metagenome (GOLD analysis project Ga0206802, IMG submission 152902) | Enriched cells from forest soil in Barre Woods Harvard Forest LTER site, Petersham, Massachusetts, United States -... | ecosystem: Environmental > Terrestrial > Soil > Temperate forest >... | reverse complement strand
ATTAATAGGTGGATTCCTTATAAGCTCCCTCTCAACAAATAATGGTTTCTGCTTTCCAAACAAATCGGCTAAAGTGGTGCGTAATTCTTTATATTTTATCAATTGTTTATTGTTGGAATTTGTTGTTATTGAATCAATCATTATTAAATAAAATGGCGATTTATTCAGATCACCGTTATTATTCACAACCATACTGCTGACAGTCCCGTAGATTTTATCGTTTCCTTTGCTTATATAAACTGATTTCAAACCCTGTAAATCGGAACGAAAAAGACTGGTGTTAAGACAGCCATATTTATCTTTATCAGTTGAAACATTAGAGCTAGTGTTAATTAACCATTTTGCAGCAATCTCTATATGTTTTTCTTTAGAATTTGATATGAGGTCTGTAATTTTTTGCAATCTATTTTTAGCGCTATTGGTAAAATCAGGATTTTTTCTTATATTATTTAGTGAAATAAATTCAGGTGTTAAATATAGATTCGTATGGGCAAAATACTCATTATTTTTTGAAAAAACTTTAATACTGTATTTACGTTTTTGATCCGCGTCATTTTCTCCATAAGCAACCTCAACTATCAAGATTTTTTTAGCATCAGCAATCTGATAGAAATGAGGATCAGCTACGCTAAATATTTTGGGTATGAAAGAAATCATTTCATCAATCGTATTAAAATTCTGCAAAATTCCATATTTAATCATCCCTTCCGCTGTTCCATTTTCGGGTTGTTGATACCTTCGATTAATTTTAGCATTAGCAGGAAGAGGAGAGTCTTCTTCGATAATGGTTAATCCATTTTGATTGACTCCCATCGAAACATTATTTTTTGAAGTAAGAGCATAAAATTTATTATTGTGACCATAGTTGTTTTCATACCAATTATTAAATTGTTGAATCGGATACATAAGCTCAAATTTCTGGGGACTGTAATAATAGTCACGATTTCTGCCGAGGATAGTCCCATTATCTGTTATGATGCCAAAGCCAGTACAGGCAAGACACGCTTGAGAAAAAATTAAAAAGCAAATCAAAATAAACTTCTTCAATGAGTCACCCTCCGCAGCACAAAATAGATATATGCGTGCATTTTAATCATTGTAATAATTCCAGAGATATAGTTCAATTAGAAACAACTGTTTCAAAATAGTTAACATTCGTCGGCTTTAATTGAATGTTTTTCATTTCTCAGATGCAAGGAAAAAATCAATAAATTTCCGCACTTTTGATTGGATATACCGATATCTAGGATAAAGATAATAAACAGGAGCATCAGTCGCTTGATATTCTGTTAACACCTCGACCAATTCTCCATTTTTTAAATAATCGTTAATAAAATATGAAGGTAATTGAATTAATCCAATACCTTGTTTAGCACATTCAATCAGAGAAGACATACTATTTAATAACATGTAAGGCTTAATTGCCAATGAATAGCCAGGTTTTAAAGCAATGGTTCTCTCTTCGGTACGAATATTGTGAGCAAGGTAATTATGCTGCAATAAATCCTTCAAATTCCGCGGCTTTCCTTGTTCGGTAAAATATTGCGGTGAGCCACAAAGCACATAGCGAGTCGTCTCAATACTTCTTCTTACAATTTCAGGCGGAGCAGGCACTGAAAAACCTACTGCGATATCGATTTGTTCACGCTCGAAATCTGGCATTCGTTCACGCGTATCAATATATAGTCTTAATTTAGGATAACGCTGTAGAAATAATTTTAGTTTAGGAAAAATTAATTGATTAGCAAAATGTTCAATCGCAACAATTCGTAAATTTCCTTCAGGTTCTTCATTAAATTGCTGACAAATAGAACGTGTGTCTTCTAGTTCTTTGGTGAGACGCAAGCATTGAGACAATAAAATCTTGCCTTGTTCTGTCAGTATTAAGCGTTGTTTGTGACGCGAAAAAAGGTCAACTTTAAAGTCACTTTCCAAAATTTTTATTTGCTTACTTAAAGAAGCCTTCGTCATTCCTAACGCATCTGCAGCTTGGGTCAAACTATCCGCCTGCGCTACTGCGGCAAATAATTCAAATCGATCGAGATCAGACATAGTGTTAACCAATTAGAAACAATTGTTGCTAATTATAGCTCTATATTTCATAAAATGAAACACCTAGGATAATTTAAATATTAAATTACATTTATAGCTTAGGAGCAAATATGTTTGGTCGATTTTTTCCATCCTATGGATCTCTTGAAAAAAAAAGCACAGATGAGAAAGACAAGCAAAGTACTAAAAAACCGATGGAAACCATAAATTCTTTAAAAGACATTAACCTAATCCCTGAAGCTAAGCGTACATCTGAGCATTGGATGCTATTAGCTTCCATCCAAATAACAGCTGGTTCAGCTACAAAAGCTATAAAAAAATTAAATCAAATACCAGAAGAAAAACGTATGCCAGAGTATTGGCGATTTCTAGCAGCATGCCAACTTGAAGCATGCGGTGAGACCGTGAATTTTTATAAAATTATTCAACTTATAGAACAAGCCATATCAAATTTAAATAACATTCCACAAAACAAACGCACAACTAAGTATTGGGAGTATTTAGCACTCTGTTACTATAATGCAGCTACTGTATTTGACATGGGATGGTTTCCACTAAATATTTTTATTAAAAATAGGTATGCTTCTGATGTAATTCGTTGCTACGAAGATGCTGTGAAAAGCCTAATGAAAATATCCCCAGAAAAAATGAGACGCAAGCATTTTGTAAAAATGGCCATCTACGAACATGAGCTTGGTAATAGATACCAACAAATAGATTATAATATTGCTTTATCTCATTATATTAATTCTATTTCTAATTTCAATAAAATTTCCCCTGAAACACGTTCAATAGAAAATTTGAGAGATATGCTCAGTATAAAAGGGTATGTGGGGGAGGTTTATTGTCATGTTCGAAAAAATTATATAGATGCTATTTCTACTTTCCAAGAAGCAAAAGAAATTTTTGATTTGATTCCAAAAGATCAGCTTACTACTGATGACAAGTTTTACTTGGCTATGTTTGAATATCTAATGAGTTGTTGCTACACCTATTCGAATCGTTTTTCAGAAGCAGAAGAATGCCATGGAAAAGTATTACAACTGATAGATGAAATAGGTTTAGAGTTTTTCGGGAATCTACCTCCTTCTCTTAAGTTAGAAAATTGGTCCATGCTCAATGATGCTATTTTAAATATTCATCTATGTATGACTGGTATGGATATTAAAAGCAAAAAACAATTACTTCAAGAACAAGCGCGGCGCTACTTATCGTATATCGACAATGTTAAACGTGCATTTTTAGCTAACAAATATCTCATAGACAAAGAATTGCTGTCGGATATTGCTCCTTTACTCTCTTCAGCAGAGTGTATTTTTCATTTAATGAAGGGAACCCCTTCATTAACCTATCAACAAGCTGCTTGTTGGATTGACGAACCAGGATTACGCGCTTTGATCCTCCATGGACAAAATGTACCACTAGCAAAAAACCTGCCTGATGAGTTATGGAATCATTGTTTATCTTTTTTAGTAAACGATCCTGAACATTTTTGTTTTTTTGCTGCTAAAAAAGCATTAACAAAAGCTCTCAAACCTTATAAATATCACTCAATACTCCATTTCTTTCGTCCGCAAGAAGCTAACTATTTAATACGAGACCTTAAAAAGGTAGAACAAAAAGAAGAATTAGTTAAATTATTAGTATCGCAAATCAAAAAACCAAATAAAAGCCTCAACACAAAAGAACAAAAGTTATCACCCTATCATCAAACCATAGAAGGACATCTTAAACGGCTCGTTTAAATTTTCAAGAGAATAGGGTCCATATATGACCCCACAGGATTCGATCTAATTATTGCAAAAGAACAATCTAATCGGCACCAACAACAATCGAAAATTTACGAACATGCATTAGCCCATAAAAATCAGGAGCTAATTGCATTAAAAAAGCAAGTTGCTATACTGAATAATTTTGATGTGCACTGGTCGTTTTTCAGTTTAAATATCTATTTCTCAAGGGCCTTCATAACTTTGTTAACATCTTCTTCAATAATTTTATTGATTTCCGAAACTTGATCTGAATAACCAACAGATTCAACAATCAAGGTAGCCACTTCTTCATAAAAAGCATCTCGTTCACGATGTTGTTTTTCTAAGAAATTCTTCATATCATCCACCGGAAGCGATGGAACCCGTCCATTTTTCATACGACCAAGTTGAGTTGGAATAGAGACTTTCAAATAAACAACAAATTCAGAGGATAACAATTTTCGACATTGTTCGCTTAACACAACACATTCTTCCAATAAAACAACAACATTTTCTTTTCCGATACAATGAGAAATGATGTCTGCTTGACAGCGATTAAACGCTGCTTCACCTTGTTCGCCCAAAATATCTCGTGTATGTCGGCCAATGTAACGCTCAATACTTGGATTTGCATCAACGATTTGCCATTCTAATTTTTTAGCCAACGCTTCGGTAAATATAAACTTGCCTGCACCCATATGGCCGACAATGAAAATACGTTTAGATTTGATCATGCTTATATACTCCTAAAGTAATACTTAATAGGTCAATACAAATAATAGCAATCCATTTTACATCACTTATCAGCTATTAAAAGACAAGTCTCAAATAGTTAATAACCAAAAACTTGCACTTCGAACTAGCTTTCGCCTCAACAAGCCTATTTATATAACTCATTTACGATCCCAAATTTCTATGTAACGTAAACTTTTTATTAACTCTTTAGTAAAAGTACGATAAGACCATAAAATGGTAAAATCATTATGATTATACGTATTAGATTGACTAATAATAATGTTGTTTCCTATTACAGTATAAGATGATGTAAATCCTTTGTCTAAGACTCCTGTATACGAGAATACATCGCCATAAGGTGGAATATTCCACTTAAAGACTCCAAGACCAAATTGTGGGGCTTTTATACCTGTAAAAGCATAATATTTTTCTGAAGTTTTAACAAACGTTGTTAGTTCTGTATATTGTTTTGCGGGCAACAGATCTTTAGCGACAAATAAATGCCAAATAAATGACTCCAGATCTTTGACATTGCTGACTAATCCACCAGCTGCATACTCATTGTTGAAATCGCTTATTTTAACATGTCCATTTTGATATTCTTTTAGAGATATCGCTTCTAGTTTATTCGGAAAATAAATACTACGTAGATGCAGCGGTTTTGTAATAAATGATGATAATATATCAGCCAATGATTTTTGAGTGATTTTTTCAATTAATAATCCAAGTAATTGATAACTGGCATTAGAATATAACCAATTTCCGGATAATTTAGGATTATATTTAGGATATGCCATATTTATTTCTTGTAAGTAAGAGATAGGATTTTTAGCTACATCATTAAATCCCGCTGTCATTTGCATTAAGGATTGAATAGTTACATTTTTTAGTTTTGAATATTGTGGTAAATATTTTGTAACAGGATCGTGAATATTTAATTTACCTTCTGCTTCAAGTTTAAGTAAAATAACACTAATAAATGTTTTAGTAATACTTCCAATACCAAATTGTGTTTTTCTAGTCACTAGCACAGCTGAATGCTTATTACTGTATCCATAAAAATAAACTTTATTATCTAGTGCTAAAGCCGCACCGACAATTTCATTTTTTTGTGCCCAACTATTAAAATAAAACCGCGTTGAAAAATTAGTTTTAGCGTTTGTTATTTGGATTGAGCAAGATATCAAAATTATCATTAGAAATTTTTTAAAATTTTTCATTTCGATTCCTTGTTTCATCTAAATATTTCATTGGTTAGTATATCGATGGTTTGAAGGTGAAACAGCACCAAATAAGCATATAGATGGTCTGAGTCTTTGTATTGATTCAACAGACAGTCCAATACCTGGCGAACATTGCTTCTCTCCGGTCGGCAGTATACATATATATTCATGTTCATTCCATAATAGAAGAACCTAAACCACAGAATTAACTTGATGATAGTACTGAATTTTTTTCATTTGTTATGACGATTACGGATTGCTTGTTCCGCCTAATTGCATTGAAAAAATAGCAATAACTGTTACAATGCTCATCGTTTATCTTCAGTAGTGATCCTTAGTTTTTTACGATTCTGAATAAGCGGCTATCTCTGAGAATTATTGTTTAAGCTTATTAAATTATGGAGGATTTATGAGGTTTATTTATTTTTTCATTATTACATTTACAACGATGTTTTCCCATGTCTCTTTTGCAGATAATAACAACCTTAATATTCCCATTATTCTTTATCATAATTTAAATCCTACCATTCCAGGTAGCATGAATATCACCCCACAAAAATTTGAAGCAAATTTAAAACTCTTAAAAGAGAATGGATTTACGTTTATTCCATTAAAAGAAGCCGTAGAGTATTTACAAGGTAAACGTACTACACTTCCGCCAAAATCTGTTGTCCTCACCGCCGATGATGGCTGGGAATCAGTTTATACCTATATGTATCCCATTATAAAAAAATTAAATATACCTATTACTTTATTTATTTATCCTGGAAGTATTTCAAGTGGAAAACATTTTTTGTCATGGGATCAACTCAAAGAATTAAAAAATACAGGGCTTTTCGATATCCAAGGACATACTTATTCACATCCAAATTTTAAAATTGCAAAAAGGAAACTTTCACCCGCTGTTTACGAACAGTTTGTACAAAAAGAATTATTCATGTCAAAAAAAATATTAGAAGAGAAAATGGGTATTAAAGTTACTTTATTAGCATGGCCTTTTGGAATTTATAATGATTACTTAGAAAATGAAGCGGCAAGAGCTGGATATGTCATGGCATTTACTATTGGTTACCGTACTGCTAATCAACATTTTAAACCAATGGAACAGCCTCGTTTTATGATTGTTGACGAACTAGCTAACCAAACTTTTAAAATTATTCTAAGCAGTGCAACTCAAAAATCGAAAAAGGTATGAAACAACAAATAAAACTTATGGGAAAGTAGAATTTTTTAGTTTTATTTTATATAACTTTTGTAAGGATATCAAAAGATGGGAAGATTATCAGCAGAAAACAGACGAGCGTTAGAAAACGATATAAGAACTGGAAATATTGATAATTTTATCAGGGAATATTTAAAAGCTGCTGCTGAAGGAGACCCTGAATTTGTAGCGGATATAAGAAATGAGCTAATCCGTATACTTAAGCAGGATCCAGGTCAGATAATAATTAAAAATTTAAATGGCAATACTTTGCTGCATTTAGCATTTTTAAATGATGCTCCAGTGCTTGCTAAAGCCTTGCTTGACCTTGACCTAGATCTAACCTTCACGGCTAAAGATCTCCTTGTTAACATTAGCAATAATGCTGGTCAAATACCTTTCGCTATTGCTAAGCAGCGAAACAAAAAAGAATGTGTAGATTTAATTGTTCCTTACAGCCAAGCTTTTTGCAGCGAATGCTTAAGAGCAGGAGCAATTGGTAATTTTGTTAACACTTACGTATTAACAGTAGACGTTCAAATAGCAGGTTTAGCAGAAAGTATTCGAACTCAAGCTACAACTTTTTTGCGCGCTAATCCTGAAAAAAGATATGTTAAAGATACCGCTGGCAATACTTTGCTGCATTTATCGAGTCTCAGACAATGTCGGATGCTAACCCAAACATTATTAGAACTTGATTTAGAATTTATAGGCGATGAAAGCGAATTATTACTTAATACTAAAAATGCAGCAGGTCAAACACCTTTAGCTCAAACGTTAGAAGCAAAGGATACAGAGGGGACAGAAATATTTGTTAAGTATAACGCCTCATTTTATTTAGAGCGAGATTCAGCAGGAACCTATTTATCTGCCCAATATTCCTTGACTGGCCATTTGGCAGAGTTATTACCATTAGGACAGACTTTACAACCTGAAAGACTCACCAAAGTTTTAACGATTGCTAGAGCTAAAAAAGACACTTTCTCAGATCCTTTTTTGTTTAGAGAGTACTTAGATCGAATAGCGATTCGTTTAATAGGTTTAACAGGGGATGGAAGCGGCATTGATTTTAAGCAATGGGCTGAACTCTATGCTAATTCTGTATCAAAAGTCAGTGAGCTTTGTACTATTGACAGTTGTTTTAAATTTGGCGAAGATTTTGGTGAAAGTGTTAACTATCTTTTAATCCATATTCGTGCATTGTTAGAATTAGTTGTGACAGGAGGTAGTAATTCAACTCTAGAAAATGAACTTTTGCTTGCTATCAACACAGCAAAAATCGATCAAGAAACAACATTACTAAATATGCTGCGACAAAATAATGAAACTATGATTAGTCATCATGTGAATGGACTTCACGCTAGGCTACAGTCATGTCCCTTACTCTGTTATCCTGGCGGTTGGCCGGGGCAAACAGGAGTTCCAGGCCATGCAATTTATATTGATATAGCTTTAATAGCTTGTAAAGTAGCAGATGAGAAGACTTCCGCTAGCGATCCCCAAAAAATAGATCCCTTACATCAGTATCAGGTAGGTGTTTATAATTTAGGTGCAGGACTTAATGAAAATTATAATCGTACTTTAATGGTAACGGACAACTTTGCTTTACCTGCTATAGCGCCCAATGCAGTAAGCGAAGAATTCATTGATGGTTATTTATACCGGCTTGTTTGGGCCAATCTAAATGGGACAACAGAAGATAAAATTGCCCAAGCGCTCGATTATATTTATGACGAAGACCTTTTTGGGCGGCCCGTCAATACATTGGCAAAAAGAAAGCAAGCTGAAATTATTCAAGCCATTGGTAATTGTCTTGTCAAAAATTTTCTTTTCGCTATGAGAAATCATCTAGGTGATAATTTATATAGGGCAGCCTATCTGCAAATACTAAGTATTAATCTAGAACAAATTAAATCTTATTGTGGTGAATTACCAAAACCACGAGACATAGTACAGGCATTGGAAACATCAGAAATAGTATTTAATAAAATAAATCTTATTGATATTCAGTATATGCAGGTTTTCCGCAACAAAAACCTTCCATGTAAAGTTGGTAATGGCAAAGAAAGAAAAGAAGGTGAAGAAAGTAAAAGACATAAAGACAAGGAAACGCTCAATAGGGTAACTAACGGAATCGGTTTGTTTAGTTTTGTGGATAAACCAGCTGTTTACCATCGCGGACAGTTACTAAAGTATGAGGAAAAAGCATCTGTTTCTGCGCCTAGTAGATTTAGCCGAAGAATTTGGCAGTAACCAATTTTTATCTTGCCTTCAATAAACGCTCACTAGACTATCTTAACTAATAGAAATAGTCAGGCCCGAAGGGCGCTTTATGTTGTCCTTGTAAATTGGTATTATGTCCCCCATTTTACAAGAAAGAATAGATAGGTTATAAAATGCCAAAACTCTCCGATTTAATTGAAAAAATACGAAAATCTAACACCCACAAAGAAATTTTAGATATCATTAACTTTAGAGGAGAAAGGCGGGACGGCCTTTTTTCTAAATCAAAAGAATCAAGCTACAAGTTTCACGGACTTTGTTGGGAATACTCTTGCAGGCTCTACCCTGAACTACAAACCGGTGAGAACCCAATACCCACTTTACTTGTATGGTCTTACAACCATAATGTTGACCCACACAATCATCATTTTTTAGTGTGCAAAGTCGATGAAGGAGCTGTAATAGTTGACGTATCTTATGCTCAATTTATAGGTTTTAAAATTTCACATGTTAGTGGTAAAAGCAGTGGAATTTATCTTGGCAGTTACCAATCCTTGGAGAAATTCTGTCATGAGAAAGATAAAGTATTTGCTGCCGAAAAATTTAATAAACATTGGCCGGAGTGGGTTAGGATTAAAAGCAGTTATAGTGTCTACAGTGATAAAGAACTACCTAAAAATATGGCTCTTAAAATACCCCCCGAATTTAAAAACTACCTAGTTCTCAATTCAGAAAAAGCTTGTGACACAGATGATTGTGAATACAAGGTCAATATTCGAGAATTATGTAAGCCAATTAAATTAAATCACAGCGTTGTTAATAAAACTGAACAAAAGAAGCAAGCTCTGGTCCTAACCAGTTTTAAAAGATGATCGTGCTTCATTCACAGAAGGGCAAATTAATTTCTAGCGGTTTTTCAGACACAAGTAACGGGGCATGAAGAAAATTACAAATTAAGTTGAAGTTTTTTCATTTAATAACAAGAAAATATTTTCCTGCTATATTACTTTTGCAACTAAATGATCGGCATGATATTGAATGCGCTGATCATTTGTAGTATCGATAGATGAGATACCGAGTCGCCCACCTGAAGAAGCTTCAAGTGCAGCCAGTTTCTGATGTACGGAATATTGGTTTGCTGCTTGCACTGTGACTAGGGGCATAGTGAAGAAAACTACCAATAATAATTGGCCTATACGATCAAAATACATAAAAATATTCCGAATATAAAATGTCATTATCATACTGTACGCTTATAGTAGCTCCCACCAAAAAGCAAGTACAGTTGTTTAACTTTCAACACAATCATTTAAGAATACAAAAGCTGAATTCCATTTTTTGCAAAGCTGAACGCTAAGACTAACATCATCAAACCAATAATGAGGTCAACAATACGCCATATTTTAGGCTTTGATAAGAATGGTGCAAGCTTCTTTGCACCATAACCAATACTATAAAACCAGATGCAAGAAGCTGTTATAGCGCCAAGAGCACACATGTATCTTGCTGTATCCTCATAACGCGCTGCTAAGCCACCTACTAAAACGATCGTGTCTAAAATAGCATGCGGATTTAGCAGGCTAACAGCAAAAGATGCGAGGATTATATTCGCACGAGAAACTTTTTCAGCAGATTTTAGATCAAGTCCTTTAGTTTTTTTAGCGGCATGAAGAGCACGTATCGCGTAAGCTACCAAAAATGCACAACCACCAAATGAAATGACCAAAGCTAATATGTGACTGCTAGAAAATAGCGCTCCTAATCCTGCTGCGCCAATGCTAATTAAAAGTGCGTCACATAAAAAACAGATTGTTACGGTAAGAAAGACATCTTGATGCTTTACTCCTTGCCGCAAAACAAAAGCATTTTGCAGACCAATCGCGACGATCAGCGATGCCATCATGGTAAAGCCCTGAAAATATGCTGTAAATAATTCACTTTTCATTAGAAAAATACTCTCCAATCAATTCTTAGTGTTTGTGCTAATCCAGGTAAAGTTAGTGTGTCTTTTTAGTAGGGCACATTATAAACATATTCCCCATCTAGTACAAAATGCTTCATGATATTTTTAAAGTTTAATTTTTCCACACAAATGCAAATTATTTATTTTGAGGCAAATACTAGATCACAAGATGAGGTTCTGATTTAACTATTCACCAAGTTTAGATAATTGACATCCATTATGATCAAAATTGCTGGGGCTTAGCCATTTAATAAATTTTTCTTTTACTGCCGGCCATTCACTATCAAGGATAGAAAACCATGCGGTATCGCGATTGCGGTTTTTGAGAACATAATGCTGTCTGAATATTCCTTCAAAGGTAAATCCTAATCTTTCAGCTGCGCGTCGCGAAGGGGCATTGCATGAATTACACTTCCATTCATATCGCCGATATCCCATATCATCAAAAGCATGACACATCATTAAATACATAGCTTCTGTTGCAGCAGGTGTTCTTTTTAATGATTGCGAGTAATGCAGATGGCCCACTTCAATCACACCATGTTCTGGATTAATGCGTAAATAGCTGCATATTCCAATAGGTGATTTAGTCTTAACATCCAATATTGCATAAAGAACTGTATCATGTTCTGATATTGTTGATTTTAGCCATGATTTAAAATGGATGATTGATTCAAATGGACCGTAAGGAAGATAAGTCCAAGAATCACCAGGATTATCATGTAGAACCTGAAATAATGGTTTGGCATGTTTTTTAATATCGATAGGTGATAACACACAGTACTTTCCTTGAATATCCATTTTTGCAGGATATTGTCTTGTTTCCCAATTATGGATTTCTCGACCTACTGGCTGATCAAATTCATTTTTCGTATGCATAAATATTTCCTCTCGCTTGGATTTGCGATCTAATCACAGCAGCATAGGATTATAATATTACTGATTCATATAGACATCAGTATTGACCACCGGACCTTGATTTTATACTTGCTGATAATTTTTGCTCCTCTTCAAAAAAATCTCTCTTTAAAATGGCATCCTCTTTTTTTGATAGATTATCAAAAGCAAAAAAACATGAGCTATTCTTTTGCATCTGACTAAATGATTGTTCTAAAAAATTTTTTAATTCCCGTTCGTTTTTTTGATGACTTTTAGATATTTCACTGCTGTAGTCCATAACGTCATCACCAGGGCATTTCAAATTAATTGCGCAGCTTTCAAATTCCATTGGAGTTGGTAAGAAAGAGAAAAATCCATGATTACCTAAATTTGGGCGTATAGCCCTTGTTAACATCGTGCTTGTTTCATTTTCAGAACAATCTTCATCTTCTTGTGAAGATCCCATGCTAATTAAATGTTGATCTTTCAAACTTGCTGAAGCGAAACCAAGATTAATATCTTCTGGTGTGATGATACTTTCTGCTTTAGTCTGAAGCCACAATATAGGATGTGGCAAGTTGATAGTTTGTTTTTCCGCACTTTGGATATCAACAGCCCATGTTAAGGATTGCGTCATAACATTGCGGCTTATTAATTGTTGCCTAAGTTCTAACGCATTATCTCTAATCGCCATATCACTTGTAGAAATAATGGCGTCTAAAATTAAATTAATATCATCAGCTGTCATAGGAATAGCAAGATTGACATTGCCATCGCAACCAAAATCAGTAGTTTTTTCAGATATTTTACTTAGTTTTTTAATAAGTTTATGTGGGAATGGTGTGTATTGATCAATGCATAAAATTTTATATAAATCTACTCCAGCAAACACCCATTCCAATTGTTCATCATTCACCCACATTTTTTTAAAATAAAAATAGGTTATTAAAGAATTTTTAGCAGCTACACGTATTTGATAGTAATTTTTTGGTTTAGGACTTGCTGTTGAAAGTGACAAAGAAAGCATTGGCTGGTCAGCTAATTTTTTATCCGTAGATGCTGCTATCCGCGGAGTGAATCTATTTAGGGCCATTAAAATCGCCTCGTTTTTAATTTTTCCAGATTTTAACAATTTTTATACATTTTTACAATAAATGAGGGGCTCTTATCTGGTTAATAGCATCGCCTAAGCTTGATTGTAAAAGTGCAGTATTCTAGCGAACTGATCACATTTCTCATTAATTAGCAGGGCTATTTTTTGATAAAATTCAACGAACTGCTTCGTGCCATGCCCAATATTTCCGGTAATTTTTATTACTGGAATCTAAAAAGAAAAATTAAAATCTGTTTAATATTAACACAAATCATTTTAACTTAAAGTTTTCTTAATACTTGAATGCTATAATCCCGAAAAAATCACGAGGTCTTAGATGCACAGCAGCAGGTATACTATTTTAGCTGGTTTAATAAACAACAGCACCCATCTTCCACAACCGCTTGGCGCTATTACTTTAAGTTATTTGGTTGAGGGCCAATTGCCTGACTTTATCGCCTCTTTTTTTCTTGAAAAAAACCCAGCTTATGCCAAGACGATTGCCAAGATTTGTTTTGAAAATTTAAAAAAATTACCCGAAGAAACCAAAAAAAATGACAGTGCCGAAATACAATACGCAAGAGCCGATGGTGTTGCGAATGCTTTATGTGAACTTACTGATGATAAAACTCAGTTTTTATTTCAACAATGGGAACTCATAGCTCAAGGCAACGAAAGTGAATCAAAAGATGCCAAAGTAACTTGTTCTCGTTATCGGCTTCTTATCGCTTATTACTTACCAACCCCGACCCTCTTAACTGACAATTATGGAATGCAAGCTGTACAAAATTATCTTGATGCTATCAATGAAACAGAAAACAGACTTGTTCATGCGCTTAAGATTAAACTGGCGATTGCAAGACAAAGTGACACTGCTATTGTTCATGCACTTTTGGATAAGTCGACCATTCATTTAAATTTACTAGCAGCAAATATAACTAATTCCTACTCATTTCACGAGCGTAATTTGGATTATACATGCCTAAAAAATGCTAAATTTGCCGAGAATTTTATTAATGCTGAATTTTTACCTCCATCATGCGCACATGCTAATTTAGATGGCGTTGAAATCAGTCAGAATATCATTATTGAACCGCAGATTGATGGTGATCTTAATTCTAATTTTTATCGTGCTTATGTTAAAATCATAGCTCAAGCCCAGGGCGGCCTGGATATTGCTTATGGTCCGGATAAAAATACACTACTCCATTTTAATGCGAGTAGTGATTTCACGTATTGCAAATTAATACAGTATGGTGCTAACGCTACCAAAAAAAATGCGCACAATGAACTACCTTGTCACCGCGCCTTCACTTTGAAAGCCGAACCCGATGGTACTACTCAGAATATATTACCATTTTCAAACAATTATAAATGGCTATTACAATCGTTGCCAGATGAAGACCTTTTGATTTTAAAGAAAAAGGCTAAGCATGTGACTAATGACAGATTAACAAAAAATGCAGGGTTGGTCCTCTTATTAATTGTAATGGTAACTGTATTTTCATTACTAGGGATATTAGCTACTACTTTAGTATCATTAATAATGTCAATATTCACTATTGCTGCCGGTGCTACGTTAGTTATCGATTTAACAAGTCATATAAACACGCACAAAGCCATCGACCGCCAACTAGCGATTAATGCGCATAATGAAAATAAAATTCATGCCTTATTCTTTAAAATAGTCACGTTGGGTAACAAATCATTAACAGTAGCAGAGCAAGTAGCGTTTAACCACTTAACTACTCCCGAGCTTGAAAAAGAAAAAATAACTAATAACGAATTCAGAAAAAATGAATTATTTTCGGCATTAGCCTGGCTTTTGGCAACCATCCTTTTTGTTGTTGTTGCAGCTGCATCGATTACAATTTTAATGCCGCTTATTCAACCTTTATGTCAAACGGCAACCTTCGGATTAGCACAATGGGCAGGTGAACTTGCATCTGTATTCAATACGGTCATAAAATATGCCGGCATTTTTGGCAGCTTGGCCTCATTCTGGTATACCTGCACTTCCTTATATGACGGGTTATATCTTAAACGGAAAATGGATGGTTTAATTAATACTGAATTAGCTTTGAAAACATCAGTCAATCCAGAACCAGCTTCTTCACCTACTGCAACGCCTGTCAGTGAATTAAAAGCTATAAATACAGTAGCACCTGTCATCAAAGCAGCTCCTGCTTCACCTGGAAAAGTATCAAGCCTGTCATTGCTAAGAGACCAAGGTGTATCGCAAATGTCGCCCTCATCCGGCCTTCGGTCACCTTCTCCACTCACTGCATTCCGACATTAATAAATACTTTTTCCCTGTCATTCCCGCGAAGACGCATTACTGTCCGGTAAATCGGTTTCAAAAATACACGGTCTTTTTTAAGCTCCACCGCTGCTGTCATGACAGCATGCTTTTAGCTGGCATCCAGAGCAGCCTTTAGATAAATCTGTACACTATTTAATTTAGTAAGCTAAAAATTTAAGTTTAACCAGTTTTTTGTGTTGGCCTAGAAATAGAAGCTTTAGATTCTTCAGCTAGGACTTTGGTTTTCGGAACAACTTCTGTGCCCATGATGTCATATTTGCCAACATGGTTAAATACTTTGCCATCCTCAGTTAAACGTACTTCCCATACACCACCATTAAAAGAGACATTAGTTCCTTGGATTGCATCACACAATTCTGTATTCCGTATAGTATAATCACTCCTTACACAAGAAAAATGTGGTCAACTATTTATCAATTATGGTAGTCTCGAAAAGTACCATTAAAAATATGCGGGCAATCACCCATGTGGCCATCCACTCAAGTAACTAAATTACTGAAAATAGCACTTCCTATTATTCAAGCACCTATGGCTGGGGCAACAACACCTGAATTGATTGCGGCTGTTTCTAATTCAGGAGGATTAGGATCATTGGCTGCCGGTTATTTGACAGCAGATGAAATGAGAATTGCAATTAGACAAATCCGCAAACTATCAAACAAGCCTTTTGCTATTAATCTTTTTATTCCAGAAAAACATTATGCCACGAATAAACAAGTTGATCAGGCTAGAAAAGCGGTACAAGCTTCGTGTGAAGAATTAAATTATGTCATTGATCTAATTAAGCAGCCGTATGCACCACCATTCGAAGAGCAAATGGCAGTTATACTCGAAGAAAAAATTCCTATTTTCAGTTTTACATTTGGCTTGCCACCTGATAATTGGATAGAAAAATTTAAAAAAAATCACATTAAACTAATAGGCACTGCCACAACATTACAAGAAGCAAAAATGCTTGAAGAGCATGAAATTGATCTAATCGTTGCACAAGGAAGCGAAGCAGGAGGACACCGCGGTACCTTTATTGGTAAAGCTGAAGATGGACTTACAAATATTTCATCACTCATACCACTATTAGTTGATCAGATTAATATTCCTATTATTGCGGCGGGCGGTATTATGAATGCCCAAAATATTTTATCATTACTGACATTAGGCGCCTCTGCGATACAAATGGGTACGATATTTTTGACATGTACTGAATCAGGTATTCATCCACTTTATAAAAAAGCCCTGCTAACCAGCATTCATGATACCACCACACTCACCCGTGCATTTTCTGGAAAATTAGCGCGCGGGATAACTAATAAATTCATTAATCGAATGCAAACGCATGAGGCGACTATTTTGGATTATCCTATACAAAACGCTTTGACTACTCCAATGCGCAAAGAAGCCAGAAAACAAAGTTGTATTGATTTTATGTCAATGTGGGCAGGTCAGGCAGCTTATTTATGTAAAGAATTATCCGCTGCCCAGTTAATAGATGAATTACAACACGAAGTTATGCTGATATTAAAAAATAATCCTCTCGATAAGTACGAATAAAAAGGAATGATTCTTTTAACGTTTTCTTATTATTTTATTAACTATCGCTCCTTCTTTTTCTTCAATACGTGCCTCTAAACTAACATTAGTTGTTATTTTTTTATCTTTTGTTGTTCCCGAAAAATGCATAATAGGGGCTGGAGAAATAGGATTATGCTCAAGATTTAGATTACAACAGAGTTCTTTTAATGCTCCAGCTTTCACCCAACTTTCAATTTGATTCCAACTTAAATCGAGTTGTTCTACTTTAGAGTTTTTTAACAGCTTAAAACACACTCCAGCACCTTCATCGCCAATTAAGTTATTTTTTAAATTAATGATCTTTAGCTCATCATTATGTCGCTTTAAAAAATCAGCTATGCTTTTTTCAGCTTCAAACGTTATCTCATTTTGAGTAAGATTTATTTCTCTTAATCCACTCACATTAATACATTCAAAAACATCATCGTTTAATTCATTGTTACTTAAATTAAGTGATTTTACTGTTGCTTGTATTGATCTTATTATTTTACTTGTCAATCGACAATCGCTTAAATTAAGCCGATCAAAATGTCGCGCTGACGGGGCTTTGATTTCACCATCTTCCATTGAATTTCCACGCAAATCTAAGGATCTAAAACTGCCGTTAGTCATTAAAGCTGATGCCCCGTTACTACCTATTTTATTCATCCCCATCTCTACTAATTTTAGCTCCTTCATTCCCGCAAAAACTTCTGCTAACTTTACTGCTCCTTCGTCGCCAATCTTATTCTCATCTAAATTTATTCCCTCAAGATTTAAATTTTTATCTTTTAAAGCTCGAGCCAATTTTTTAGCGCCTTCATCACCTATTCCTTCTCCGCTCAAATTTATGACCTTCCCTAAAAAGGTATCGGTCTCAATCTGCTTAATTACTTTATCTAATCTGGATTCCATTTTTTTGACCTCCAATAGGCACTTGATCTAATTTATACTTATATTATAGCAATTACAGAAGAACAAATAGTTTATTGTTAAAATTCTTATCCATGTTTTTTTAAATTTTTACGAAAAATACAATAAATCCATTAATTTTAATAAGTTAAACATTATTATTTTTATTTTTTATTTAGTTCAAACGGTTAAAATTTTCTTGTAGGGCTTTTTTCTAATAAGCCACTTTTAGATTTTTCCGGATTTCCCGCAACTTCTGGTTGGCTTTCCTTTTTATCTAAGACTTGCAGTTTGCTAATCCATTCTGTTAATTCTCTTTTTTCATGCTCAAAACCTCGTGTATCTAATTTAATTTTTAATTTTTCTATGCAATCATGATTAGCGGTCAAATCTAACTTTTTTATCGCTGTAAGCATTTCTCTTCGAACAGTATTTTCATTTAACTCTTTCGCTATCCACGATGGTTGATGCAGATAAAAATACGCAATTTCAAACAAACAGAGAGATTGCTGTATCGGGCTAATTGGTACTTCTTTATTAGTGGGATGATACAGTAGTCTTATGACATAAACTACATCATCAACATCGGATCTAGAATTCAATCGATTTTTATCACAGATATCTAGAATGTAATTTATACTTTTTTCAATAGCCACACTGCTAGCCTTTGGTGTGTTTATTACTTGCTGCATAAAATTATATTTAATATTTAAAATATCTGCAGGTGTCTTAGCTGCCAAAAAAAGCGAATCATGCATTGATCTTAGTGTATCGCTTGTAGAATCTTTACTCCCTTCACTCTTTTTTCCTTTATTTCCACTTTCTTTCTCCTTGTTTTCTTTACCTTCTCTGTTCTTATCTTTGTCTTTATCCTTGTCTTTATCCTTGCCTTTGTCCTTATCCTTGCTT
>Ga0206802_1121_pt1 | contig 18871 bp, 19 predicted proteins | sample Alteio_BWOrgCont_63_FD_152902 | JGI IMG/M metagenome (GOLD analysis project Ga0206802, IMG submission 152902) | Enriched cells from forest soil in Barre Woods Harvard Forest LTER site, Petersham, Massachusetts, United States -... | ecosystem: Environmental > Terrestrial > Soil > Temperate forest >... | reverse complement strand
ATGTTCCTGTTCCAGCACTTTCAGCACCAGATTAAATCTCTCGGTCGAGAAAACTCTTGCCAGCAAGCGCAAGCGTTCAAACACAATATTGCGGCGTAGAAACAATCCTGCCATGACATTTTCAGGCGAATTATTTTCTTCTGCATACATCAGTAATTTGGAAGCAGAGCCAGGATCAATCGTATCAATCGCCTGTAATAAACGTAGAATGCGTGATGTCTTGATATGCGAACATAGTGTGATGAACTGATCTTCCTTGCCTAATTCAAAACTGGTCAAGTCTTCCAGCGCATCACCCAGCTTTGCAATACTTCGTTCAAGTGCAGGATTACCATCCATCGTAAAATCTTCAACGGTTTCCATAAAGGAAATGACCCGATAAATCATCGGGTCCTCATATTGTTTCCAGAACTCATGGGCTGAAGGGAGATCGAGTTTTGGCATGTTAATTCCTTACAGGGTAGGTTGAGTGCCTTGAGCAGATGCAGCTAATGTGGATTCATTCAATTGACCATTGGCAATCAACACAGAGGTATTCATGGCTTGGGCGCTGAGCGTATCGCGTTGTAGCTGTATCATTTCCGTTAACAGGACAAATACCTGTGATTGATACATCAGTAATTGTCGCAACACGACACCGATATTTTCTGAAGCGACTTTGGCAAACCATGTGGAAGGATCTGAGGCTTGCGTAATCAAGGATTTTTGCAAAGTAGTAAATTGTCCCTTGTCAGCATACACGCCACTCAATACGTAATTATTGAAAGAAGTCGCTGCCATGATGGTGTTGTAATAAGACTGATAACGCATAACAGAGGCACTGGAACCATGCCAGCCAGGCGTTGGGAGCGCGTGATATAGATTCGAACCACTGGCGTTCAGAACATAATTCTGTGCGTAATTCACATTCGGACGTGGATCTTTTGCAAAATAGGGCGCGCCTAACAGAGAGGAATAAGTAATATCATTGGCAAAGGTGAGTGAAGCTTGCGCCTGAGTCTTGGCTGGCTTGCCGCCATTTAATGAAAGTGCATTTGAGCCATCATTTCCAAATAGAGCGCCATTTAATCCAGGCTGGAGTGACAATTGCGTATCTTCATCCTGCGAAATCAATTGTCCCAATTGCTGAAATGTAGTTTTCATGCTGCTGGATGTATCAGTCGTATCAGCATTCGTCCAGTTTTCAATATACGTTCCCAGTTGCACAAGCGATGCTGGCAAATTATTTACGCGCTGCAAAATTTGTTGCAGCAACATTTCAATACTCGTGGAGCCCTGACCTTGTAAAGGTGAAATAAGCGATAAACTGAACATGCCTGCTGCGATACCAATACACAGTATCTTTTTGGCGAGACTAAAAGACATATGAAGCACTCCTTAATATTGAATATTCCATCCAGATGATTTTTCCGAGGAGGATTTTGCGCCTCTTTGATCAGAATTGCCAAATCCAGTGTAAACCTGTTGCTGTGACTGGGAGCCAGCTGATGTTCCTGATGGTCCAGTTAATGGAGGTGCGGGTAATGGTGCTGAAGGCACGGGTGTATCAACAGGTGCAAGTCCTGTTTGTGATGGTGCGTGCATCATGGACGGCGCTGGTCTGTTGCCACTTTGAATGACTGGTGGTGTGGTGATAGTAGTAGGTGGTGTGACTGGTGGAGCAGCAACAGTTGGTGTCGTCATTGTTTCGGCAGGTGCAGCGGATGGTGTTGGTGTGACGGTTACTGGTGGTGGCAACACAGGAAGTGCAGGTGCCTGTGATTCCAGTTGCTGTTTGGCTGATTGTGATAAATTCTGCTGATTTTGTTTGCTTTGATTGTTGATCATATTTTTATATTCTTCGTCTGACAGGGATTGTGCAGGCGGAGGAGAAGCATTCTGTTGTGGAGAAGTATTGTAAAAGGATTGTGCATATAATGCGATTGGAAAAATCCAGGGGATGAGCGGCAACAACAGGTATTTTGCCAATGTATTCAACATGAAATCGATACCTCAAATTTTATCCTGTCGTTATTTTCCATTCGGGGTTCGGCTTGACTTTCAAATTATATAGTATAATAACGAGTATAGCATCGTTTTGAAGGGTCGCCCTTATGGCCAAGCGTAAATTTTTCAGTTTCAGATCGTTATATTTACCGCTTGGATTTCTTGGCGGCGAAATTAATGAAGTAAAAAATTTCTCAAGAACAGTTGGATCCACTGTTAAAGGCATGTTCGTCAAGGACACGCCTGATCGCACAGAAACATTTGATCAGGCAGTCGAACGATTAGGTTTAACAGAAGCAGATATACAACAAACCATGCATCGCTATCGTAATTACGCCATCTTTTTTTTATTAATGGCGATTGTCTTATTTATCTATGCGTTTTATTTGTTGTTCACTCACCTTTCCATCTCGGGATGTTTTATCTCACTCGCAGCAACCACTTTTTGTTTACTGCAAGTATTTCGCTATGACTTTTGGGCTTACCAGATGAAGGTCAGAAGATTGGGTGTTTCATTCAAGGAATGGAAGCAACATATTCTGGGCGGCAAAGGTACTTCCCTATGATGGACATATTTGCGGTTCCCAACACAGATGCTTCTATTAATTATCTTTCGCAGGTTTTTGGAAATGTAAGCGGTGTGCTTTGTCCGAATGGTGCGACGAATTGCGTCGGCGGCAGCAACAGCATACTAGGTACGATGTTTGGTGTGTTCAACACCATGATTCTGATTGTTGCTGTATTAATGCTGGTGTATGTCACTGTTCTTGCTGTGATTGGAACAGCTCATGAAGGCGAGTTCATGGGCAAGAAAATGAATAATATCTGGATACCGATTCGCGCCTTTCTCGGTGTGGCATTACTGGTGCCAACTGGCGCTGGCTATTGCGGCATACAAATCATTATCATGTGGGTTGTCGTGCAAGGCATTGGCGCAGCCAATACTATCTGGAATACCGCATTAATAGCCGATCAGGTATTTGGTGGTATTTCCAATCAGATTAGTGTGCCTGTAGTCGATGCCAATAGCGCATTTCAGGGTTTGTTTGCAGGCCTTACCTGTAGCATCTCCACTAATCCGACCAGTCAATTGCCTACTTTCGACTCCACTTCCAATACCTATAACCTTGGCGATTGTGGATCACTGACTTATTGCAACCAATCGCAAGCTTGTGCTGGTGACCAGGCTAATAGCATGTCGTGCTCAGCCTGTACTGCACAGCTTTCCGTTTTGCCACAAATCATCCAGACCTTGTCCGGCGTAGCCCAGCAATTGGTGAGTGCAGATGCTTCCTATCAGGATTTCTTCAATAATTCCTGGGCAACGCCTACCAATAATCAGTGGCAATGGATTTATAGCTATTGTTCTTCCGTTGGTATTAGTAGGGATAAATGTTGTGTGCGTGGTACTGCCATCGGCGGAAATTGTCAGGCAGCTCCATGGACATCATCCAGCCTGCTTTACAATGTGAATGATGGCACGAGTACTCAAAGTGCAAGTGCTGGCGCAGTCAAGGAAATCTACTGGAAATTCTGGCCACAGCTGGGACCGAATATTGGGCTTAATACTGATTTTATTCAGGTAGCAGTTACCTATTATCAAAATGCAGCAAACCAGGCATTACAGAACTTTATTACCTCCAATGCCAGTAACAATAGTTTCACGAGCAGCAATCCCATTATCAATAGCGCAAAAGCGAATGGCTGGATATTCGCAGGAGCACTCTACTATCAGTTAGCAAATTCCAATTCAGAAATGGTGCGTGGATCCGTCACGTCACTAACCTGGAGTCCGCCTAGTGCCAGCACTGGAACAAGAAATAATATTGCTGCGGCGCAATTCCTGGCAGCTGCCGTAAGTGGTGATTACAGCCAGGGAGCAGCGACTCAGGCGGCCGGAGGGGGTTCGTTTAATGGGTTAAGTGGTACGTTGACACAACCGATCACCTCCAATTTTAAGACCACAGTGACAACGCAACCTGGTGTGAATCCATTACTTATGTTGCAACTGTTTGGTTCGCTGCTGCTGTTGATTGCTCAAGTGACATTCCTGTTGATGGTGGCATTGATCCTTGCAGCAGGTACGCTCTCGGATCTTAATGTGATGGTGCTGGGAACGGGTCTCACTAATAATCCTACCGAAGCTCCAGTGATTATGTTGACGGTATTTCTCGTGCCATTATTCTGGGGAGCAATGGCATTGATGGTGTCAATTGGCGCCTTGCTGTCTATCTACACACCGCTACTTCCGTTTATTTATTTTACCTTCGGTGCGATTGCCTGGATCATTGGCGTGATTGAAGCCATGGTAGCAGGACCATTGGTCGCCTTGGGCATTATTAGTCCGAGTGGTCATCATGAAATCATGGGTAAGGCAGAACCTGCCATTTTACTGTTATTCAATTTATTCCTGCGTCCTACCTTGCTGATATTTGGTTTGATGATTGCAATGACGCTTGCACTTGTTTTGTGTAATTTCGTGAATGGTACGTTTGGATATGTAGTGCTGAACTGGCTTTATCCTATCCCGCCAAGCTTCCTGACACTGGTCTTTATCCTTGTCGCCTATGTCATGATTATTCTTGCTGTCTTAAACAAGGCTTTCTCTGTGATCAACTTTATCCCGCAACAAGTGATTCGCTGGATTGGCGGTTCGCCGGAAAGCATTGAAACCCCAACCGATTCGATCAGGGGCGGCATTGAAAGTGCTGCTGGCCAGACTGGTGGTGGTATGTCTGGAGTCGGTGGAAGAGCCAAGGAACTTGGCAGGGATAAGCAGGCTTATGATGATAAGAATAAAACGGACACCAAAGGTGATCAAAAGGATACGAGTATTCAAGGTAAGTCGTAATGAACCCTCACATCCCGCCGCTATCTTTTTCCTCGCGTTTCGCCTGTTCGGTAATCAGACGATATTGACGATCGCTGATCACGCCTTCCTTGAATTTTGCTTCCGCATCCGTCTCCATTGTCTGACCATGCTGGCGCACCAGTTTACGCACCACATTGGTAAGATTCAGGATGTCAGTTTCCAGCAGAATATCGCGGATTTTCTCATCAAATATCATGTATTCCCGCAAGGCAACACGCTTGCCATCCACCGTTGGCACGAGGCGTTGTGAAATCACTACACGCACAGTTTCGATGATATCAATCGTGCGTCCCTGACGTTCTTCTGGAGGAAAGGTGATAACCAGACGTCGCATGGTTTCAGCGACGCTATTACTGTGCAAGGTTGTATAAACAGGATGACCTGTCATGGCGGCTTCCATCACTGCAGCAATGGTTTCAGGATCACGCGCTTCACCGACCAGAATCAAACGTGGTTTACGACGCAAGGCATTACGCACACCGAATGCAAAACTGGGTAAATGTCGTGGAATTTCTGATTGACTCACCACACTTGAAATTTTTTCTACATTATCAAATACAAATTCGATAGGTGCTTCATACGTTAATATTTTGCGATGACTTTCTGCATCTTCCGTAATGCTGCGAATAATCGAGGCCAGCAAAGTACTCTTGCCGGAACCTGTCGCACCAGTGACATATACCACACCTTGTTCTGGTGTGATGGCATCAATGAGTGCTGATGGTAATTGCATGCTATCCAGTTTGGGTGGATCAGTTGGAATGGTACGTGCGGTAATTTGCATACCATCATGGCCTTCTACCTGACAACCGGTGCCATTAATACGAAAACGATAACGATCCGTACGATTGGGTCTGATTTCATAATGCGTATCGATATCTTTTCCTGACATGATGATCGTGGTCGCATTCGGTCCATACATCGAATTCAATACTTCACCGACTTCGGTATTGGATAAACGACGTCGTGTGACTTTTTTCAATCGACCAAAAATTTCTGCGAGTACCGGTTCGCCAGTTTGAAAAGTGATATCGGATGCACCCAGCTTCACACAATGAATCAGGATGTCATTAGTGGAGTCGATGGTGAGTCGAACAGGTTCCTGAGGAAATAAGAATTCATCCATTGTTTTGTACTACCACGGCTTTCCAGCCTCTGCTATTGGTTTGAAGTTGCGGTAATTCGACAATACGCAATACTTGATCGTTAATGCGCATGTCGGTTCCATTGCCGGTCACACCTAGTTCTGTACGCGCGACAAACGGCTGACTAATCATTTTTTCCTGCAATAATTTTCGATACAGCAACATGCCACGATAATCTCTTTTCAGGCTGGCAAGATTTTGCTGGAAAATAGTATACGATTGCTCAATGCCTCTCGCCCAACCCGCACGAATTCCATCACGCCAGATTTTTTGTTCATAATCATTTCTTGGCAATAATGTTTTATCTGGCAAAGAAGGTTTGCCATACGGCAATAATAAATATTCACGCCAATTGGGTGGTGTGGTGGCAAAGCGTGCCTGTTTGATAATTTTATACGTGCGATCAGCCACGCGAATGGTATTGGGATCTTCAAGATTGAGACTATTGTCGCCAACTTCAAGGACAGGCGGAATGACACCATGGCTTAAAACCATCGCATCGAAATTGAAAATGGTATCCAGATATTTGCGATCGCCATTCATTTTGGTATTCATTTGTTCGGAAGCCCACGCAAGGCCGCCTTGCGCACCGATACTTAATGCTGAATCTTTTAATATCTTGACGCGCAAATTACTTAACTGACGTCGTGAGGCAGAAGGTGCAAGTGGATTAACGCGAATTCTTTCGAGTTGTCTTAGATTAGTGGTATCAACGTTATCAAGATTCTGTTGTCTCTGGGCGCAGGCCGCAAGGCTGAGAAAACAAAGATAAACAAGGATACGCTTCCAATTCATGCAGCTTCACCCAATTAATTTTTGGCATAACGCAATTCAATGACATGACTGTCCGGATAGACAACGACTTGTGCTCGTCTTCCGCCCTGATATCCAACATCGCGCAACACGTCGCCCAGCATAACATTTCTGGAATAAACCGTGACTAATACTGGAATCGCTGGCTGTGTGCCTAGCACGCGCAAACTATAATTTGAAGCAACAGCGATTTGTTTCAATAAAGGTTCAATGGGACCTGACCAGTCAATCGTCGTTAAACCAGCCATTCCATAAGTCGCAGGATTGGGTGGTGGTGCCAATGCTGGCAGAGGATGTGCAGCTTGTGCAACTTCAGCGAGATCCACAATGGAGCGACTGACAGAATAGGATGCTTCAGCGAGCGATGCTTCACTTTTGGTGAGGTTATAACCGCGTGGTTGTTTGGGAGCAGCGCATGCCCAAAGTAGAAATGATAAAGCCAGGATAAATCCAAATTTATAATTCATGCCTGAAAATTTTCCTCTATTTTCTGAAGCTTCAGCAAACATCCATAATGCCTTAAAATCGCTTGTTTCAAGGCATTGAAACAAGATGAGTAATGCTTGTCAAGACAAAGTGCAGTCATCAATGTTAGGATGAAAAAATGCGGCAAACCGGAATGGGAAATAAATTATGGCAAACTGGCGTGATTCAGCGAGAAACGTAAGGTTTTTCATCATTGATTACCGTGCGGCTTTTCCCTTGTTGATTGCCTTGTTGCATATACGTTTGTGGACGATTATGTTTGCCGTCTTTGCTACGGTTTTTTTTAGTCTGCTGGAACGCTTTGGTTTTACGGTTTCAGTTTTTGTGCGCTGGGTGCGTGCATATATTGCCGGCCCGCGTAAAATAGCACAACCCTGGTGGAAGAGTTAGCACATGCCAAGTCTGGATATCTCACAGCAAATGATCAAAATTGCACGCGCGATGAACGTGCAATTCACTTTAAATGGCCGTCCCATGACGATGGATGAAGTTTTTTCGACAACAGGTTTGTTGCCTGGCATGGCGCGTCGTGCGGATCAATTGAGTTCATTGTGTCTGGGTTATGGAATTGGTGTCACGTTTGAAGAAGCAGAAGGATCCACGCTGGGGGTGAAAGTTATTTTTGATGACATCACACCGAATGTGTTGCGTCTATTGTGTATTACAGATGTATTAAATGAATTAACCAAAGGTACACCAAAAGGCGAGCCAGCAGCGCTCGATCAGTTAATGTACGATTGATTCAGCGATTTTTTCAGCTTCTTCTTTCGAAAAACTTCCCAGGCTCAAATCTCCACTTAATTCGCTTTGAATCGTCGCAGTAGAAATTACTTTTTTATCGACGCTTACCACCATTCTTTTACCAATATATTTTTGTGTGATCTGGGTTAAATCATTTGCCGCAGCAGGACGTAATTTTAAATGAATGATGTATTGACCATCTTTTTGTCTCTCTGTATCCGCACTTTTAATGTCGGATGCGTTGAAATTTAATTGCGCGGCGATGATTTGAAAAATAATTCTATCGTCGCTAGCAAAACAGGAAAGGGAAAGGAAAGAGAGGAGAAAGAGAAAAATTTTTCGCATGTGTTATTCCTTTATTTCCGCGATAATAATTTATCTATCGCATCATTAACGCTAATTCTATCTTCCAGAATTTCCATCACCGTTTCACAAATTGGCATTTCAATTTCGTAGCGTCTGGCTAATTTTGCAATGAGTTCAGCATTACGTTTGCCTTCGACGATCTGACCGATTTCCTTTTCTGCTTCATGAATATTGTGGCCTTTACCAATCGCTAATCCCAAACGTCGATTGCGTGACTGGTTATCCGAGCAAGTAAGAATAAGATCGCCTAAACCGGATAATCCCACCAATGTTTCGATTTTGCCGCCAAGTGCGACACCCAATCGCATCACTTCAGCGAGTCCGCGTGTGATCAATGCGCTTCTGGCATTGCAACCTAATTCCATGCCATCTGCTATACCTGTTGCAATCGCAATCACATTCTTGGCCACACCGCCCACTTCCACACCAATCACATCATCACTGGTATAAATACGAAAAATGGGACTATTGAAACGCAATTTCAAATCCGCAGCGAGAGAAAGATTCAAACTGGCAACGACAACGGCACATGGTAAACCTGCTGCCACTTCACGCGCAAAAGAAGGGCCTGACAAAACCGCAAACGGTCTTTCCACTCCCATCACTTCGAGAGCAATATCACCGAGTAATTGTCCAGTATGAGTATCCAGCCCTTTGGATGCACAAATGATGCGTGCTTCAGGTTTGATGAGTGGTTTTAATTTGACGAGCGTGTCACGAAAACCAACAGAAGGCACAACCATCAAAATATCATCCACATCCTGAATGGCGTGCGCGAGATCGTGCGTGGGATGAATCGTATCAGGAAAGGTAAATCCGGGCATGAAACGCTTGTTTTCATGATCTTTCAATATTGCATCAATTTCTGATTTATCCACACTCCAAAGGTTGACTGTTTGTCCCAGTCGTCCCAGATACAAAGCTAATGCTGTTCCCCATGAACCCGCACCTAAGATTGCGATAGGTTTTAATTTCAAAGGTTGATCCTGCATGAGATTGTCCTTTAAAGCACAAAATAAAATGCGCAAGTTGTAAATGACAACTTGCGCTAATTGGAAATTAATTAATTTGCTGTTTGTGCGCCTTCGCCTTTTTGCTTTTCCATATGCTGTGCATACAAGGCATCGAAGTTGACTGGAGCCAGTATTAATTGTGGGAATCCGCCGCGTACGACGACATCTGACACCACTTCGCGTGCATAAGGAAATAAAATATTCGGGCAGAAACTACCGAGCATCTGATGTAATTGATCGCTGGGAAAGCCAGTAATTTTAAACACACCAGCTTGATGTACTTCGATAAGAAATGCTGTCTTTTTGCCTGTGCTGACAGTTGCAGTAATGGATAATACCACTTCATGATGATCGTCCTGCACTTTGTTGCTCTTGGTTTCAAGATTTAATGCAACTTCAGGTTTCCATTCTTCGGTAAAAGTATGCGGAGTATTTGGCGCTTCAAAGGAAAGATCCTTGACATAAATTCGTTGAATTTCAAATTGCGGATTAACAGTGTTTGTTTGCATGAGACAAGCCCTTTTATATGGATGATTTCAGGATTTCAACAGGCCATCGAGTTTACCTGACTTCGCCAGTGCAGCAAGGTCATCGTATCCGCCGATGGATTGATCATTAATAAATATTTGTGGAACAGTGCGACGATTACTAAGACGTAGCATTTCATCGCGTTTGCTGTCATCGAGATCAATACGAATTTCTTCATAGGGAATCTGACGTGCGGACAATAAATCTTTTGCCATTCGGCAGTAAGGACAATTATCTTTGCTATAAACTACGACTTTCGCCATTTTTTAATCTCCTATCAATGGCATTTGTGCTTCACTCCATGCACGCATACCGCCAGAAAGTGAATAGGCATTATAACCATGTTTTAGCAGAAACGCGGCTATTTTTTGCGAATCCTGACCGGTGTTGCCGACGATAATTACAGGCTTTGTGCGAAGCTTATCGAGTTTTTTGCTGTCCTTGAGAATATCGCTGGCTTGCATGTTTTGCGCATCGATAATATGTCCTTTTTTGAAACTTTCAGCTTGTCTGATATCGACGATTACCGCATTTTCGCGATTGATTAGTTGTGTCACTTTTGCGGGGGTGATATTAAAAACATTTCCTTTCGCGCGTATCAGTTCGATCAGCATTACTAAAATAAATACAAAAAAAGTGGCTGCGCTTAATAGCGGATGGTTGGTAATGAAACTGGTTATATCCTGCATGATCAACCCTTAACAATTATATGAGCTCATTGGGCAGGCTAATTTATCGGGTCTGATCAGATTCGGCAACTGTATTTTCCTGGCGGTTACCATTTCTGGCGACACACCAGAGATCAATGTGGGCTGCACCATTTTCCTGCAATTTTTTCGCACACTCACGCACCGTTGCAGCTGTCGTGATGACATCATCCAGTAATGCGATTTTTAATCCCTGATAATTGGTAGAGCTGGTAAAAGCGTTAGTAATATTTAATTTACGCTCCGCAGCAGTTAAACCGCTTTGCGCAAGCGTCGCTTTATGGCGTGTAACCGACTGATAATCAATGGGTATTTTCAAATGACGACTAATCGGGCGTGCAATCTCCAGTGCCTGATTAAAACCACGCGCGCACAAGCGCTCGCGATGTAGTGGAATAGGAATAATCAGATCAGGCAATGCCTGGTTCCTGTACCAGTGTTTCTCAATTTGCTCTTTCATCCAGTTGCCAAAAACACTCGCATATAACAATTGATGATGAAATTTCAATTGAGTAATCCATTTATCAATCGGTGATTCGTAAGGAAAAAGAGCAAAAGTGCGTGAAAAAAGTGGCGGTTGTTGCAGGCAAAGACCACATTTGGCGGCAGCAAAAGGTAAAAATTGTGCGCATTGTTCACAACAATGCGGTAAAATTGGCAACTCTTGTTGGCATTTGAGACAGAGTGCATGAGATGAATTTGCAAGCTGACCGCAGAGCAGGCAGAGCGGTGGTAATAAATAATCCATAAACAATTGAAAGTTGGGTCGCATGAGTTTGGTAAATAACATTCCTTTTTCTCCCGAAGATTATGCTGCAGCAGCTGTACTCGCTGATGAAGTGGCTGATGAAATGCTGATGCGGCTTGAGTGGATGACAATCAAGCCACGTATTGTGGTGGATCTTGGTTGTGGAATTGGCAAGCACACAACTGAATTGCGTAAGCGCTATGCGGATGCAATGGTATTCGCACTGGATACTTCCATGACTATGCTTGAAGTAGCGCAGCAGCAAAAACTCTCTTGCGTATGTGCTGATGTGATGCGATTACCTTTTGCGTCTCAATCAGTCGATTTACTATTTGCCAATCTCGTATTTCCCTGGCAAGCAGATATCACTGCCATGTTGCGGGAATGTCATCGTGTATTGCATCCAGAAGGTTTGCTGATTTTCTCTGCGCTGGGTCTGGATACACTCAGGGAATTGCAGGAGATAGCGAAGCCGTCATTGATGGATATGCACGATGTGGGAGATTTATTGCTGCAGCAATTTGCCGATCCTGTGCTGGACGTGAATTATTACACGCTGAATTATGCGGATCAATCGAAGATGTTTCGTGAATTACAGTTGATGGGGATGATTGGCAATATTCCGCAAAATATTTCCCTGACAGCAGATGATGATGGCAAGTGGCCGGTGACATTTGAAGTGATTATTGCGCATGCTTTTGCACCGGAGATGAAACGTGCAGAAGATGGTGTGGTACGCATTCCGGTTTCGCAATTGCGCGAACAATTAAGGCGGATGAAATAAAAATAGTGTGTTTGATTATCGAAGAGCTGTCATCTTGTTGCGGAGAGCTGTCATCCTGAGCGCGGCTTTTGCTTTTGCGCGAAGAATCTCATGGAGAATGCGTGAATTTATTGAGGGATCCTTCGCGCAAAAGCAAAAGCCGCGCTCAGGATGACAGCTCTCCGCAACAAGATGACAGCTTTCCAGCACGTCACTTCATCTCCTGCGTTAATTCCCGCAATCCTTTCACATCCTGATTCATGCTATCCAGTGTGCTCGTCAGTACTTGCATTTTATCGTTGATGACATGAAATTTTTTTTCCAGCACATCGCTGGAAAATTCTGTTTGTCTTTCCAGATCAGACACAATTTCATTTTTAATTCCGGCTAATTCATTGATGAGCTTATCGACATCCAGCACACTGCTATCCACGCGGCTGTATTGTTGCAGTACAAGCTGTCGGTTTTTTTCTGCAGATTGAGGATTGGCATTGTATTGTTTCATGAATTGCAAAAGAAATTCCTTGGCTGCATGTCTATACTGCACGACGGTATCCTTGGTCGCAGACAAATCGATTTCGCCAATACGTTTAATGAGTCGCTCATACGTATCCAGTTTATAATGCACATCCTGTAAAACTTTTGTTTTTGCCAATAATAAACTACGCTTATTACTCATTTCCTTTATCTTCATATCCACATCTTTCATATCAGCCGTTTGATCGGGATGCAAAAGAAAATGATTAATATTGATATCAATTTTTGATTTTAAATCTGCAATTTGTTTTATGATGGTTTCAGCATTTTTTGCTTCAACACTCATTTTATCTGCAAGTATGGAAATTTTTTCTATTAACGGTTGCAAATTATTGTCGATATGCGTGCTAATGAATTGATAAACTTTCTGCGCAGACTCAATATTTTTTTGTAGCGAATGATAATCCTTGTTCGCCAATGCCAGCATGGTATCACTGGCTTCCTTGTAAGTATGCAAATCAGGTGTCGCAGGAATTTCCATTTGCGCAGCAAGTTGTGCGCTATCATCATGAAGATTGCTGATCTGCATGATTTTTTTATATTTGCTCGCAACGGTCATCAAGGTTTCCTTTTGCATCTTGCAAAAATCATCAACCGCTTTTCTATAGCCCCATGCTGTATCTGTGAATTTAAATTGAAAACTACGCGGAACAGGGATGCGTGTGATATGCGTCCATTCCTTGTTGGCATATGCTTCTGTATCCTTGAAAAGCGCAGGCAAGTTTTTATCGAGCGTATACAGATTTTGCAGAACAATTTTTAATTCAGGGGATTCTTCAGTGAATGAAGTATTACATTTTTGCAATAAACCTGGATTGGTTTTGCTGTCATTTGAAATGATTTGCTGCAAACTTTCCAGTGACAATGTTTCAAGGTTTCCCTGTGTTTGCTGCAAGCTGCTCAATTCACCATTTTCTGACATCATTGCAATACCGGCAAATTTTTTATTGAAATCGAGCGCCATCGCCTTTTTGGCATGCAGTGGTGCATCATTAAATTTTTTCAGAATCAACTCATGATATTGTTGCGCGGCATCATGCAGTGCATGTATGACCTGATGTTTTAATGTCATGAGCCTGTTGGTTTGATTGGCAATTTGTGAATCGATGGCTTCTGCTTCAGTTGCAAAACTTTCTTCCGCTGGTTTGATTTCATTTATTTTTTGTAAAATAATTTCGCGATATTTTTCTGCAGATAAACCACGTAAATTATTTTTTAACTCACGTGTGATGGCATCATCCGTTGTGGCTGGCTGACGATTTCTTAACATCGCATCCAGGATGTTCAAATTATTTTTTGCCAGCTCACGAATTTCCTTTTTGAAATTATTGGTTTCATTGATAAAAGAAAAAGTTTTATCGGTCGATAATTCCTGCGTCATATTATTCAATGATGAAGATGCCGTATTCGTGCGTCGTGCTACGGTTTTTGTCTCCTGCGTCTGCCGAACATCCTGTTCAAATGAAGGAAGTTTTGCGTTGATATTTTTCAGTAAATCATTACTCATTTTCAGGCGACTGGGTAATTGATCGGTTTCTGTTATCTGAATACGTTCACTGGAATAAGCTTGTTGTGAAATGGGAAGCGTGAGTGCGCTGTCGACTAGCAAGCCATCCGTGCATAACATTTTCAGATGGTGACCAAAGCGGAGAATGCGTTTGATATAAATATGTTTCTCAATATTTTCCCTTGGCAAGGCTGCCGCAATACTATCGCAAACCAGACGCATGAATTCATCTTCCTGTGCATCATTCATTCGCGGCGTCATCTCATCAAACGCCTTGAGATCGAAGTAAAGGCAAAGATGAATTTTCACACCAGCCTGACTGTAAGTACATTGCGCTATTTTCATGAACACTCCTTGTCATTGGTGTTTTAAAGATAGCGTGGATTATCGATAATATCCATCCGAAATTGGCGTAGGCTGTCACAATCCTTAGCTGATTTATCCCGCGAAATTTGCAGCTCATGCAAATTTCGAGCGCGCATCAGTGAAGGGTTCTGGCAAAAAATATGTTGCTCAGGCACACCAGGGTTTATGGTTTTCAGGGACGGACGTCCTGTCCTCGGCTCTCCTTGCCTCCTGGCCGCGACGCCCTTCAAACCATAAACCCTGGTGTGCCTGAGCAACATCAAAATGACAGCAGCATGACAGTTGATCCTGCAAAGAAAGCGGATTTACGTTTAGATGATGGTAATTTTGATATGATGACTAAATATTTCCAGCACAAGGCAAGTTTCATGAAACAATCATTTTTTGTTGGTGTTGATGGTGGTGCAACCAAGTGCATCGTTCGACTGGAAGATGAAACGGGAAAATTACTGGGAAGAGAAATTAGTGGTCCTGCCAATATTCGTATTTCTGTCATGCAAGCATATGAATCCATCCATTCTGCTTTAACAAATATACTCCTCACATTGCATATTGATCGCGATGATCCGAATTACGCCTGGCATGCTGGCATGGGGCTTGCTGGTTGTGAGTTAACTTCTGCCTATCAGGCTTTTCTCAGGCAAGCGCAATCTTTTACGACGCTTGCTGTCACATCTGATGCACATACTGCCTGTCTTGGCGCGCATGCTGGTCATGATGGAGCGATTATAATTATTGGTACTGGTGTCGTTGGTTTTCAGCTGGAAGAAGGGCAAACCGCAAAAGTGGGTGGCTGGGGATTTCCGCAGGATGATGAAGGTGGTGGTGCATGGTTAGGTTTACAAGCGGTTAAAGTCACTTTGCAAATGCTGGATGGCAGAGGCAAACCGTGTGAACTTGCTGATCTTGTGTATGAACATTTTGGCAAGGACATGCAACATTTTACTGCCTGGACTAATCGCGCCAATTCAACCGCGTTTGCAGAACTTGCACCTTTTGTTATTCAATCCGCGCAAGCTGGTGATAGTGTTGCAATCGCCATTATGCAGGAAGCGGCACGCGCGATTAATCGTGTGAGTGAAGCATTATATGCATCGCAAATAAATAAAAATTATCGTCTTCCCTGTTCACTCGTAGGTGGAATCGCACCTTATCTTGAACCGTATTTATCTTCAGCACTTCGCGCACGACTTGTACCTTGCAAGTTAACACCTGATGCAGGCGCAGTTTTATTGGTACGCGATCGTAAGGATATATGAAATGAAAAAACGCAGCGTATTCACGGGCATGCAAATATTAATGGATGGTGAATGGATAAAAGATCATGTGCTAATTGTTGAAGATAAAAAAATAAAAAATATTCTGCCCGTACATGCGTATAAAAATGATATGACAGCAAATAATTATGAATTTGCTAAAGATCATTATCTCATACCAGGCTTGATTGATTTGCACATTCACGGCAGTGCAGGATTCGATGTAATGGATGCTTCGGCCAATGCATTATCCGGTATTTGTCATGCGCTCGCGAGCGAAGGTGTGACTGGATTTCTTGCCACCACCATGACAGCAAGTGATGAACAAATGGCATCAGTTTTATCCACGATCGCAAAATTTCCGAATCAGGAAGGCGCAGCCATTCTTGGTATACATCTGGAAGGCCCCTTTATTTCCGCTGGAAAAAATGGTGCGCAATCAGCGAGAAATATCAAACTGCCTGATTTGCCATTAATAAAACATTGGCAGGAATTAGCAAAAGGTACGATCAGACTCGTGACTTTGGCGCCAGAATTGAATGAGATATTACCGTTGATTCGTGAATTAAATGCAATGGGAATAGTTGTATCCGCTGGTCATACAGATGCAACTTACGCACAAACTAATCTCGCAATTGAAAATGGTTGCACGCATGCCACGCATTTGTTCAATGCCATGCGTGGCATTCATCAACGTGAGCCAGGTGCTGTGAGTGCATTATTATTATCAAAAAAAGTTAATGCAGAAATTATTGTTGATGGTTTGCATTTGCATCCAGCGGTGGTGGAATTAATTTTGCGGCTGAAAGGAAAAGAAAATTTATTATTGGTAACGGATGCAATGCGCGCAAAATGTATGGGCGATGGTGAGTATGATCTGGGTGGACAAGCAGTCGCTGTGAAAAAAAATATTGCGAGATTAGCAGATGGAACCATCGCAGGCAGTACATTATCCATGCCACACGCTATCAGAAATATGCTGCAATTTACGCAATGTTCATTGATTGATGCGATACAAATGGCATCATTAAATCCTGCGCGCGTCATGGGTATGGAAGCGCATAAAGGTTCGATTGCGCCAGGAAAAGATGCGGATTTGGTAGTCATGAATCCCGCACTGGAAGTGATGATGACCATGCGGGAAGGTGAAAAAATATATCAATAATCCAGATGCGGTTTCTGTCGCAACACACGAATCACATCCTTGCGTTTTCTCAGCTTGCGTAAAATGCGCGCCAGATGTGAACGATCGCGCACTGCCATCGTAACATCCACATGAAAATGATGTCTGTCACTTTCATGCGCGCGAATATTTTCTATATTCGATTCTGCTTCTGCAATGGCAAGTGTCAGTGCTGCAAGACAACCGCGACGATTAATCATATCCACTTTTATTTCTACCGAGAAATCACCTTCAATATTATCTTCCCATGATAAATGCACATATTTTTCTGGCTGATTATGATAGCGTGCCACAGCAGAACAATTCACCATATGTACTTCAATGCCATGCCCACTCTTGATTAAACCTGCAATGTGATCACCAGGAATAGGATGACAACATTTTCCATACGCAATAATTAAACCTTCAGTTCCCTTGATGTTGAGTGGATGATGGATATGTTCAGTGGTATTTTCATGATGAGAAATTTCATCTGATGATTTCGCAATTTGTCTTGCAACTAATAAAGCAGGTCGATTACCAATACCTACTTCTTCAAATAAATGATTGATGGATTCCAGATGTGAATGATTAACGATCGTTTCAAAATCAGATTCAGAAATTTCATCCAGTTGTAATCCATAGGAATGCAAAGCTTTTTCTACCAGACGTTTACCTAATTCCATCGATTCTTCACGCTGTTGTTTCTTGAGATAATGTTTAATCTTGCTGCGTGCTTTTGCTGTCACTACAAAATTTAACCATGCAGGATTGGGGCGTGCACCAGGTGCGGTAATAATTTCAACTTGCTGACCGCTGGTTAATGCAGTGCTAAGTGGCGTTAAACGTTTATCCAGACGAACCGCTACGCAAGTATTGCCAACATCAGAGTGAATGGCATACGCATAATCAACAGGTGTAGCGCCTGCTGGTAATTCAACAATTTGTCCCTTGGGTGTGAACACATATACTTCATCTGGAAATAAATCCATTTTTACGTTTTCAATAAATTCCAGTGAATTTCGCGAGCTTTTATCCATTTCCAGTATGCCATTTAACCATTCTCGTGCGCGTGATTCTGCTTCGTTATAAAATTTCTTTTCTGTTTTATATAACCAGTGTGCGGCAATACCATTCTCTGCCATCTTGTGCATTTCTTCGGTGCGAATTTGTATTTCGATTGGCACGCCATAAGGGCCGAATAATGTGGTATGCAAGGATTGATAACCATTGGATTTCGGGATAGCAATATAATCCTTAAAACGTTGCGTGATCGGTTTATATAAACTATGTAACACACCCAGCACGCGATAACAGGTATCCACTTTATCGACAATAATACGAAAGCCATAGACATCCATGATTTCTGAAAACGATAAATGTTTCTCATGCATTTTTTTATAAATGCTATAAAGATGTTTGCTGCGACCCGATAAAGTGGCAGAAGGAATATTATTTTTTTTGAGTGCTTGCTGGATTTGTTCATAAATCATATCAATAATTTTTTGTCGATTGCCGCGTGCTTTTGCAACCGCATCTTTTAAAACTTTATAACGCATGGGATAAAGATCAGCGAATCCCAAATCTTCGAGCTCAATACGAAAAGTATGAATACCTAAACGATTGGCGATCGGTGCAAAAATTTCCAGCGTTTCCAGCGAAATGCGCCGGCGTTTTTCTGGCGATAAAGCAGAAAGCGTACGCATATTATGTAAACGATCAGCGAGTTTAACGAGAATCACGCGAATATCACTGGTCATCGCCATGACCATTTTTCTGAAGTTTTCTGCTTGTGCTTGCGCATGATTATCAAAGTGGATCTGCGTCAGCTTGGTGACGCCATCCACAAGTTCCGCAATTTCCTTGCCGAATTTT
>Ga0206802_1120_pt1 | contig 19171 bp, 18 predicted proteins | sample Alteio_BWOrgCont_63_FD_152902 | JGI IMG/M metagenome (GOLD analysis project Ga0206802, IMG submission 152902) | Enriched cells from forest soil in Barre Woods Harvard Forest LTER site, Petersham, Massachusetts, United States -... | ecosystem: Environmental > Terrestrial > Soil > Temperate forest >... | reverse complement strand
AAACTTACAACATTGGCGGACATAATGAATGGACAAACATTGATCTTGTAAAAGAATTATGCAAGCAAATGGATGAAAAATTAGGAAGAGAAAAAGGAACATCTGCAAAACTGATCACTTATGTAAAAGATCGTGCGGGCCATGATCTTCGTTATGCCATTGATGCTACTAAATTAAAAAATGAATTAGGCTGGTTACCATCTCTACAATTTGAAGAAGGTATTTCAAAAACTATTGATTGGTATTTGAATAACGAAGAATGGTTGAACGGTGTAACAAGTGGCAACTATCAAAACTATTATGAAAAACAATATACTCAGCGGGTTTAATAATCCAAAATAAATTACCTATATAAACAACCAACTCACATGAAGGGGATTATTTTAGCAGGCGGATCAGGCACAAGATTATATCCAATCACAATGGGAATAAGTAAACAGCTTATGCCTATTTATGATAAACCAATGATCTATTATCCGTTAAGCACTTTGATGTTGGCAGGTATAAAAGAAGTATTGATCATTACAACACCTGATGATCAGGCTCAGTTTATCCGTTTGTTAGGTGATGGTTCACAATGGGGTTGTAAACTGGAATATGCTATCCAGGAAATACCAAATGGTTTAGCACAAGCATTTGTAATTGGCGAAAAATTTATCGGCAAAGACAGTGTTGCATTAGTTTTGGGTGATAATATTTTTTACGGAAGCGGCTTTAGTAAATTATTACAGTCATCAGCAAATCCTGATGGTGCTGTGATTTTTGCTTACCCTGTTAGTGATCCTGAAAGATATGGTGTGGTAGAATTTGATTCGGCATTACATGCAATCAGCATCGAAGAAAAACCTGCGAAACCAAAAAGTAATTACGCCGTTCCCGGTTTATACTTTTACAATAATGATGTTGTAAACATTGCAAAAAATATTCCGGCAAGTCCGCGTGGGGAATACGAAATAACCGATGTAAATAAAGTTTATCTTACAAATAAAAAATTAAAAGTAGGTGTTTTAGATAGAGGTTTTGCCTGGCTGGATACCGGAACTTTTGATTCACTAAGCGATGCAAGTGAATATGTGCGTGTGGTAGAAAAAAGACAAGGGTTAAAAATCGGATGCCTGGAAGAAATTGCGTGGCGTATGGGTTATATTAGTAAAGAACAATTATTATCTCTGGCAGAAAAGTTAAAGAAGAGTGGATACGGAGAATATTTGAAAAAAATTGTTATCTAAGCAAACACATAAGCTTAGTATAATTCTATTGCAGATTAAAAAGAATCTTGATAAAATTACCGTAAAGCTTTATGCAATTAATAATAGAACCAGGGCGTACAGAAAAAAATTACTGGAAAGATCTCTGGCGCTACAGAGAACTGTTCTATATATTAGCATGGAGAGATGTAAAAGTCCGCTACAAACAAACAGTAATTGGTGCATTATGGAGTATAATCCGTCCACTACTTACCATGCTGGTATTCACAATTATTTTTAGCAGGATAGCCAAACTACCTACTGATGGAACTATTCCTTACTCTATATTAGTTTACGCTGCAATGCTGCCGTGGCAATTCTTTTCAACAGCGTTAACCGAAAGCAGCAATAGTCTTGTTACCAATAGCAGTTTAATTTCGAAGGTATATTTTCCCAGATTAATTATTCCTGCCAGTGCTGTGATAGCAAGCTTCGTAGATTTTTTAATTTCATTCATCATACTTTTCGCGTTAATGATTTACTATCATTATATGCCGCCGCTGCAAATTTTATTACTTCCTGTATTTTTAATTTTTGTCTTTTTAACTTCTTTTAGTCTAGGTCTTTACCTGACAGCGGTTAATGTAAAATATAGAGATTTCAGATACATTATTCCCTTTATAGTTCAATTTGGATTATACGTTTCGCCGGTTGGTTTTAGCAGTAACGTTATCCCCACAAAATGGCGATTATTATATGATCTAAATCCGATGGTTGGTGTTATCGATGGTTTTAGGTGGTGTATATGCGGAGATCGGTTTACCCAGCAAACATTAATAAGCATGGGTTTTTCATTAGTTATAACATTGGTTACATTAATTTTTGGTATCTACTATTTTAGAAAGACGGAAAAAACATTTGCAGATATTATTTAGGAATGAGCAATACAATAATTAAAGTAGAAGACCTCGGTAAAAGTTATCTCATAGGACATGAGAGGCGACAGGGTTATGTTGCCTTGCGGGATATTGTTGCTAAAAATACAGGCAAGTTTTTAAAAGGAATACAAAATGCATTTAGCGGAAAACAATTAATGGGTGGACAGGAAATTGAAGAGTTTTGGGCATTAAAAGATATAAACCTCGAAATAAAACAAGGTGACGCTGTTGGTATCATAGGCAGAAACGGTGCAGGAAAAAGCACTTTATTAAAATTATTAAGTAGAATAACAGAACCAACTAAAGGCAGGATAGAATTAAATGGAAGAGTTGCCTCACTATTAGAAGTAGGCACAGGATTTCATCCTGAATTAAGTGGAAGAGAAAACATCTTTCTAAACGGTGCGATACTCGGCATGAGCCGTACTGAAATAAAAAGCAAATTTGATGAGATAGTAGACTTTAGTGGAGTAGAGAAATTTTTAGATACTCCTGTAAAGTATTATAGTAGCGGGATGTATGTACGTTTAGCATTTGCGGTTGCAGCTCATTTGGAACCTGAGATATTGATTGTGGACGAAGTATTAGCTGTAGGCGATGCAGAGTTCCAGAAAAAATGCTTGGGCAAGATGGACGATGTAACAAAAGCCGGGCGCACCGTAATTTTTGTAAGTCATGATCTAAGTGCCATTACAACCTTAACGCAAAAAACCATTTTACTAAATAAAGGAACTATTTCGTATTTCGGAGATACTCATATAGCGATAGATAAATACGTTAATCAGACTAATCATCTTAGCGCTGCTTACACAAATGTTCCCGGCGGTATAATTCCAACAGTAACGGCTGTAAAATTGATAACATCAGAAGGACAAACTTTACAAGCTTGCGGCAAATCATTATCGGTTACAATAGACATCCATATGCCTGCAGGAAGAGAAGGGATGGCATTAGCAATACAAATATTCAATCAAAATAATTCCGCCGTAGTTTTCAATTGGCTCTTTGATAGCGAAACACCATTCTGCAGAGCTAATGGAAAAAACACTTTAACACTTACATATAAAGAGCTGAATTTATATAAAGGCAATTACTTTTTAAAAGTTCATTTAGCTGAGACAAATAATAGCAGAGAAAAATTCTGTGAATTTGATTGCTGTAATTTTGAGGTAGAAATGATCAACCAAAAAGCCCCGGAATGGGGATGGCAGAATAATGTTTGCCAATATATGGAAAAAGCCAACTGGGAAATACTATAATTAATTTAATAGCATTACAAATATAATTTTGAGAAAATATTATCAATACTTTAAACAGGTAGTCAAAAATATTCGTTGGAATATTCAGTACAGTTTACTTTTTAAAAAGTATTCAACCTTTACAATGATAGCAAAACCCTTGTTCATTGATAATCTTATTTTATGTGATACATTTAAGGAGATTCAAGGAGATTTTGTTGAATGTGGTGTTTGGCGGGGTGGCATGAGCGGAGCAACTGCAGAAGTAATGGGTAAAAACAGGACTTATTATTTGTTTGATAGTTTTGAAGGTTTACCTGCGGTTAAAGAAGTAGATGGTCCTGCAGCAAAGATATGGCAGGATAATAAATCAAGTGCTTATTATCATGATAATTGCACCGCAGAAATAGGTTATGCAGAAATGGCAATGAAAAAATCAGGTGTTACATATCAACTAATAAAAGGATGGTTTAGCGATACCTTACCCTCCTTTTCGTTAACTAATAAAATTGCCATTTTAAGATTAGATGGCGATTGGTATGATTCCACAATGGATTGTTTGGTAAATTTATATCCGTTGGTTGCGGAAAACGGATTGATAATAATTGATGATTATTATGCGTGGGATGGATGCACAAGGGCCGTACATGATTATTTATCAAAAAATGATCTGCCGGTTAGAATATATCAAACAAAGAATGGCGTTTGTTACATAATAAAAACATCGAACGGAAGACAATTATAAAAAATATAATGGCAGCAAATTCTTTTAATCATATTCCCGCATTATATAACGAAAAATCTGCTGAAGAGATTTTGCCATTCATAATTAATGAGTTTGATCCTAAAAGCATTTTAGATGTGGGGTGTGGTATTGGAGGCTGGTTATCTGTAGCTAGAAAGCTAGGTGTAAATGATATTACAGGAATTGACGGATGGTATGTAGATACCTCTAAATTATATATACCGGAAGATCTTTTCATTAAAAAAGATCTTACCAAGGCTTTTGATCTAAAGAAAGAATATGATCTGTTAATGTGTTTGGAAGTTGCCGAGCATATTGATGAGCAATATGCAGACATATTTATAGCATCTTTGGTAAAGCATTCAAAATTAATTTTGTTCTCAGCCGCTATCCCTAATCAGGTTGGAGAAAATCACGTAAATGAACAATATCCCGAATACTGGCAGAAAAAATTTCAGCACCACGGATTTCAGTATTACGATATCATGAGAAGCCGCTTTTGGGAAAATAAAAATATACATTGGTGGTATAAACAAAATATGTTTATTGTAGCGCATAAAGACATCAATTTAAAATTTGACATTTGTGAAAAGATTCACTCCTATGTTCATCCCCAATTATATTCCGAAAGAATGGCATTATTAAAAGGCCTTTTGGGAGAAAATTTAAAAGCTAATTTTACAGGTGCTGCCCGCCTACTTAAACAAACCATAATACGCAAATTAAAAAGATAGTATTATGACAGATAGACAAGAAAATTTATCCCGTCTTTCAGGAATCAAATTAAGTAAAAAAAATAGTGCCTATTTGGTGTATAAGCCTTTGTTCAGGGATCTGCAAATAGCAACAGCTAAATATGCAAATGGAAGATTGCTTGATATCGGATGCGGTAACAAACCTTATCGGGATCTGATGACAAATGTGACTGAATATATTGGATGTGATATAATTCAATCAAGTAACAATTGTGTTGACATAATATCACAAGCCGCTAATATCCCTGTAGATAATAACAGTTTTGATACAGTTTTTTCTACACAAACAATTGAGCATGTTGAAGATCATCTTGCAATGTGTACCGAAGCTCATCGGGTATTAAAGAATGGAGGATACTTTATTGTTTCAGGACCAATGTATTGGCCCCATCATGAAGAGCCTTATGATTTTTTTAGATTCACAAAACATGGTTTTAAATATATACTGGAAAAAGCAGGATTTGAAATTGTAGATATAAAAGCAAACGGAGGTAGTTGGGCCACTGCCGGCCAATCATTAATTCATGCAATTGAAAATCATGTTCCAAAAACGGTCATTGGGAAAGTATTCAGGAAATTATTTTACAAGTTAAATATCATCGTTTTAATAAACTGGTCTTTTGACAGATTAGATACAAAAAATTATAATGAAGCTAATACGATAAACTTTGTTTGTGTTGCAAAAAAAGTATGATATGGAACCAATTATATCTATAATAATCCCATGCTATAACCATGGAAAATACATTCAGGAAGCTTTGCAAAGTATTCAGGAGCTTCGTGATATCTCGTATCCATACGAAGTAATTATTGTTAATGATGGATCTACCGATGAGCTTACAATCAATATGCTGAATGATCTAAAAAAAGAAGGGTATAATGTCCTAGATCAAAACAATCAAGGTCTTGGTGCGGCCAGAAACAATGGTATTCAATTAGCAAAAGGAAAATATATACTTCCTCTAGATAGCGATAATAAAGTTTGTGCGCCATATTTAACGACAGCAATAAATATTTTAGAAAAGAATAATGCCATATCAGTTGTTTATAGTGATACTGAATTCTTTGGAGAAAAAATAGGCCGTTCAATTGTTGGTAATTATAATTTACAAAAATTAATGTTTCATAACTTTATAGATGCATGCGCAGTATATAGAAAAGAAGTATGGCAAAATACCGGAGGATATGCAACAGATATGCCGGCCATGGGAAATGAAGATTGGGAAATGTGGCTAAATTTCAGTTTTAAGGGATACCAGTTTTACTATCTTGAAGAAATAGGTTTTAAATACAGAGTTGTAAATAATTCCATGCTAAGAACGATATCTGAACAGGATCAAAAAGAAATCTATTTGTACATAGAAAAAAAATATACGGCATATTTGAATAAAGATTTTCTGAATGGAATTTTTGTTGATTCTTTCAGAAATAATAAAAGAGCTCTTTTAAAACTATTCCTACTCGTCTTTTGTCCTGGAATTGTTGATAATCTAATAATCCGAAAGAAAATATCCACCAGAAACTTTATTTAATGCAGGTATCCATCGTTATCATAAACTATAATACCTATCAATTCACTTGCAATTGCATCCAGTCTATTTATGATAAAATAACAGGTATAGATTTTGAAATAATACTTGTTGACAATGCTTCTACAGAATGTGATGCAGATCTCTTTAAGCAAAAATACCCTGCCATTATTCTTATAAAAAGTGAAAAAAATGTTGGGTTTGCCAGGGGAAATAACTTAGGAATCGGAGTGGCACAAGGTGAGTATATCCTACTTTTAAATAGTGATACAGAATTTATTAGCAATTCAATTAAATTTATTTACGACAAATGTATTTCCTTAAGAGATGTAGGAGCAGCAACAATAAAATTGATCTACCCTGATGGCGCAATTCAATCTGCGGCTAATTATTTCCCAAATATTTGGTTGCATTTTTTAGAAACAAGCAGACTGTTTCGTTTATGCAAAAAATATTATTATAGAAAGATTCCTGTCTTAGATTACACCAAAGATTTTACAGCTGATTGGATCTGGGGTACTTTTTATTTCTTTCCAAAAAAGAATCTGACTTATACAGAAGGAAAATTATCTGAAACCTTTTTTTTGTATGTTGAAGATGTAGAATGGGGATATTTATTTGCAAAACTAGGCCTTAAAAATTATTACTTTTCTGGATCTGCTATAATTCATCATTGCGGCCAAAGTTCCAATTCAAAGGAAAAAAGAAAACTTATCAATAAGAATCATCTGCTATTTATAAAAAAATATAATGGTAATTGGAGTAGCTATGTAGAAAATTTTTTACTCCGGGTGGATAGGTATATCGAATTGCTAAAAGAAAAATGTAGATTGTAAAATATATACTAGCATAGTAGCAAAGACAATATATAAAATGGAACAACTGTTTGTATCAATAATAATTGCATCCCGCAATCGTGAAAAAGTTTTATTGGAAACTCTGATAATAGGTTGTGATATCATTAAAGATCGGGCTAGTGAAATTATTGTTATAAACGATAGTGATGTGCCAATTGAAATACCTCAAGATATTATTACACGGATCCACTACTTTGAAAACCCGGGCCGCGGCGTATCGGCTGCTCGCAATTATGGCGTATCAAAGGCAAAAGGTAACGTACTTTTTTTTATGGATGATGACATGTGGGTTACGTCAAAAGCAATTGAAACCATTATTGAATTAAAAAATAAAAATTACTTTAATGAAAATGTTGTTATAATGAATTGGGAGTATCCAAAACAGTTACAGATCGGTATGAAGAATAAAAAGATCGGCAGGTATATTCTACAATCAAATTATCATACACTTAAAGGAAGAGCTAAACTCGAAATTGATCCCAATAAATCATTAATGCCTGTATACGGAATTGGAAGCGGTTCTTTAGTAATGACTAAAAATGTTTTTGAAAAGATAGGTGGTTATAATGAAAATATATTCTTTCAAGGCGAAGATTTTGACCTTACAAAAAAAATAACACAACAAAAATATGGGATATTGTTATCTACACCCATTACATGTTTCCACAACCAAAAAGATAGATTAGATATAAAAAGGTTTTTATCACGAGTCGAGAATGGCTATCGATCACAGGTTCCAACTGGAATTATAGATATGGAAGCGGATAAAATTAAATCTTATAGTTTATTGCTTCCTTTTGCACCTTTATGTAAGGTGCTATATCAGCTTATCCCTAATGCATCATTTTTTGATATAATTAGTTTTAGATTAATTGGTATTCTATCTTCACTTACTTACTTGAAAGTTATACGTTCAAAAGAAAAGCATTAAATTTAGCCAAATAGTAATGAGCGAAAAAATCACCATATTATCCGGGAAGGCCCCTTATTATTATTATGAGAGAAGAGCAAAGATCTTTTATAAAACCTTCCTGAAAAAATTCAGAGGATATAATCCTTCACCCGGAGAACTAGCAATGTATGGCGGTCATTATGGAGTAACTAGAAGTATAATAGAGGGATTACAAAAGATTGGCTACACCAATTTTAATTATAATCCTTCAAGTCTTTCTAAAATTGGGGATACTGTTTTAGTTGTAGGAGGAATACCTGCATTACAACAAGCCATTAAATGGAAAAGATCAGGAAAAATAAAGCAACTGATTGCCGGACCTAACTTATGCATACTACCTACGGATTATATCGAAATCTCTGCACCGGAAATAAATACATATATCGTTCATGCCGATTGGAACGTTGAGCAATATGAAAATTTATGCCCGGCATTAAAAGGAAAAATGGCCAAATGGCCAGTGGGTATCGATATAAATTATTGGAAACCACAAGAAGACCAATTAAAAACCGGTAAGAAAATATTATTTTATAAAAAAAATGTTGAGGAGTATCTATATAATGAATGCCTTACCATTGCAAAAAAAAACGGATTTGAAGTAATTGAATTAATTAGAGGTGGTTATAGTTTTGATCAGTACAAAAATTTGTTAAACGAAGTTGATTTTTTAATTCATTTCGCAAATAGTGAATCTCAGGGAATTTCTTTAGCAGAGGCATGGGGAATGAATGTTCCCACAATGGTATTTAATCCGGGTATTTGGAGTTATAAGGGATATAATTTTCCATGCTCATCTGCACCATTATTAACTGATAATACAGGACATTTTTTTAACGATAGCAGAGCGTTTGAGGGTTTATTTCAAACAAATAAATTTTCATCAGAACTTTATGCTCCTCGCCAATGGACTACAGAGAATTTAACAGATGAACGGTCTGCCGCAATTTTACTTAATATTATTAATGCCAAATAGGATGATAAAGGAATTAAAGAAGACGGTCTTATTTTATAAACTAAGACATTTTATTAAAACGAAGCAAGAGAGAAAAGTACTTGCGACAAGTGTAAATATGTACAAAACAATAGTTGCTTCTGGTGATTTGGTTTTTGATGTAGGCGCTAACGTTGGTAATAGAGTAGAAGTTTTTTTAAAATTGAAAAATAAAGTAGTGGCCATAGAGCCACAAGCCGAATGTAGAAGGATTTTAACTGCAAAGTTTGGTAATAAAATAAATATAATTCCGAAAGGGCTTGGTGAGAAGGAAGAAATAAGAACAATGTACATTTCACCCTCAAGTACTATTTCGTCTTTTGCCGTGGATTGGATCGATCTGGTAAAACAAAAAAGATTTAAGAATGAGCAATGGAATCAAACCGAACAGATTGAAATAACAACACTGGAAAATGTGATCAGTAAATTTGGCATTCCGGCTTTTATAAAAATTGATGTAGAAGGTTTTGAATTAGAAGTATTAAAGGGATTGAAAACTCCGGTAAAAAACATATCGTTTGAATACACAGTTCCTGAACAATTAAATAAAGTATTGGAATGTATAGAACAGGTCAATACCATTTCATCTCAATATTTATATAATTATAGTATAGGTGAAGAAATGAAATTAGTTCTCAAGGAATACATTAATTATAATGAGTTTAAAAAATTAGTATCTCTGCCTGAGTTCTCAAAAACAAGTAATGGCGATATTTATGTTATACATCAATAACGTAAATTGCTACATAATCTAATTAATGAAAAAAATTATTCCCAAATATTCTGTTTTATATTATATCCTTAGCGGAGGTAAAACTATCTGGTCAAATATTACAGCTCTACCTTCCTATAAAAAAGAATATAGAAAATTCACGAAAATATCATCAATGGCCGAAGAGCGTTTTCCTTTAAACTGGGATAACAGATTTCCTTGCCTTACCGATAAAACAATTGAAACCACTTTTGATAGTCATTACATTTATCATCCCGCATGGGCATCCAGAATACTTGCACAAACAAGGCCCGAATTACATATTGACATCTCAAGCACATTACATTTCTGTACAATGTTGTCAGCATTTATGCCTGTAAAATTCTATGATTACCGGCCCGCATCATTAACACTTTCTAATTTATCTTCTGAAAAAGCAGACTTATTAAATCTTCCTTTTCAAAATGATAGTATTAGTTCAGTTAGTTGCATGCACACTATCGAACACATTGGGTTAGGCAGGTATGGAGATCCTTTAGATTATGATGGAGATATAAAAGCGATAAAAGAGTTAATTCGCGTTACAAAAAATACAGGGGATATATTATTTGTTACTCCGGTAGGTCAGCCTAAACTAATGTTCAATGGTCAACGTATTTATAGTTACCAACAGGTAATAAGTTATTTTACAAATTGTACACTAATGAATTTTTCACTTATTCCAGATAGCGGAGGAATAATAAACAATGCAGATCCAGAATTAGTTAAAGAACAAAAATATGGCTGCGGCTGTTTTTGGTTTAGAAAAATATATACAAACTAGTTTACAATTAGATATTTATGATTGTTTCTGAATTAATAGGGGGCATGGGAAATCAAATGTTTCAATATGCAATTGGCAAACATCTTGCTATAAAAAACAAAACTGACCTTTATTTAGATACTCATTTTCTACTCGATAGAACTCATAGAGAAAATTTCTCGTATCGCGATTATGATCTGAGCATTTTCAATATCAATGCAAAAATTGTTGACGAATCCATATCCAAAAAATACGGATATACTGATAATCGTATAAAAAGGGGATTACGAAGAGTTATTAACCCCGGACAACTTAAATATATTGCAGAGAGAAATTTTTCATTTACACCAGATATTTTAAACAGTCCGAATAATAGTTACCTAAATGGCTACTGGCAATCCGAAAAATATTTTACAAATATTGAAGACGCTATTCGTTCCGATTTTACTTTCAAAAACAAAATTGGAAGTGCTGCTGATGAATTAGTTCAAAAAATAAATGGCTGCAATTCTGTTTGTCTTCATGTTAGAAGAGGAGATTTTTTAACGAATAAAACACACGGTATTACTGGTATTGAATATTATTTAACAGCAGAAAAAATTATTTTAGAAAAGATCAGCAACCCTACTTTTTTTGTATTTTCAGATGAAATAGATTGGTGTAAAAAAAATATTAAACTGCCTAGCGAAACACATTTTATTGATAAAGAACTTGCGGGAGAAAAATCCAGAGATCATTTTGAATTGATGACAATTTGCAAAAACTTTGTTATTCCTAACAGCAGTTTCGGCTGGTGGGCAGCATGGTTATCAAAAAATAAGGAAAAAATAGTAATCGCTCCGCGCATCTGGTTTCACAATTCATGGAATACAAACGATCTAATACCTACTTCATGGATAAAAATATAACCAGACCTTTTCTTTCAATAATAGTTCCCTCCTATAACAGGGCACATTTAATTAGTAAAACAATCGACAGCTTACTACAGCAGAGCTATAATAATTACGAAATAATAGTAGTCGATGATGGCAGTACAGACAACACAGAAGAAATAGTAAAAAAATATAGCTCTTCCGGCGTTATCTATGTAAAAAAACAAAATGCCGAAAGGTCTGCGGCGAGAAACTTTGGAACAGCCATAGCAAAAGGTCAGTATATTAATTGGTTTGATTCTGATGACATTGCATTTGATAATCATTTGGATGAAGCAAGAAGAATGATTGACAAATATGATTCTCCTGAATTATTTGCGTTGCCATATCAATTACAATATGCATCAGGCAAAATAATTCATAAAATGCAGTACCCTGTTCCAACAATAAATACCCAATTAATACACGGTAATAAATTAGCGTGCAACCCTGTATTTGTTCGTAGAGATATCGCTTTACAATTTCCGTTTAATGAAGATCGAAATTTATCGGGTAGTGAAGATTATGAATTATGGTTACGCTTATCGGCAAGGTTTCCTATATATTGCGGCACTACAATTACTTCGGCTTTAATAGAGCACGATATGCGCAGTATGAATAATACCACAGGAAATAATATGTTACTGCGCTATAAACTACTATTACAATATTTAACCGGCGATGAATTGTTTAACAGCAAATTTTACAAAAAAATTCCCATAATTAAGGGCAGCCTTAGTTTATTGGTTGCGCTTTTTTTTTCTTTAGAAAAGAATAAAAAGCTATCCATTAAATATCTTTTGGAATCTTTACGGAATGATCCCCTATTATTATTTAGCAGACGTATGTTGGCCGTACTAAAGCATCTGATAATAAAATGACAAAATAGTAAGAATTATAGTAGCATTAAACGAATGCAGTTTATCGATCCCGCAAATGACCATACCGCCACTGTTATAAAAGGAATAAAAAAGTTATAGCATAAGTGAGTTAAATATGCCAGCAAAGTATCATTCTAAAATTACCTACCTTACAACAGTGAGTTTAAAAACCAAGCATAGAATTTTATGTATAAATTTGACTACTATTTCGAACTCATCAAGGGCAAATAATCCTAATTAATTTTCATGTGCGGAATTGCAGGTTTTATCGATTTTAATAACACGTCGTCTGCGGAGATATTAAAAAAAGTTACAGATACGCTAGCGCATCGCGGTCCTGATGGATGTGGCTACAATTTTCTTCAAAAGAATAATTATCAAATAGGACTTGGGCATCGGAGATTATCTATCATAGATCTAACCAATGCGGGCGCACAGCCAATGGCATATCAGCAAAGCATCATTGTATTTAATGGTGAAATTTATAATTACGCTTCCATAAAAAAAATACTCGAAGACAAGGGTCATCAGTTTATAGGACATAGTGATACCGAAGTCATCTTACATGCCTACGCCGAATGGGGAAGCACGGCCCTACAACAATTTATTGGAATGTTCAGCTTTGTAATATTTGATGAAAAGAAGCAAAAAATATTTGCTTGTAGAGACAGAGCTGGTGCAAAACCTTTTTTCTATTATTGGAAAAATGGTCTGTTCATTTTCGGATCAGAATTAAAAGCAATAATGCAGCACCCCGGTTTTACAAAAGAAATTAATGTAAATGCTGTTGCTGCTTTTATGCAATATAGTTACGTTCCGGCACAGCATTGTATTTTTAATGACACACATAAATTAAAAGCAGGCTTTTGTCTGGAATTTGATCTCACTACCCAAAAGATCTACACGCAGCAATACTGGAACGTTTATGATGCATATAACAAACCTACACTGAAAATAAGTTTACCGGATGCGATCACAGAAACGGAAAATTTATTAACCAATGCATTTCAATACCGTATGGTAAGTGATGTTCCCGTTGGGGTTTTTTTGAGTGGCGGATATGACAGTACTTGTGTAACTGCATTACTCCAAAAAGATACTACCGAAAAGATAAAAACATTTACCATTGGAGTAGCAGATGCAAAATTAAATGAAGCGCCATTTGCGAAACAAATAGCAGCACACCTTGGAACGGACCATACAGAATATTACTGCACAGAAAAAGAAGCGTTGGAAATATTGCCGTCATTGCCTTTATTCTATGATGAGCCATTTGCCGATAGTAGCGCTATACCAACCATATTAGTAAGTAAAATTGCCAGAGAAAAAGTAACAGTAGCATTATCTGCAGATGCCGGAGATGAAATTTTCGCAGGGTATAACCGGTATGACTATATAATGAAGTACGGAAAAGTGATCCAGTCTGTTCCGCCTTTTTTACAAAAAGGTATGGCTTCTGTAATGGATGCGATACCCGCTAATTCAATTCCCTTATTGAATAAAAAATATCTTTTTCCAAGCCGGTATGAAAAATTAAAAACATTTTTACAGAATCCCTCCGAGAAAAATATAATGATGGGTATTACACAGCAAATAAATAGCAATGGTATTACGGCATTGTTTAACATACCCATCAAAAAATTATCATCCCCATTTGATTGCGCTGAACTTGAACCCGATAATTATTCTATACTAAAGTTTATTATGGCGATCGATTATCAAACATACTTACCGGATGATATTTTACAAAAGGTAGATAGAGCAACAATGAGCGTTGGCTTAGAAGGTCGTGAACCTTTTCTAGACCATAGAATTATCGAATGGGCAGCTCAATTGCCTATGGAATATAAATATAACAAAGGCAATAAAAAATTTATCATAAAAGAAATAGTACATAAATATTTACCAAAAAAATTAATGGACAGGCCAAAAAGCGGGTTTGCAATACCTATTGAAGGTTGGCTGCAGAATGAGCTAAAGCCATTTGTAAATGAGTATCTTGATGAACAATTCATTATTAAACAAAACATTTTTAATAACCACGAGATCCAACGAATAAAAGATTCTTTTTACAATGGTAAAACAGAAGGCGGACAAAAAATATGGTATCTCTTGATGTTTCAAATGTGGTACGACAAGTGGATGAACTAATATCTGAAAGATGGCTACAAGCAAAAAAAAAATACTCTTTCTTTCTTACGATGGCATGACGGACCCTTTAGGTCAAAGCCAGGTGATCCCTTATTTAATAGGGCTCTCAAAATATGATTATGACTTTACGATACTTAGTTGTGATAAACCGGATAATTACAAAGCCAACAAAGAGTATGTACAGAAGCTGATAACACCTTACCCGATTCAATGGGTATCATTACCTTATCACAAACAACCTCCCATACTTTCTTCCTTATATGATTTTTGGTTACTGAAAAGAAAAGCAGAGCAACTTCATAAAAAAGAAAAATTTGATATGGTACATACAAGGGTTGGATTACCTACTCTTGTAGCTTTATATCTACAGAAAAAATATAGCATAAAATTTTTAAATGATATACGCGGCTTTTGGGCTGATGAAAGAGTTGATGGTGGAATGTGGAACATCAAAAGTCCATTGTACAAAAGCATTTACCAATTTTTTAAGAAAAAAGAAATAGCCTGTTTAACAAAGGCAGATTATAATGTTTGTCTTACCTACGCTGCGGAAAAAGAAATACATAGCTGGCAGAATATTCCTGCTCAACCAGTTCCGCTGGAGGTAATTCCATGCAGCGTTGATCTGGATCTATTCGATCCATTAACGATTAATAGAGAAGTTAAAGAACAGTTCAAAAAAGAATTACGAATTAGTGATGATGATTTTATCATCAGCTATCTCGGATCTATTGGAGGCTGGTATTTAACAGAAGAAATGCTACGTTTCTGTAAATTAGTAAGTGATAAAATACCAAAAGCAAAATTCTTATTTATTTCACCACATCAACATACAGCAATTGCAAATGCCGCTGCTAAAGTTGGGCTACTGCCTGATAAATTAATTATCACACATGCCAAACGGTATGAAGTGCCTATATTATTATCATTTAGCAATTACTCCATTTTTTTTATCAAGCCTTGCTATTCAAAAATATCATCTTCGCCCACAAAGCATGGAGAAATAATGTCGATGGGAATACCCGTAATAACAAATTCTGGCGTAGGTGATATATCCACTATTATTGCAAAATATAATAGTGGATATGTCGTAAACGATTTTTCAGATGAGTCTTTTATAATTGCAATCAATAAGATAATACACGATGATCTATTTGATAAGAATACAATAAGGGATGGAGCCAAAAAATTTTACGCATTGGAAAATGCAGTAAATAAATATAAAAAAGTTTATACTGCTATATTTGACAAATAATATTGATGGAAAAAAGAAAAAAGATACTGGTTATTTGTCCTTGTCCGGAAGATATAGCTCCGGCACAGCGTTTAAAGTATGAACAGTATTTTAATAACTGGAGAGAAAATGGTTTTGATATTACTGTATCTCCTTTTTTTAGTGATCGGTTGCAACAAATTTTATATAAGAGAGGTAATACTGTAGAAAAAATATATTGGGTAATAAGAGCTTATATAAAAAGGTTTCTAGAAATATTTACGTTACATAAATATGATATAGTATATATATTTCTATGGGTAACTCCTTTTGGCTTTCCATTAATGGAACGGATCTTTACTGCAATAAATCCCAATGTCGTATATGATATCGACGATCTTATTTTTATGAGATCTTTAAATGGTGTCAACACCAAAACAGATTTTATAAAAGGGAGGACAAAACCTTTTCTTTTAATGAAAAGGGCTAAGCATGTTATAACCTGTACTCCATACCTAACAGAAGTTGCCAAAAAATACAATACCGCAGTTACAGATATATCTTCAACCATTAATACACATACATATCAGCCGGTTAATAATTATCAAAATGATCATAAACTAATATTAGGCTGGAGCGGCAGTCATAGCACAGCTCCTCTTTTATATTTGCTAAAAAAATGTGCTATTGGAGTTAAACAAAAAATATGTTTTCAAATTAGTAGTTATGGGCGCGCCTGAATTTAGTATTGATGGTGTAGATATAGAATTAGTAAAATGGTCAGTAAAAAATGAAATTCCAACATTGCAAAGGTTTGATATAGGTTTATATCCTTTACCATTAGATAGCGAGTGGATGCTCGGCAAAAGCGGATTAAAAGCACTACAATATATGGCTGTTGGTGTACCTGTAGTTGCAACTGCAATAGGTGCAAATTTTCGTATTATCGAAGATGCCATAACAGGATTTTTAGTTACCTCCAACAATGAATGGATCGAGAAGATAGAATTCTTAATTAATAATCCTGAACAAAGAAAGAATATTGGATTAGCTGGGCGCGAAAATGTAGTAAAAAAATATTCAATAGATGCAAATACTCAAACTTATATAAACATCTTATATTCAGTTTGTAAAAGTTAGGTGCGACACGAAGAGATTATTTAAAAAGTACATATACAAACCAGCTTAAAAAATAAGCCAGCCCCGTCATATACACCAACTGAATAAGGGGCCATTTCCAACTGCGCGTTTCTCTTTTTACAACTGCTAATGTACTCATACATTGCATCGCTAAGGCATAAAATATTAATAACGATAACCCTGTAGCTAAATCATATACTTTACTGCCATCAGCTCTTACAGCCGCTTCCATCTTCTGACGAAGTGTAGTATTATTTTTATCGGCATCTTCACCAACGCTATATAACGTTGCCATTGTTCCTACAAAAACTTCTCTTGCTGCAAAAGATGTTATCAAGGCAATACCGATTTTCCAGTCATATCCTAAAGGAGCTATTGCTGGCTCAATGGCTTTACCCAAAGTACCCGCAAATGAATTTTGCAATAAAGCCGTTTTACGTTCTTTATTTAATTCTTTTGCTTGTTGCGGATTTGTTTGCAATAATAAGTCGTACTTAGCTTGCACTGCGGCCATCTTTTTGGGCGGACCATAAGTACTCAATGCCCATAACAAAAGACTTATTACCATAATGATCTTACCAGCATCAAACACAAATATTTTTGCTTTTTCCACCATTGTTGTCAAAGCATTTTTCCATCTTGGGCTACGGTATACCGGTAGTTCAAGTATAAAGAAACTTTTTTCTTTAATACCAATGAACCATTTCATTACGTAAGAAACAATCAGTGCCATTACTGTTCCTAATAAATATAAACCCATCATCACCAAACCTTGCAGACTCAAAAATCCAAAGTACAATTTAGAAGGAATTACCAATGCAATTAAAATAGTGTACACAGGAAGTCGCGCGCTACAACTCATCAATGGCGTAACCATTATTGTCAACAATCTTTCTTTTCTGTTTTCAATATTCCTTGCAGTCATGATCGCAGGTACCGCACAAGCAAAACCGCTGATCATCGGCATTACACTCTTGCCGTTCAATCCAACTTTGCGCATTAGCTTATCCGTTAAAAAACTGATGCGCGCCATATAACCTGTATCTTCTAATAATGTGATCAACCCAAACAAGATCATTATCTGCGGTATAAAAACCATGATACCACTTAATCCCGCCAATACTCCATTAATTAAAAGATCACTCCACCAAACTTGTGGTAAAACACCCGAAAGAAATCCACTCAGTTGTCCAAACCCCCACTCAATAAAATCCATCGGATACTGTGCCACCCAAAACACACTTTGAAATAATAAAAATAAAACAGCTATTAATATGATATATCCCCACTTTCGATCCAGTAATATATTATCCAATTTTTCTGTGAAAAGTGCTTTCTTTAAAGGGTCTGCTTCAATTACAGTTTGCTGCATTATATGTTTAATGCGGCCATACCGTTGCATAATTTCTTCTGCCTGTGTTTTGGTAGGATTAAATTTTGTTGCAACTTCTGCGGCTTCAATATCTTTTTGCAATGAAGCGCCCAATTCAAAATTCTCATGATTGATCAAATAATGCAAAGCCGTATAACTACTAACGTCCGGCAATAGCCTTTTAATTGCATCTACCGAATTATCCGCCAATGCGTAACTATCAATAAATTCTCTTGGTGCAATAAAGTTAGCATTCGCAGTATCTTCAATTACTTTTTTTAATTGCGGTATCCCTTTATTTTTTCTTGGGTTGATAACAACTACCTGAACACCCAACTCTCTCTCCAATCCACGAATATCGATTTGAGTACCTTTTTGATTGGCAAGATCCATCATCGTCAATGCCACTACAACCGGAATTTTAAGATCGATTATTTGCGAGCAAAAAAGAAGGTTACGCTTAAGGTTGCTGGCATCGGCAACCAATAAAACCATATCAGGTTTTATATCTTCATCTTGTTGTAATAATACTTTGTACGCGACCCATTCATCAGCACGTTTAGGGTACAAACTATAGGTACCCGGAAGATCGATAATAGTGGCAGAAAATGTTTCCGAAATAGTGGCGTTCCCTGTTTTTTTATCTACGGTAACACCTGGGAAATTGCCCACTTTTTGATTCAAACCCGTTAAAGTATTGAACAAGGAGCTTTTACCGCTGTTGGGATTACCTACTAATGCTATATTTATCTTTTTTGCCACAGTTATGTTATGGCGCAAAATTAGCTGTATTGTCT
>Ga0206802_1075_pt2 | contig 19454 bp, 10 predicted proteins | sample Alteio_BWOrgCont_63_FD_152902 | JGI IMG/M metagenome (GOLD analysis project Ga0206802, IMG submission 152902) | Enriched cells from forest soil in Barre Woods Harvard Forest LTER site, Petersham, Massachusetts, United States -... | ecosystem: Environmental > Terrestrial > Soil > Temperate forest >... | reverse complement strand
GAAAAACTATTTGCAATCTTTATAACAGCAGCACAAAAAAATAATCTACCTATCGCTGGTTATATTCTCCAGGAATGTTTCAGTAATGCAGAGGATCGTGCTAATTTTGGTAATAAGCAAGATGAAAAGGGTAATACAGCTTATCATTATGCCGCTCAGAATAATTGCAAAGAAATTATAGTTTTACTAAACAATAAACGCAAATTTAAAGGAAAGCAAAAATTTTTCCAATTTAATATCGAGAACGATGAAAAACAAACACCTTTAGATTTATGCTGTTTAAATGGTCATCACGAAGTATTTGCTGAAATATGGCATCGTGCAGGTAAAAGTAACCATAACCCCGCACGTTCATTAGAATATGCTTATAAAGGGGGCTCAGCAGTTATTATTGCGACATTAGAAAAGCATCCTAAGGTTGCAAAATTCTTACTGCAAAGTAGAAAACGTCAACGCGATGATGAAGAGAAAGAATCTATATTACAATCAAGTACTGCTCGCATGTTGGCGAAACACAAACCAGTGGCTAAGCGTGCAAAGCCACAAAAAAAAGACGAAGCTCTTGCGCAAAGTGTTGTTGCTTCTCTAGCGGATACCGTACCAACTTCACCTTTATCATTGTCCGCAGAACATAAAAACAGTAAAGCTTTTTTTGCTGTTTTGTCAGGAGCGGCTGAAGATACGCGTAGTTTTTCTCCTAGATGAAAGAGCATTTACTTTCTTTGCATGGCTCTCGCTATTTCTTTGTTAGAAAAAATTGAATCAATAATTCTATTCATCATGTGCTTACCTGTGTTTTTCAGTAAATATGTTAGATATATTTCTTGAGCATGTTATATCTAAATTTGTTGCTCTTATGATGGGTAAAAATACGAATTGATTTATATGGAATAAGGGAGCGTGTTTCAGACCTAAAATTTAATAGTACGTAGTTTTACTAATCGATTACTAATATTGAAGTATTAAGATAGGGGGGGTGCTACATGAGGGTGGATGAATTATTTATGAAGCATTGTTAATGAGCTACTGAATAGGTGGTTATTTAATTTTTTACTGTAAATAATATTGTGAGGTGACATATGGGTAAAGCAAGAGTGAAAGAAAAAAAGACTGGTGGTGTACAACCACAGGCTGGTAAATACATACATTTGCTTTCATTAGCTACATATACTTTTGAAGCAACAAGCAACGCTGTTACTAATGTTCTAGCTAATTTATTAGTTACTGGTGCAAAAACTACTGCTAATTCTGTGCGAACATTTCATAGGGCTTTTAATGAAGCTATAGACGCATTCTCGAAATTAAGTGATGAAAATAAAATTAGATATATTCAAAAAATGGTTGATGATATAGGCGATAATTCTGAGGCGAAATTAAGGACATGTATTAAGTCAGTAAATTTAGATATGTTAGAACAGATACACAAGAAATATCGAGAATCACAACATATGGGATCAAATACTAGTATCCCAACCATGCTATTGCTCAAGGCTGTGAAAGAAATGATACCTCCACAAGCAAGAGCTAATTTTCTTTTGACGTATATGTTTGAGAAAGAGAATTGGAAGCGTCGCTTTTGCTTTACATTATGGATGCATATTCCGTATTTAATATCAGAACAGCTTACTCAAAGATGTGGCGATGAAAAAAAAGGCAGAAAGTCGTCATGACTCATTTCCTGCTAGTCGTATGATCCATCCGTTGGAATTTGATGAAAAGTATTTTTCTTCTGAGAAAAAAGAAGCAATTGTTGGAGGATTGCGATTAGAGATCTGTGAGGATGAAAAATTATCAGATGTATGGCTGCCAAGTCCCATACCTCGTGGTGTAGTTAGAGAATCAAAGCGTTTTCATCTTCTTGCCCCGCCTGTAAATAATGGAGGAGGCGTTGACCGCCGTGCTGACACTGTGGTTTTAGAGGGATCAAAAAAAATGAGTAATTAGATATGGCTCTAACGGAAGGAAAAAATATTATTGCTAAGTCTGGCGAGTAGCACAAAAATCTGATAATCCCTGAGGTATCACGTTCCTTGTATTTCATGTGGTATTTATCAGGGATTTATTTATTTTTTGCACCAAGCTATGCTGAAATATTAAGATATGCCATAGACTTGCCCCTATCCACTATCCAGACTTCTATCTACTATAGAGTCTGACCCCGCATTCGTAAAGAAGAGGACGAATTTAAGAAAATGATGGAATGCCTGTATGCAAAAGTTGTTGCTAGGATTAGCTAGCCGTCATCCGTCTTGACCCTGTAGTACGCCGAGATTTAGCTGAGGTTGTTTCGTCTGAACTTGATGTAGTGGACTCGGACGAGCTCATTTCAGGCGTAGAAGTATCAGACTCCCAAGATGAATCATCAGATGCACTTCCATGGTTAGTAACTAGCTTCCCAGCAGGTGTTTTTGTCTTATGACAATACTTGCATAGTAACACACGTATCGTTCCTTCTGAAGCTTGCTTATCTTGATCGATAAAACGCTCTCTAAAAAAACGACCAGGATTTTGTTGATAATGATCAACAATATCGCTTGATTCTATTCTGCCCATACAAGATACACAAGGACGCTTTTTTCCGGATAGACTCACATAAAATGTTTCCTTCTTTTTGGTTTTCGCCACATTCGCAACATCAACCAAAAATTCTTCCGCATGTCGTTTTTCAAAACTTCCTTTGCAAGCACTGGTATCAATAAAAACTTCCTCCTTCTCCTTCTATAATAGATAAGATATTTTTTGGGTTTTTCAGTTTATTATTGGAATACTTTAATGATAAAAATTTTAAATCATCATCTTTTGCTTCTTTGAGTAAAGTTTTAACCCATTTAAAACGTTTTAAATCTTTAGGATCTTCTGATTTTCCTTTATACTGACCGCGATCTTTCTTGAAATATTCGCTAAATTCCCGAGTATACTTTTTAACTCTTCTAGCTCCTTCCTTGTCACCTTTAACTTCAATATTTTTGGTCAGCGCTTCTCTTAATAGTTTAATTTTTTTAAATTGATAAAATTTTTTAGTTATGCCCGCTTTATTACCCGCAACAAATAAATAACTCTTCTCATCTATTCGTATGTGCATAGTCTGAACTTCAACCATATCTTGCTTAGGCATTTTAAAAAATAATACAGTTGACATGCGCCTGAGTAACTGCAGTTCACGTTCCCCAGCAAATGATCGCACGGGACTTATCTTCTCTATATAGCCTTTTGGAATAGAACCTTTTTGTTTAACGCTCTCAGCTAATTGAGACGTTGACTGAGAAAAATTTATTTTCTCTATTTTACTTTCAGCAATATGGGAAAATGGCTTTAAATCAATTGACTCTTCAAGCAGCTTTGCTGTTGACTTATGCCCATTAAGACTGGCAAACGTAGCAGCATTCGATTTAATCCACTTATCATCCTCAAGTGATGTTTCAAAATAATCATCAACTATATCATCATCTGCTGAATCTTCATCTCCAGAATCTTCTTCCTTAAGTGTTCTTATCTTTTTAATGATAATTTTAGCTATATCTTTAAGACCAAGAAGCCCTGCATACATTAGTGCGGTAAAATTCTTATAACGGTATTTATAGAGAGTCTCTCCTGAAAGCGTTTTTATATAGTCAACATCCTTATTGTCCATCGCTTGTTTAATTTTATCTTTTGATATTGATTTATCTATTTTTTTGGTTTTTGTTTTGTGTCCCTTCTGCTCTTCTGCTTTTTTAATTTTTCTTGTCTTCGACATATAGCCACCCATTGTAAATGAAGTTACCAAATGTAATTCCTAAATCAAATAACATTAAATTAGCTGATATAGCTATTTATAGCCATTTAGCTATTCATTTAATTTAAAAATTGATTAATGTACTGTATGTAGATAATAGTGGTGGGTAGGAAGCCACCCATGGAAGGAAAATAAATGGTGATTACAAGCGAATGTGATTGTATTATTGCTAATTGCATTTTTCTTTTTACTATTAGCAAATAACTTCATATGAGTTTCCGCTTGATATATTGAAATTAAATTAAACTTAGCAAGAATTTCCCACAGGGTCAAGTGTGCTGTTGGTGACAGCCCCCACATTGAAGCGACGGATGTGAATATGGCAAAGGAACAAGCAATATCTGCTGTTGCTACTTTAACTTTAAATAGTTGCATGACTAAAAAAAAGGGTATGTTTTATGATGCTACACCAGTCCTTCTTAATAGCCAGCAAGAATATGCCGAAAAAACTGCAAGAAAATTTTTAGAATCTGAGGTAGCTATGCATGAAATACGTATAGCTGCTTTGGAAGAGCTACTTAGGGGTGCTCAAAGTAAAGTAAGCAGAGGATCTAGTGAAACGGTAGTAAAAATAGTTAGAGGCCTCAAAGAAAATGGAAAAACAGTTCATCCCAGTACAGATCATGCGGAAGAGCCCAGAAGAAAGTTTAACCTCATGTCTTAATGAAAAATGTGTTCCGCTGACTAGCAGTACTTCCATGGAGTGTGGGCCGGGTATTTTTTAGGAAGAGTATCAGGCTTGTACCAGTGCATTTCTCTTTTATTTTTTCAATTGAAAATGATTCACGCCCATCTTAAAGTTTGGAAAAATAAAAGAATTATTGGGAAGCGCACTTATATAAGCCTGTTCCCTTTTGCATGACTTTTTTTTCCTGACCTTGTTAGCAATATAAATCGCCATAAAAATTTAAAATATTGTCTATTAATGATATGATCAGTTTTTATTTGATTCTTGAAGTAAATTAGACACTGTAAATCCGAGGTATTTCGTTTAATTTTTTTAAAAATTTCTCAGTAGGATAAAGAGACTTTATAAATATGCAGCGTCTTCCTTTTTTTGATCACAGTTCACCTGCCCAAAATCCAAAGGGCCCAGAAAAAAGTGCAAACTCTGCACTTGCGCCATCTGCACCAGTACAACCTGATAATAGAACACATTATGAAGTTTTCAGTGTACCACGTGATTGCAACCAGCAAGACATTAAAGAGCGATATAGAAGGCTTGCTTTGCAATACCATCCGGATAAAAATCATGCGCCACTTGCAGAAGCTGAATTTAAGCGGGTGGCGGAAGCGTATGCAGTTTTGTCAGATCCTGAACTGCGTGCTCTTTACGATGACGGTAAGTTAGAAGGCTACTCTAAACAGTCTGCGGCTTATACGGATGCTGAAGAATCAGATGATGCTAAGGATGACGAAGAATTTAACCAATTTTATGCAGATTTCATGGTTGAATTAAAAAAAGATTGGGGGAGTGGAGAAGCAGCACGTAAAGAAATTGAAAGTTGTGTTCAGGATATGCTTGAGTGTATTCCTCTTTTGAGAAGATTGTTTGGACTTATTAAGGACAAAAAATTAACACTTGAAGATTTGAAAACAGGTGATCCATTGATAATGGAAATTATCATGGTGGGTGATCTAGCTAAATGGTGTCTGCGAAAAGATGGCCCTGATCCATTAAAACTAATTGAAGAATTTAAGAGTAAAGAACAAGAAGATAAAGCTACATCAGAAGAAAAAAGACAACAGCAAGGAGAGAAACCAAAGACTTTAACTTTTAAGTTCAGGATTTTTATCACTAAAAAATATTTCAGGGATCAAGACTTATTTGCTTGTGATGAAAACGATTTTTTGGATTGCTTAAAGCAAAGAGCTATTCTTTTTGCTGTAGAAACAGAACGTTCGGATTATTTGTATCGTGCCACTCGATTGCGGAATGCTTTTAAGAAAGACGCTGTGATGAGAGGATATCTGGAAAATGTTGAGAAATATTTATTTAAGCCGATGCAGGAAAAAATACAGGATTTAAAAGACGAAAAGACAAATGATAGTTTGGAGAAAGCAACGAAATTAAAGGAAATATGTTCTGAGGTTCTTAGGGAGTATGTATATAAGCTTCGAAATAACAGTAAATATGCTGAGCATCCTTGTTTAGAACAATTTAAGGCTAAGGATATACACAAGCATATTGTTAAGATCATTAGAGCTAAAGCTAATTACCATGCAACAATCGATCATCATAGGTATTTCTGGGAAATAGATATTTTTAGAGGTTTGTTGGGGGTCTTGCTGGCTCTTTCTTCAGGAGGGCTTCTCTTAGTGTCTAGTCGTTTTAAGCAACTATTCTTTTATACGGATACTCGTGCTCGGTTTGATATAGGTCTGGGAAATTTAAATAATCATGTCAATAACATTAAGCCAGAATAGATCGAATTTAAGCAAGATTCTCCTTTGTGCGACATATCTTACACAATAATCATCCATTGACCATATCGTTCGCTATGTTAATCTGTGTAAAATCCAGACACATTTTTTAAATTAGGTTAATTATAGTTAATTACCTAAAGCGATAGGCAATATTCTATGAGGTACTACAAATGGCAACGCAACGGCAGCAATTTCGAAATCCTGAGGCGGGAGTAAAAACAAAAGCTAGTGTGTTTGCTGATGAAGCCACTGATCAAGATACTGATGTTGATGATCAAGATGTTGGAATGGAATCTGATGATGAAGGCGCCCAAGAGTTGTCATCACTTGGCCGCTCATCACGTAGTATTCAGTTACGTAGTTTCCCCTATTTACCTCCACAAGAAGAAAAAGAAGTCACTATTCTATTTCCTTTTATTGCAGAGAAGCGTGAAGTTCCACAGCAATTCAAGCGGTTACAGCTACATACGAAAGGTGAGATAGCTGATGCTGTCGCCAAGGTTGATTTAGGTAAATTTAAATTTTTACTGGGGCCAGCGCTTTATCCTATTCAATGCCAGCATCTTTTAGGCGAAGATGCTGAACACGCTTGGCAGCGTTATGCTATTCAACACAAAGTGCGCCTCTATGAAAGAATCAATGAAGCGATTGATATATTAAGCACGCTATTAAAAATGGATGAAATTATTAGGCAGCGTGAACTAACGATAGTTGCACTAGCAGATGAAAAGGAAGATCAAGAAAAGATAAAATTTAATAAAATTAAAGCATCACATGAAACGGCTAAACTATTAGGGTTAGAACAGTACGATCACTGGGTTGAAGAACACGCTTCAGACATAGAAATATGCCAGACTGGTATAGCCATAGGTGCAAGCCCAATTTCTGTTGCAGATAGTCAGATTGTGCTTGAGGGGGGTATTGAAAAAACCATCGAAATACTTCTTATACAATGGGGTAGTGAGTGGATTAGAGAACAGTCTAAAAACACGCATCATTCTCCTCAATTTGCAGATCAAATCTCTCGCTATGCTGAGAAACTATTGAAGTACTTGTTAAAAAATCTACTTGAGGCCCCCAATCTACATGTTTTCAAACAAATGTTGCAAGAAAATCATGCTAGCTTGATTGTGCAATTTAACAAAATAGCAGCACAACAAGAAAAAAAAGAAGTTGAATATAAAAAAAGAATAGAAGTCGAAAAACAAAAATTTGTTTTATTTGCGAGAGAGTGGCTTTCCAGTGAAAAAGCATATAGGGATTCGGCGCTATTATTGCAGCCGGATCCTAAACATAACTATAAAGGATTGGCCACAGAGGAGTTAGTGCAGTTACTTGTAGAATACAGCATAACAGGTACTGCACGTTGTTATGATGTAGATTGGCTTGAGCATATTAATGAGTGTGTTGGAAAAATAAGAGACCAACATTTACAAGATCAATTTAAAGCCGAACTAACTAAACATCTATTTGATGCGCGCTTTAATCCGACATTTGCGCTTATGCAAGATCTTAACAAGTCGAAAGAATATGGAAAAAAATTACTTTCAGATGGTAAAAGTGATAAAGAGAAAAAATATTGCTTAAGTGTTTTAGCCGGTTCTTCACATTGGTTTAAAGCACTTATCCCAGAACCACTAGAATGCAGTCAATTGAAATTAATCTTGAGTGGTCTTCATTGCAAAAGTGAAGCGCAAATGCGCTTAAAAATGTTGTTGTTAAGCCATTTGAACGCACGTGATCTTGCTGAATGGAAGCCCTGGTTGAATGCGAAGATCAAGCAATTTGATTTAAAAGAGTTAAAAGAGAGACGGCGTCTTGTTGAGTATCTAATTAGCTGTCTGTTTTGGGCGAGAAAAAAGCAGGCTGATGAAGGTATTTTGTTTAATCCAATGAAAGAAACGTCAGATTTGCAGGAAGCAGAACAAAGTGCGTTGGGTGTTAAAAAAGAACAGGAAGATCCGATTGGCGTTGATCTGGTGTTAGCTTATTTTGAAGAAAGACAAATAAGATCATCTGATCTTAAAGCTAAACTAATTAACTATTTGCATGAGCTGCAAAATAATATCTTATTTTATTTGCAGAAGCATAAAAAAGTTAAACACAAGATTAACTCAACAGCGAAACTAGCATCCACTGTGGGTGTTGAACGTGCTCCTGCAGATAAGGCTGGTGTCGACAAATTTTCTCTTCGTCGCTCAGCCTTGGTTAATCTCAGTCTAAGTAGGCCAATAGGTTTAAGACCAGGCCAGCAAAGTACGTCTTATCTGGGTGATGGTATTAATTATTCATGCCACCGTTAAATAACTAATGATGCCATTTTACAGGGATGTTGTATGTCAACCAGCGACAAATATGATGATTCTATCCAAATCGAAATGATAGAGTTTAATAAGCCTAAACCATTGGATGATTCTTATTATTACCAGTTATATTTGGAGCATTATCAAAATTTTACAGATGGCACAGTGCCGCAGGGTGGGTCATCTCTCGGCGAATTATATATTTCTTCTCAGCACTTACTAATGGCAGTGCAGCTTGGTAATAGCAAAGCCCAAGCGATTGCTAAGAAACTGGCAAGAAAATTCTTATCACATGATCTACCCAAGGTAAGTGAATTAAGGTTTCTCGATGATCTTGGAGCCATTCCCCCAGAGTCACCCCACTATCCTGAAGCAAAAAATCTTTCATTTGTACTGCAGTATTCAAAACGATACAAAACAGTTTATTCTGATTATCAACAAAGGCTTCAGGAAATTACTTCTGCATTAACCAGCGCGCAGATGGTTACAAGAGAGAAAAGACATCCTTTTATTGAGGAATTTTTCAAGCAAGTAATACCTGATTATCCTTGTGAAATCGATGCAGGAAAACTGGCGGCAGCTGCTTGGAGTATGCTAGCCAAGGAATTAATGGGTGAAGATCCTTTATTTGAAGTCATGCAACAGCATAAACAGACTAAAGCGCAAGTGCCACGTCCACAAGATAATTACCCCTTCAGGCTATTACCCAGAAACGATCTTGAAAAATTATTAGCTGAAATATGCAAGGGCGATTCATACACTGTGAGCGAAGTAGTTCAGCGTATTCATGATCACACTGAGACAGTTGTTACAAAAATTCCCTGTAGAGCAAGAAAATCAAAACAATATGAGTTACAAATTTCCGCAGAACAGTTACGAAATAATCCTAAAGCTATCATTTGCTTTGTCGATGAAAAAACTGGCATTGAAATTGCCCGATTTAAGTTGTCGGAAGGTGAAATTCAATTTAGGGGTTATGGTGATTCTATTCATTTAAAAATTAATGGCGCATTGGATATACCGGTTTGTATCTTTGATAATCCTGGCGCTGATTTGGCATTGACTGCTGACTGGGTGACAGAAAAACCAGTTTATCTGGGAGGCGATGTTAATCGTTTGATGTATAAAGGTAATATCCAGACAAAACAAGAAGCAAGAATAGATTTTAGTGGAAAAGTTGAAGTTATTCCAGGATCTGAAATTCAAGCCGATAAGCAAATTGGTTTGCGTGCAAATGAGTTTGAAATGGCAGGAAGAATGGTTTCACAAACGTTTTGCCAATTGAATGTTCATGCTGCTGTGGTGATGGCGCCTGAAAGTGAATGTAGTTCAGAATTAGGAACCATTATTTCAGCTGGTTCGCTTAAGGATATTCGTGGACGTTTCGTTTCCAATAGTTTTATAAAAATTGACTCGTCTGATAGTGTTTATCTGCATGGTGCTGCTGAGCTACACGCCAAGTCTGGATTGACTGTCAATACTAAATCATTGATGAGCACTGACAAGGCTTCCGTTAAGACGGAAGGCGTTGTTCTGATTAATGCTACTGATAGTGTGGTCATTGATAAACAAAGTGCTTGGTCGGCTCCCATTATTGATATTCACGATCGTACGTTTAAAAATTATAGTCCACATTTTTCAGCTAAAAAAGCGTCTATCCGTAGTGAAGATGAAACAGTTAACTATCCTTCAGGTACGATAACGACGGAAGACTCTTTGCAACTGACAGGTGGAAGTGCATGGAACGGCGGCCATATCAAGTATGGCTCATCATTTCGCACAAAACTGAATAAGATGTTTGTACATGGGATAGCTGATCCATCTGAATTGTGGAATGTGAGTAAGATCGTTAACCAAGCAAGTCTTGAAGGTGGTGATGCGAGTGTCGTTGCAGGTTTAGCGGTTAATGTCCTCGGTTTGATGAATGTTCGAGCATTGAGCCTAGCCGCTATTGCAGAAATTAATCTTGGCTTCACTGCGGACAAAAGTTCACGAAAATCACGATTATTTGCACTTGATCTTGGAATCGATGTTCCTAATATTGCGCAAACTTACAAAGATATTAGCCAATTATTTAATAAGATAAAAAATGGGGATTATCAGTCTGTTTTGAAGGTGCTATTTTCATTGGATAGTGCAATCAATGCAGCTTCCTTTGGCCGTTGGGTTTTGCGAACACTAAATCCTGGCGTTGGTAAAATCGCAGATCTGGCGTGGAGTACTTTACTTCTTATATGCAGTTCACCCGAACTATATAGAGAGTGTAAAGGTCTCTATATACGTGGTGAAAAAGTCGAGAGTAGCGATATTTATTCATTGATAGCCAAGACAAGTAATTTTGCAAACCAAGCAGTCTCGTTAGAAGCACAAATGGAATCAGTACATCAAGATTATACTCATCAAGGAAGCGAATCCAAAGCGGGGGATACTCTTCCTTTAGTTAATGAATCTAAGCCGGAACTAATGGATGTGTTACCTGCATTAGCGCTAGATTTTGCTTCTTTGTTTTTGCCTAGCAGCACTGATGAATCCATAGTGGGTGTAAGAGTAGGTGGTGTACATAGTAATGCGACTTTGTTACATCGAACTGGCTTTTCTTACGAATTTTGGAGCACTCAGGTTGGCTTGAATGTAACGGAGATGTTTTACGATTCGTCACAACAAAGTGGTATCACTGTTGTAGGCAGCGTTTCTGAAATAGGGCGAAATCTTGATCAGTCAGGTACGACCGTAGCATTCATGGAAACCACCAATGTGTTAGAACAAAAAGAAACAGGAACAACCTATGCGCATCGGGTGGATTGGCGGAATACTAATTTAGATGAAAAGGGGACAGTTGTTGCGAAAGAAATTCATGCAACGTCCACAGGCCATTTAGTCCATGATGGGATTATGATGGGAGAAAATGCGGTAACACTCAGCGGTAGCACAGTCACAACGGGTGCTGAAAGTCATACAGAATCAAAAGATGGTGTTGTCTCTATTACTGCAGATTACGCAACCATTGCGGGAACCGAAGTAGCCCAAACGGTTATCACACACACCACTGAAGCAACAACAGTTGCAGCAACCGCACATATCACCGGTGAAAAAGTAGCAATGGATGGCGGAAAAAAGACTGACATTCACGGTAGTCTACATGCAACGGGTGTATCCCACGAAGTTACATCAGCCGATGGCAAAACTAGCATGGATCCAGTTTTAAGTATTCATGGCACTACGGTGACGATGAGTAGCGATAGCGAACTTAAAGCAGAACAAGGTCTTGCAGTGGTTACTGCCGATCAAGCTATGTTAGCAGGAACAGAAGATGCGAAAAATGTTGTTATAAAGGCAACAGAATCAACGACAATTGCTGCAACAGCACATATTACTGGCGTCGAAGTGGGAATCGATGGTGGAAAGCATGTTGACATTCAAGGCAGCGCACACGCAACCGGTGTATCCCATGAAGTCACTTCAGCTGATGGTAAGACTGGAGTGAGTTCCGTTTTGAGTATTCATGGCGCTACGGTGACGACAGGTAGTGGTAGTGAACTTAAAGCAGAACAAGATATTGCAGAGATATATGCAGATCAGGTTGCATTGGCCGGAACAGAAGAAGCAAAGAGTGTTGTTGTTCAGGTGACTCAATTAGCCACTGTTGCTGCAGGAGCACACATCACCGGCGAAGAGGTGATGATCAGTGGGGAGAAAGCTGTCATTGACCTTCAAGGTAGCATCAATGCAACGGGTGTTTCTCAGCAAATCACTTCAGTGGATGGTAAAACGTACATGAATTCTGCTTTAAGCATTGATGGCGATACAGTAACGACAGGTATCGACAGTGAACTTAAAGCAGAACAAGGCCAAGCAGAAATTACTGCAAACCATGCCACGATAGCAGGAGCAGAAAAGGCGCAGAGTGTTGTTACCCATACAAGTCAATCCACTGTCATTGCTAAATCTGCCCATGTGATCGGTGGAAAAGTCGACCTTGATGGTGGAACAAAAGCAGATATTCAGGGCGAAGTGATTGCAACTGACGAATCCAAAGAAGAAGTATCGGCTGATGGCACATCGAGCATCAACCTCGCTTTAAAAATTGCTGGAAATACAGTCACAGCCAGTCAAGAAAGTGTTATTGAAGCGGAGCAAGGCTATGGCCTTATAACGGGTAATCAGCTAAATCTTGCCGGTGATGCAAAAGCAGCTGTATTGCATGTTAAAGCCAATACACATTTAGATATAGCTGAACCTGCTCATCTGCGTTCAACCTTGCCGAATGGTGCGGTTATTTTAGAAGCCCCTACTGGTTTAGTGAAAGGATATGTTGATGCTCGTGAAGTAGATTTTAAAATCGATCATGAAGTCGATATCGAAGATTTATTATTAAGAAATGGAATCTATAAAAATGTAACACCTGGCGCAGCTTTGAATATTTGGACTCAAGATAAAATTATTTTAAATAAAGCAATTGATCTTCCCATTAGTTACACCTTGTCAGGTACATCAGTTGATGTAAATGCATATCTCCATTCTCAGCATGATATTAATCTTGTAGCAACAGAAGGTGATGTACGCACCAATGCTATTACAGTCCGCGCTGATGGAACATTAGCAATAACAGCACAAGGTTCCTATTACAATCAGAAAGGTAATATTTCCGGCAATAAATTTTTTGTTCACGTAGAAAAAAATGTAATTAATACAGCAGGTACTTTAAAAGGAGACACTTACTTACAAATCGAAGCAGCACACGGCAACATTGAAGATCGAAGTTTAGAGCATGATGTCCATGGCCGTTTTGATATCACAAAACAATATGACATTGGCCATATGCTAGGTGGCACAGGAATTGGCTATGATGGAGTAGGATTTTATGCTCATGCGGGTGGCAAATTCATTAATGATGCTTCTGAAGTAAGTAGTCGTGGTAGTAATTACATTAGTGGAGATAACGGAGTAGATACCACTGCTCGCAGCCACCGTTATGTTTCATTCTACCGATATGATAAATCCTGGTGGGGCAAAGAAACTGAAAAAAGGGATATCGCTACTCAAGTCCAACCCTCATTAATTTATTCAGCTAATGGGAAGAACACCATCATTAGTAAAGAGGGTGGAATTTATTCCTGCGCAACTAAGTTTATCGCTCCAGGTCAAACTATTCTTTCTGGAAAAGAAAATGTCCGCTTAACGGGTATTATTGCCGAAACAAAGCACTATGAAAGCAGTAGTAATTTATGGGGTGCGATAAGCAGTAAAAAGACACAGCTAGATCAATATGCAGTTCCAACACAAGTCGTTAGTCAAAGTGATATTCATATTATGTCATTACAAGACGCCGTTCTTTCAAGCGCAGCCATTTATACACCAGGACAGGTAGAATTTTCAGTAAACAAGGTGATTGTTTCAGCACCAATTTTGCAACATTCACAAACAGAAGATTCAAGAACATTCGGCATACAAGGGCCCCAATTTCCCTGTCATGGAGACTTACCCATGTATAATAGCGTGAATTCTTTATCTCAGTCACAGGGCAGCGCAGAATGGGCTGCTAATGCGTGGAATGCGACTATCGATGGAGCAAACACCTTTAATGGACTGGTATCTGCTTATCGTTCAGGTTCCCTAGCACAAGCTATTTTTCCTACCTCCAGTATGACAGCAGCGAGTTTCAACTATACCCACACGCATGCTCGATCTGATTGGCAAACTATAGCGCCCAATGTTGGCATACAATGTGGCTCATTAGCAGTTGGAGCAAAAGATACCGTTGATTTTATCAATGGTGTTCATATTCATGTAGCGGGTGATGCGAGTATTCATGCAAAAAAATTCATACAACGTGGAGTCGCCTTATCAAGCACGATGCGGACTCAGTCAGAAGCTACCAATGTTGGTTCATCCGTCGATCTTGATCCAACGGTAGGTGTTTGTTCGAGCCGAACGGGTACGAAGTCTACAACATATGCGAATCAACTATTTCAAGTAGGCGGCAAACTGCAACTTAGTGTTGGAGAATGGGACATAGATGCAGCCAACACTGTAGCTGGAAAATTATCAGGATACGCTAATACCCTATCAGTCACTTCACGCAGTGATACCTCATCAAGTTATAGTCGAAGTGTGCAAGCCAGCAGCAATGGCAGTTTTGCATACCAACAAAGTTCCGGCAGGTCAGCAAAAATTGGAATAGTGAGTGGAATTGAAGTATTAGGCGACACAGATTTTGTAACAGATAGCGCTCATTTAACAGGCGGAAGACTTTTATTCGATAGAACAAATGGTTTTAAAGCACAGTCAGTATTATCTGAATCAGTATCACAATATAATCGCAGTAGCTCATTTGGAATTTGTGGAAATGTAAATTATTTATTAGATGATACTTCATCCTGGAGTTGGAACAGAGCTATTCCGACTTTAGGTATACAGTCAGGAAAACAGGACTGCCAGATAGAGCAGCGCAGCACTCTCTGGAGTACCCAAGGAGGATTGCCAGGTGTTCAATCAGTAAAAGGAGATTTAGCGACAGATCAAAGTGGATCACAAGTATTGCGAGATGAGCAGCATTGTTATCAAATAAAAATTCCTCTTTCTCATCCAGATGGCCTTAAGCAATTACGCGAAAATGCAGCTTGGTTAGGGAATCAAATGCATGCAGAGCAAAGACCTAGTTCACAGGCAGATGTTCCAGCATATCTTAGGCAGTCAGTACATGTAGCTACTGGACATTCTTCACAAAGTAAAATTTCTCAAGCTAGCTCTAAATCTCGTTCGTCTTCTGGAGATGAAGCGAGCTATCAAGAACAAGAGGCAGATGGTTTTGATGCCACGTTAGAAAAAGCAGAAAAAATTGCATCAAAACCTTTGCCCGGAACATCACTTGATTCCCATCGTACTAGAGAAAGAGATTTAAGGATGTTTGGGCAATATGCACGCGAAGCAGAATCTGATTCTGCATATGAAACGAAGATGGCAGCGCATAAAGAAAGAGAAAGAAGTGAAGCCAAAGCAACAAGATTGGAACGCTGGGGTACGGGACAAAGTTCATCTTCAAAATGGCGACAAGAATTTTGGGATGGAGTAGATGATCTAGTTCGTCAAGATGAAGCCGTTGTTCATGTTATGGATGAGATTGGTCAAGAAATTGATCCAAGAAATATATGGGCTGAAATGAAGCGTGATAGTGCTGATCTTGATCGGCGTGTTGCGAATGGTGAGTTGTTTAGTAGAAAGGCATTGGGTGATGTGGTGAGATTAGGGGCTGAAGTAGTGTCAGTTGCTCCAGTGGGGAGAGGTGTTAGATTAGTTGGTGAGGGTTTAGCGGCTGGGGTTGCGAAATTTGGGTTTTGGGAGAAGGAGGCATTTGTTTCTGAGAGTGATGTGTTTCACGCAGTTAAATCTTCAGAAGAAGGACAAAATGTTATAAATGGAATTAATCCTAGATTCTTTAAAGCCAAGAATCGTTTCGGTAAAGCATTTTATGTTGCCGAGGTAGACGGCACTGCTGTTTCCGAGGTAGCCTCTCATGGTAAACTTGTAACGGACGCTATTAGGTTTAGCTTTAATAATAAAGAAGCAAGAGTTCTCGATCTAGCAAATGCAAAAATTGCTAAAGCATGGGGTTATGATGGTGGTGAGATAACTGAGTCTATTCGAAATATAGGTATCATGGCAAAAGATGCGGGTTTTGACGCGATTCGCTTTGAATCTGAGCGAGGATCGGGTGTTAATTTAGCTATTTTAAAGAATTTCGATAGGCTTTTAAAACCCCAAATGGTGGTGCCTGTTCCGCGAATAATTAGCTCTCGCTTCCATTAAATTAGGATGAGATATGGAATTATTTCTTTATATTTATAAATGCAAAAAATGTGGTGTAGCTTTCAAAGTGCCAGATTCCGACACTTATGGCGAATTTCTGATGACAAGTGAACATGGCGAACTCGTTTATCTCTGTGCTATTAAATCTGACGTGTATCTTGCAGTGGGTGACATGATTGATGCTAATCCTAAGTTAAAAAATTTAGATGAAATGGATCGTGCAACAATCCTTCAGGAAATTTTTGGTATAGCTTGTGATTTAGCCAGTGATGGAACAAGGTATCAAATAAATAACCCTCCAATATGTCCAAATTGCCAGTCAAATAAAATGACATCTTGGACACCAACATATCCGCCTGAATTTGTAGATGAGCCTGTAAAATCTGCCACATATGTGTCTTGGAACAAATTAACGGATGAAGAAAGAAGTTCTTTGGTGGATGATGCAATTGCTAATTATTTAACACAAAAAAATAAGACATGACGCTATTTTATTGCAAATGAAAAAATATTTTAAAGGAGAGGTGTCAAGTAACATCATAAAACATATTAGTTGTTCTATGTTGATACTTGATGCCATTCGGGATAGGTTAAAATGCGTCCACTCAAGAGGCAAGAGAAATGGGTCAATTTCCAATTAAAGAATCAGATCAGTTAGGGCAATTAGTAGCCGACCATTTTAATAAAATAGATCTGTTTTCACATGCTTTTTATACCAGCTCACCTGATCGTTTTTTCTTTTTTAAAAAAACTTACAAGGAGCATATTAAACGTTGGAGAAAGACAGAAACCGTTACTCAAATAGCAGCAAATGTAAGTTCTTATCCTAGCTTGTCCAGGAGGAAGCGTTTCTGGCATTGGTTATGGAATGATGACACTTATAAAAAATTTCACTGGGTTATCTATCAGCGTCGAATGAAGCAATTAAAAGAAGAGGAAGCGCAATTAAATACTTTTTGGAATAATGATCCTGTAACGCAATTTATACCGAAGTTAAATTTAGATGATATTAACTATCTTCCTCAAAGCTGTCGTGATTTATTAATACAGCTAAAAACAGTATTTACCCAAACCATTGCATTATGGAACAAGATCATGCTCAGATATTTTTCAACAAGAAAATCGGATTCACCCAAAATATCCTCTGCTCTAGCAGAGGCAAAAGATCCTATTAATGCTAGTAAATTACTTTATGCAAAAATTTGTGGATTTTTGAAGCTCCCATTAGGAGCATCATTAGGCAAATTAGAAGATGCGATCAGAGCACTCAACGCTTATGACGGTTACGGTAGGCTAGTAAAAAGCACTGAACAAATGCGGGCATATCTTCTCAGAATGAAGCAACACATTAATAGCTATGCCCCACAAATAAAATATCTCACAGAAACATTTATAAGGTGTAGCATCAATCCATCAGATTTTGTTGGCGAGCTTTCAAGTTCTGACATGAAAGCAGCTTATCAAACGGGTTCAAAAGAGGCAGATAATAGCTGGTTTCCTTTTGTGCAAAAAGATAGTGAATATTTTTTAACGTATGCGCAGGTTTGCGCCACTTTGTATGGAAGAAATGCAGGCGCTAAAAAAGAATCTGATGCACCCGAAAGCAAAGAGAAAAACTTATCAGAAACTGTCATGAAGTCTCCTTCTATTGAAGAATTAATTCAAAAATATGAACGGGTTAAAACCCAATTTGATCAGTCATCGGCAATATCACCAGACGCAAGCGCAGAGGATAAAACGGCTGATCATTACTTGCAGGTGCAAGCGATTATGACTCAATTAGCAATAAATATCACACTACTCAAACAACGTATGGGAAAATCAATATCTATTAATCAGCGCTTTTGGTTTGAGCGTGATGACATAACAACGGTATATAATAGAGGGCTAGAACACCATAGATTAATAACCTCCTGGTTTGTTGAGCATCCTCCACAGTTAGATGTCCCTGAAGATAAAACTCAAGAGAAAAGTTTAATTAAGTTCAACGGTCAAGTTCAAAGTGACTTAGCAAAATACTCTGGAGGTAGTGTTAGGGTATACCGTTTCCTCTATCTTTGTGGAGCAGTAGATCTAGTGCCAGAAGATACGACGCCTGCGCAAGCTTGGAGAGAGTTTAAACAAAAGTTTTTGAGGCAAGTACATTCCTCGACTGTAAACAGAAGATATATTGACTCAAATGGGAAACAACAAGAGATTCCAGCGGATCTCGTACAAGAAGAAATAGACAATTTCTGTGATTCGGAATTTAAAGCGATGGCCGATAGTTTTGATTTTATGAGTACAATGGATGCGAAAGAAGTTGAGCCAAAATATTTTCCTCTAAATAAAGATGCTATCGTTCAAGAAGGAAAAGAGTGTGCGCTTACCCATATAAAATCACGAACAATGGTACCATTAATTACTCAAAATAAACTGAAAGCTCGACAAATAGAAGCAAAAACAGCTGAACTAGAAGAAAAATTAAAATTGGCAAATGTGGAAATTGCCAGGAGAGAAAAAATGTTGGCAGAGGCGGAAGCATCAAAACTAGAAAAAGAAAATAAACAATTTACCGAATCAACTTCAGAAACACAACAGATATCTTCAATCCAAGATGGTGAGGCGGCGGTATCAGCGTCTGATGTTCAAGTTGGTAAAAGCGCATCCATTATCACGGCTTCGATTCAACCTTCCTCGTCTTTACGAGAAAAATCTCGCAGATTGTGCGAAGATGTGTTTAGCCCACCTAGCGTTGAACGACTAGGTGCAGGCGTATCGACATTTGTTGCAAAACTACCGGATACAGCAACTGTCAAACTGAATTAAGTTAGCAGCCAACACTGTAGCTGGAAAATTATCAGGATACGCTAATACACTATCAGTCACTTCACGCAGTGATACCTCATCAAGTTATAGTAGAAGCGTGCAAGCCAGCAGCAATGGCAGTTTTGCATATCAACAAAGTTCCGGTAAGTCAGCAAAAATTGGAACAGTGAGTGGAATTGAAATATTAGGCGACACAGATTTTGTAACAGATAGCGCTCATTTAACAGGCGGAAGACTTTTATTCGATAGAACAAATGGTTTTAAAGCACAGTCAGTATTATCTGAATCAGTATCACAATATAATCGCAGTAGCTCATTTGGAATTTGTGGAAATG